>Ga0114971_10002957_pt1 | contig 11584 bp, 12 predicted proteins | sample M_140625_MF_Meta_FD_87320 | JGI IMG/M metagenome (GOLD analysis project Ga0114971, IMG submission 87320) | Freshwater microbial communities from Lake Montjoie, Canada to study carbon cycling - M_140625_MF_MetaG | ecosystem: Environmental > Aquatic > Freshwater > Lake | place: Lake Montjoie... | reverse complement strand
CCGTATTATTCGTCTGTTTTCCCTCGATTCTTTTCGATATATTACGTAGATCGTCCGGTCCAAAATAAATTCCTATTCCTGCCTTCGCATCGGTGGATCCATTTTTTGAACAAGCGCCATCTGTATAAACATAATAATCGATCGACATTTATAGATATAATAGGATATTTTTATATCTATTTTATTTTGACATTTTTCAATATTCTATTTTTCATTATATATTCTGTATTAGAAATTTTGTAATATAAATTTTTCAATTCATCATTTTTAGTTGGAAAATATACGAATATTTTCGTTTTAAAAGATCGATTAATTCTTCAGCGGATACTGTTTTTTTTATTTTCAAGAGTTCGGCACCTTCTAAAATAAAATCCTTGGAGTTATTGATAATAAATTCGGCATATCCATAGGCATTTTGTAATAAATTGATAATTTCATTATCAATAATTTCCTTATATTTCTCGCTATTTACAGGATAAATGATTTTCTCTCCGAGTCCATAATAGACAATCATCTTTTCAGCGAGTTTCAGTGCCTCTTCGAAATCATTTATCGCACCCGTTGTTACAGAAACCCCATAGAATGCCTCTTCTGCAATTCTTCCAGATAACAGTATCATAAGATGTTCGAAAAGGGCTTCTCTCGTATAAATATTCGAATTCGCTGTTTCAAAAATCGTATATGCAGGAGAAGTAGGTGAGGAGAGATTAATCACTACCTTTGTTACTTTTGCATGATGTTTACAGATAAGTCCAACAATCGTATGGCCTAACTCATGAATCGCAATATGATCGATAATATCACTAGTGAAATCGTGTTCGGATGGTTGCCATCCAGCGAGCATTTTATTATAAACCACATCTAAATCGGCGATTGAAAATACGGTTCGATCATTACGTAGCGCATTTAACATGGCCTCGTTTAAGATATTCTCAATTTGAGCACCCGAAAAACCAGCCGTTAATTCGACCAAGTCATCAATATTCACATTTTTTTCACATGGCTTACCCTGTAAATGCATGGTAATGATTGGCTTTCTCGTTTTCTCATCGGGATTACCAATATAAACACGTTTATCAATACGGCCGGGACGTAAAAGGGCCTTATCTAATAGGTCAGCACGGTTCGTTGCACCGACTAAGAAAATACCCGTAGCAGTCTTAAACCCATCCAGTGCGACGAGAAGTTCATTTAACGTATTATCACGTTCAGCAGAACTGGTCTCACTATCTTTACCACGGGAACGACCGAGAGCGTCGATTTCATCAATAAAAATAATACATGGCCGGTTTTTCTTTGCGAGTTCGAATAACTCACGAATCCGAGAGGAACCAACCCCGACATACATCTCTTGGAATTCCGACCCAGAAACGGGTATAAACCCGACTCCGGCTTCGCCTGCAAGGGCTTTTGCTAACATGGTCTTACCATTTCCTGGAGGTCCTTCTAAAATCAAACCTTTTGGAATACGTACATTATATTCGGCATATTTGGTATAATTTTTCAATAGATCGATACATTGTGCGAGTTCGGATTTCACAAGGTCGTATCCACCAACATCTTTAAAGGAAATTGTGGATTTTTTAATGACTTCGAAATTTTTCGATTTCTTACCCCTAGATTTTCGGTGGCTATCATCGTCATCATAATCGTCATCTGAATCGCCACCGCCACCGCCACCATAGTTACCATAGGATCGTCTAGGAGTAGGATTGATTGGAATAAAGGCTTCATTCAATCCTGCTAGTGTTGCTTCTGGATCAAATCCTTTAAACATTTTCTTATTTATAAGAATACGAATCGATCCATTCTCGGATCGTTCTACATTTTCAGGAGGTAAATGAGAGAATGGATCCTCCGAATTTAATTCATTGAAATTATCCAGATTATTTAATCCTAGAATTTCTTCATTTTGAAGAGTAATATTTTGAGAATTCAGACGGCGGATCGATCTCTCATAGTACTGTTTAGAAAAAGGATATTTTTTCGAAGATTTTAGAAAATTCCGATTTGGATGAAAAGGAAAAGACAGAGAGACAGAGTTTTGGATAAAACTCAGAAAAATACCAGATATGAATAAAATGGAGAATCGCATTATAGATATTATATAAGAATATATTTATACGGTTTGAGAGAATGTAGTTTTATTTTCAAAAACATATAAACTATATATAAACAAAAAATATAAATATAAATAATTATATTTATAATGAAAATGAAAATTCTTCTTTTTATAACTGGACATTCTCAAATAGATGAATATTTTTTATTCTCTCGATTTTTAAAAACGTTACATTTAAATAATATTTGTGATATTTTTATTTATTGTAATAATTCGAATATTTCAAAAGAAATTGTTACGTATTATCAACAATTTTCCCAAACAAATAAACAATTATTTATTACATCATTAAATGGTGGTTATCGTACTGGTGGTGTAGAAGCAGTTAGTGAAGGAATTGAATTAGGTATTTTTAAAGAGTATGACTATGTTATTCATTTACATCCCGATGTATTTATTACAGATGATAACTATTTACTTTCTGTTTTACAAGAAAATTTAGAAAATGATACGGTATTTTTTATAATAAAAAGTATTCAAGATCCGAAATTTTTTTCTTTTGATTTTTTCATTTTTAAACCAAAACTTCTTATAAAAAATATATTTATTGAAAACCTATATACTTTTACTGAATCACCTGAACATTATTTACATAATATGATAGTGCAAAATAATATTAAATATAATTTTATTAAACGATTTAATAATAATAATTGGGACCCAAGACGTATTGATGAAAATTTAAAATTATGGCATGAGCACGATTTAAATAAAGTAGTAAATGAATTAAAGAATCGTAAATTATTATAAATATAATGATTATTCCAGAATTATTAGAAACATTATATTCAAATATATCACCGTATTTAACGACACATCAAAAATATATAGATAATCGTTATCCTCATACGAGTATTATTCCTGATTTATTAACAGTTTTATTTAATAATAACGAACCCACATATATTGTCGAGTGTGGTAGTATGATTGGTGGTTCTGCTATTAAAATGGCGCAGGTTCTAAAACAATATAATAAACGTAATGAGATTATTTGTATCGATCCATTTACAGGGGATGTGAATATGTGGGATTGGGAAAAGAATGGTTTTCAAGGTTATCGTTTTTTACAATTAGAAAATGGAATACCTACTATTTATAATCGATTTTTAGCAAATTGTAAATATTCAGGTTTTGAAAATAATATATTACCAATAAATGCTACAACAAGCGTAGGAATAAAATTATTAAAACGGTTATATGATCAAAAACGAATTACTGAATTACCGAATTATATTTATTTAGATTCAGCACATGAGAAAGATGAAACCTTTATCGAATTATCTATCTGTTGGAATATATTGGGAAATAATAGTATATTATTTGGCGACGATTGGGCATGGGGTGCAGTACGTGAAGATGTAATGCGTTTTTCTGATAGTATATCGAATGAGATTAATTATCATGAATTGAATAAATTTAATACATTATTAGATGGATCTGAAATAATAAATAATACGATTTTATTATATCGTGGACAATGGGTTTTATTCAAAACATAAACAATAATAAATAAACTTGAAATACACGTTCTATTTACATATACAATATAAATCATATATTTAAGAAAATGGCAGATAGACCCCGATTAATAGAACCTACCTCTAAATATTACATGTCCGAAATTTTACATAAATGCCATGATACACGAGTATCCGTATATCAATATTCTCTTAATATTGGGGTTTTTATTATATTTATTGTTATTGTAGGATTAGTCCTCTATTATTGCTATCGATCAAAACTCACTCCTGAAGAAGAATATCAGAAGAAAATGAGAGAACAGGAATATGTTTTATCGAAAATTCGGGTATATAAAGATCATCAACGTGCGATTCATTCGAAATCGGATATTACTGCACTTCCGACTTTAGATAATCGACCTCTATAAAATATATATCCAAAATATATATTATGAATCGAACACAGCGCAGGTCATCCTCTTCTGCACCACCGGCCTATTTAGCATCGGCAAGATCAACAAAACGTTCTACACGCTCAAGAAAACCCCCACCAGTTTTTTTTAATCGATACTCTAAGAAACAACGCGAGCAAAATGCCAAATTTATCGAGGAGTATAAAAAGAGAAAAGGATTATCACCTATCTCCGAAGGGGATGAATCAAAACCAAGCCCTTCGTCTAGAAGTAGAAAATCGAAACTCTCTACAGAAGGAACTATTCAACTAAAATCCCAACCAATATTAACATCGGGAATGATAAAATCAAAACGATCTACCTTACGCAGTCTATGGAAAGGGGTTAAAAACATATTGGGTCTAAGAAAAACAAAGTCTGCTAGATAAATCGTTTATAGTATAAAAATATCATATAATATCATATAATATCATATAATATCATAATGTCATCATTTTTAGAAGAAAAGAGAGAATTCGCATTACAACCAGAAAATAATACGGCACAAGCCGATCTATTAGATCTTTTAGAAACTCTTCATCCTGCAATTACGGATCTAGTATTTCCAGGCACACTTACTGGTGATCTCGATTTCAATATCCTTCAAGAATGTAATTTTACGAATATTACCGCTATTCGGATACCGCCTGGAAATATAACGAGTGTGCGAAATCTCCCCGATTTCATTTCAGAATTCGCCTGTCCATCTAATTTATTAATCGAATTAGAAGATCTCCCTCCAAAATTAGTGATTTTAGATATCAAAGATAATGGATTCAAACGAATGAGTTTTAGAGGCCTAGACTCTTTAAAAACTCTCGATATTCGCCGAAATTTATTCGTAGATATTCGCGGTCTGCCTGCCTCCTTAGAAAAACTCTATTGTAGCGATAACCGAATAAAAATCCTCGATTTAGACGGTATTGAAAATTTAACGACCCTTTATTGCGAAAATAATACATTGATTTCGATTGAACATTTTCCAGATACAATCACAGATTTAAGAATGGAGAATAACCCGAATATACAAACATCTGGAGAAGAAAATATTGGAGCACAACATCAGGATAAAGAACAAATCGCGGATGTTCAAGATGCAATCAATAAATATTTTAAAATGAAGGCAAAATATGAAACCGACCGTCTTAATAAGAAGCGCGATATATATAAAGTCGCTAAACAAAATGGTTTAGGAAAAAAAGCAATCGATAACCGTCTACGTACATTAAAAATAAAATGTATAAAATGTGGTAATCCTGGGTCACCAGAAGGTACGATTTTTAAAGTAGAAAACCGTAATTATACTGCCGTTTGCGGTGCAGAACATCCATGTGATTTAAATATTAAAATATTTGCAGGACTATTTAGCGATTTATATTATTATTTATCGTCATTTAAAGAATCAGTAGAAGATGCAAAATCCGATATTATCCAAAATAAACTCGATTCTATCTTTAATTATATTTATGAAGGAAATAATGCAAAGAAATTGTTTAAGAAAACAATGGAGGATTATTCGGCGGATAATGAAATTTTAAAAGATTTAACAGAGAATTATAATGATATTTATGAAAATAAAGAACGAAGTGAAAAAATAAAGGAAAAACAATTTATAATTGATCAAAAAAAATCAATCGTAAATGATTTATTGAATGAATATGCAGGTAATGGAAATCGTATTATATTAAATCAAGCAATGGAAACTTATGTAAATGAATTACTTCCAGAAATACGTAATATGCGGTTTTTATTGAATGAACTAAATGAAGTAATTCTTAGAGGAGAAAAACGTATATTATTTCAAAAATCCGTACAATTACAAAAATTAGATTATACATTTAATGATCCTGCAAAAGTAGTGAGATTTATTGATTGAGTATGTTTTGTTTTGTTTTTATTATAAATAAAAATAAAAATAAAAAGCCCTAATAAAAAGCCCTAATAAAAAGCGCTACGCAGCACATTGATTATAATTTGTAATTCCATCCCATTCTATATTATTTTTAGTCGCCCATTGATAATTCGCACATAAAACAGATCCAGTATCACCCCATTCCGCTGCAGTAAAATCAACAACTGGATTTTTTATATTTGATATATCATATCCCCCAGGAAAGTCCAATTTAGTATATCCTAAAATCATATTCCCATACATATCTTTTAGTACCATACTATTAGTATCTGTTTCAGTAGTATACGTAGTTTTACCACCAGATGTAATAACATATATTGGCTTACCATGTAGATTTCCTAAATTCATTCCTCCTTTTGGTGGAATATTACATGTACCATCATCATTTACTTTCCAACCTTTCGGACAATTTGACATTACTGGTGGATAGACTGTATTTAAATTCGGTAAGAAAAACCAAAATACACCCATTGTAATAATAAATATAATAACAGCAACCCAAATAACAATATCTTGGTAGGTCAAACTCTTATAGTTAAATGGTAAATTTTCTAAAATATTCATTTATATTATTTTATATTTATGATATATTTTTCGAGTCCATTATTCACCTATATATTTGTTCATCCCGTATTTTAACCCTTTCCGTGGAAAGGGTTAATAATAGGCCATATCTTCATAATTATCTAGCATTTGTATGTATTCACTCCATTCCATAAAATATTATTTGCTAATGCCCATTTTTGTTTACCACATATCGATGATTTAGCACCCGAATATGTACCCCAACCAGGATCCGAAGGATCAAATCCATTTGCTCCAATAGGTGCTCCAGGCGTATTTCCTGGAACAGATGGTACTCTGTTACAGCCTCCCGAACAATCACTTGATAATGGATTCATACATATATTACCATTTTTCACCCATTGTGTAGGACACTCATCATTCGATTCTGGAAATTTAGTTGGATTCGTTGATTTAAAAGATAATCCATACATAACTAATGCTATAATAAGAAGAACTAAAGCAACAATAATGACTATATTATAAAAATCCATATATATTTATTAAATATTTTATTATATGGATGAATCATTATAATCGGTTTTTAGTTACTTAGAATCTTATCTTATTCATCCATTTATTATTTTGGTTTTGAAGAAACATCTGGATTCATCATGCTGATTTTATTAAATAGTACTATAAATGGGTTCGGTTTATCTGAATTACAGCCAGTCATAAAGGATACTAAAGCAAGACAAACAATAATTCCAATAACTACTTGTATGAATTTTATTTTCATCTTTATAGTAAATAGTTATAAATAAACGATGAAACAGATAAATAAAAAGAAGATGGAAAAAAGAAAATATTTTATAGATATATATAAATTAATATAGTAGATACATGTCAAATTTTACTTCATATATATCCTCGTATAATAATTCGCAAAATATTTTACCAATAACAGATCCTAAAGAAAAGAAACAGATTTTAGATATGCAAAAATATAACGGTCGGGTGAATATTATCTCTCAACCTGATCCAGATGCCGTCTTTAGAATGCAAGAAAGAATCGGCTTAAAAAATAAAGCCACGAGTTATTATACCGCACTTTCAGGAAATGATTGGGAGGATAATCTTTTAGCACGGACCTATTTTTCCGCCGAAAATATTCAGATTGTTCAGAATGGATTAAGAGCAGGAGTTTATAAAATGTCTAAAACTGCTGGAAATGAAATCGTCGTACCCCCACAAAATGTCGAACAATTATCGATCATTATGCGCAGTATATTTTTCCAATATTCGGAAAATTTACAGATAGGTATTAAAGAACAGATCGAACGTCTAAATCGTATTGTTTTAGAAGATGTCGTACCCCGAGTTTATAATGAATCTATGGGATACCTTAAATATATGCAAGATCAGAGTTCTCTCGTTGTACCTTTAGAAATGCCATTACATCATGATCGTAATTATAAACAACTGGAATTAAAACCATGGGTATGAATAATTTTACCCAACCGTTTTTATAAATAAATCATATATTAGTATGATCCGTTTCACTGTAAGAGTACTTCATAATTGTTTTTTATATGGAAGAGTCCCTAATTCGATCGAAAAATATATTTACATACATTCGTATGGAATCCATTGAAATGCGAACTGGCTGCTACCGTATATGCGCCAAAATTCTCCACATAGACCCATTCACCAATTGCAAGTTCTGGAAGCATTACATCATCTGCAATTAAATCAATACTATCGCAAGTAGGTCCAAATAATCGGCTTTTATGCAGAATCCCATCTCTCTCATTAAAAGGTAACACAATCGGAGTTACATGGTCGAAAAAAATACAATTAAAGGAGCCATAGATTCCATCATTTAAATAATAAATAATGACTTCTTCTTTAGATAATGGATGACCCGACGAATCGACTATTATATTTTCAATAACTTTTTTCTTCCCAATTACATTCATTACGAGAGTATGTGTAGAACCAGCGAAGAATCGCCCTGGTTCCGCAATAAATTGCATATCAGGATAATCGGCCTCAAAAAAAGCAGCGATTCCATCCTTAATCGATTTCGCAATTGTATCAAAGTTCTCTGTATTATTATATTCAATATAAGGAAATCCACCACCAATATCAATCATTGTACAAGTGATTTTGAGAGAAGCAGCCATTTCTACACATTTTCTACATTCTTCTAAGGCCCCATAATAAATACCTGGTTCAGAACATCCACTGCCTACGTGGAAACTGAAGCCAATCACATCGAGTTTGAGTGTTTTAGAAATTTGTAAGAGTTCCAATACTTGGTCGATTTTACACCCGAATTTCTTATTGAATTTACAGATACTTTTTGAATCATCGACCGCTATCCGTAACAGTAAAGACGCATATGGATGATAGAGTTTGATTTTATAGAGTTCTTCCTCACAATCGAATGTCATTAAGTCGACATCATTCGCTCGTGCATACCGAATTTGGGACGACATTTCACAGGGATTCGCAAAGATAATACGAGAAGGGTCTTTCGTAATCTCAATCACCATTTTCATTTCTGTTTCAGACGCACAATCAAAATTCGCACCTAGAGAAGCGAGGGCATCGATAATCACTGGATTCGGATTACATTTTATTGCATAGTGGGGTTTTACATTGGGGAGATGATAGGTCCATGCCGAATAAGAATTCGTTAGAGTACCTAGATCGATAATATAAAAGGCATGTTCTCCATGGATATCTTCTAAGAAATCATTGATAATATCGTAGGTATCACGGTCGGAACCATATAATTTGACATCGTATTTTTGAAGGAGGGAATTATCGAGTGTTTTATACCAATTCTCATTTAATTGATTAGACCGGTTACTTTGTATATCTTCAATACGAAAATGTGAGTCCATTAAAAATTTTATATAATTTCATAATGATATAAAATAGTGTTTATGTGTTTATTTTCTTGATTTACGTTTATTATTTTTACGTTTTCTCTGGGTTTTGCTTGGTTTTTTATTTTTTCTTGTTCGTTTACCACCGCTGCTGTTCAAAAATCCAATAGATCTACCAAAATTTTCAAAGCGTCTATAAAATTTAGATCTATTTTTTAATGCACTTGTACATTCAGCATTTCTCCCTTCAGTAACTAAACTACCAACTCCATACCCAAAATTACAATTTCTCTCACAAGCAGATATTAAATTACCAATATTTTTAGGTTTTATTGGACCCTTGAATGCTTTTATTTTGGATAAAGTAGATTGTGTATCTTCGATTTTTGCATTAAATCTTAAATCCCAACTATTTTGAGCTTTTAAATTAAACTTTTTATTCGCTTTTTTATTATTAATACGTATTTGTTCCTGTTCTGGCGTTCCTAAAAGACCAAGAGATGTTGTAGAAACTACTGATTGTGTTAATGTACGTTTTGATTTAGGAAATACACTTGGTATAATAACTGAAGTGTTATTATCGAATAATTCGAATAATAATCCATATTTATCACCAGTAGATACAGAATTACATATTCCTTGTTCGTTTACACCAATGGTTTGAGGGCAGGAACCTTGCATTTGTGAGCAAAATGTTTGCATACAATCACTATGAGTAATCGCATGAATTTTTTCTATTGAGTTTCTTTGAGAATAGTCTTTTACCCAACGAATAAATTGATTAATATCTTTTGTTAGGAATTGTTTTGTTGTTTCAGGAATTTCTACTGATATAAGAGGTTTAAATATATTTGCTTCTGCTATACGTTTATTTTCTTTAGATAGTTCGTCATCATCATCTTTATCATCATCTTTATCTTTATCATCTTCATCATCATCAGGAACATCAGCAGGAGCAGCAGCAGCAATCGAATCATTTTTGAATTCACTATCTATAAGTTTTTCAAAATAACCTATAATATTAGAATCAATATCAGTTTTATCTAGAGGATCTAGAGTTTTATATTTTGTTGTTAGAATTTCTAAAATAGTTTGTGTAGGATAATTTCTTGGAAAACCTGGTGGAAATGCAGTATAGAAAAAATAAAATTTTTTAATTTCTTCTGAAAAAATTGTTCTATTCAAATCTATTAATTTTTGATAATCTAGTGATATATCGTCACTTAATGGAATAGTAATTTCAAAGTTTGATTTTCCATTTGGTATAACTAATCCATTTGGTATAACTAATTTTATTTTTTTTCCAATAAAGTTATTTAATACGTCATGAATTTTTGTTTCATTTTCATTAGAGCGATTTTTTTTATCTAAATATAGAAAAATAACAGATAAATTTTTAAAGAAATGTATTAACATAATAATTTGTTCACCAATATCTTTTGGAAGATTTCCACCATCGATCGTCCATAGACCATTCCATGGATAAGTCATTGTTGACGTATTACCTATAGCCATTTTTTTCCAACTTTTAAAAAAACTGGCTAAACCAACCGCAGGTGCAGTTGCAAGATTTAATGACACATGTTTTTCTTTTAAATATGGACTTATTACGAGTGTAAGTGGTGTAAGTGTATCAGATGTAATATTTTTTAAATATAATAATATTGCAGTCATCCAAGTTCTTACTAAACAAGATACAAAGACAGTATCCGATTTATATCTGTCATCTGAAACATTCGCTGTTTTTAATATAGATGCGATAACTCCATAGAAGGAAAGACCTGGGTCGTGTTCAGATGTACGATCGAAAAAATTATAATCTTTTAACAATTTTATGTTTTTCATATTTTTTGCAGCTTTCCCTTCTTTTAAATTATTACAAGAATGTGCATGTCTAGTAATCGTAAAATCTAAGGTAACAGGAGATGAAACAATTGGGGTTTCATTAACAGAAGCTATAATAGGTGGTTGAACTTCACGGTTTTCATCAAGAATAAATCCTGGTACTTTTCGTTGATTCATAATAATTTAATAAAAAATATATAATATGCATATATATTTTTTATGATTCTGTTTTCATAAATTTATTTTTCCTATATTTGAACGAGGAAGGTGTAAAACAGTATATTGTTTTATTTCTTGTTTGTTTTTCGTTTGTTTTTTATTTTTTTTTTATTTGTTATGTTGTTTGTTTTTTTATTTGTTTTCTTGTTTGTTTTTTTGGTTCGTTTTCTTTT
>Ga0114971_10002956_pt1 | contig 11595 bp, 9 predicted proteins | sample M_140625_MF_Meta_FD_87320 | JGI IMG/M metagenome (GOLD analysis project Ga0114971, IMG submission 87320) | Freshwater microbial communities from Lake Montjoie, Canada to study carbon cycling - M_140625_MF_MetaG | ecosystem: Environmental > Aquatic > Freshwater > Lake | place: Lake Montjoie... | reverse complement strand
TTGTTGCAATTGGAGCAGCTATTCAAGGTGGAGTTCTTTCTGGAGATGTAAAAGACGTATTGTTACTTGACGTTACTCCTTTATCTTTAGGTATCGAAACTATGGGAGGTGTTATGACAACTCTTATCGAGTCTAACACAACTATTCCAACTAAAAAATCGCAAATTTTCTCTACTGCAGCAGATTCGCAACCAACAGTTGAACTTCACGTTCTTCAAGGAGCAAGAGCAATGGCTGCCGATAACAAAACGATTGGTCGTTTCAACTTAGACGGTATTCCACCGGCACCAAGAGGAGTTCCACAAATTGAAGTAACTTTTGATATTGATGCAAATGGTATCATCAAAGTTTCGGCAACAGATAAAGGAACTGGAAAATCGCATGATATTCGTATCGAAGCTTCTTCTGGATTAACTGCTGATGAAATCGAAAGAATGAAAAAAGACGCTGAAGCAAATGCTGGAGCTGATAAAATTGCTAGAGAAAGAGCAGAAAAACTAAACGAAGCAGATGCAATGATCTTCCAAACGGAATCTCAATTGAAAGAGCTTGGTGAAAAATTAACTGATGATCATAAAACAGCAATTGAATATGCTTTAACTGAATTGAGAATGGCGCACCAATCGCAAGATTTGGAAGCTATCCAAAAAGGTTTAGATAATATTAATGCTGCTTGGAAAACTGCAACTGAAGCAATGTATGCTCAGGGTGGTGGTGATCAAGGTCAACCACAAGATGCAGCTCCATCAGAACCACAGGGTGATAACACACAAGACGTGGAATTTGAAGAAGTAAAATAAGTATTGATTAAATACAAATTTTTAAGACTAAACCGAGCAAGAAAAATTGTTCGGTTTTTTTATGTTTATATTTTAAACTATTTTTTATTACTAAACATTTTAGTAATTATGAAAGCATGTGGAAAAGTAATTGCAGCTAAAAAAGAAAAAAAGATTGCATTAAATATTTGTTTTTCTTTAAAAATATAATAAAGTAAAGTTATTCCCATAATGGATATTAACCAATATATTAGAGCCGATTTACAATAGGATTTGAAATTTTGAAATGAAAATTTACCATATAAAAATTTCATTTGTTCTAAAATTGATGGGATGCTGTGCCAAATGACAAAATATATAGAGAATCCCCAAATCAAACTAGATGTTCTAAAAATAATCGTAAAAACTATTAAATAGAATAACTCTTTAAGAATTTTCTCTCTCAATTTGGTATACATATAATAGGAATAACCAATTATAATAACAAATACACTTCCAATTATTTTAAATAGCAGCGGAATTAGTGTTCTAGGAATTAAAATTTTAGTTATTTGAAAAATTATATTTTCAACTTCTGAAGTATGAAAAATAAATAGTAATAAAAGTATAAAAAGTCCGTAGGCAAAACTAATTGAATTACAAATCCAATTAGGATAGAAACTAATCAATTCTTTCCATTGTTGTTCACCAAAATGAAAAGCACTAACGATAATAAATAGCAAAAGCGCAAATAATGGCATGAAGTAAAAAAGTATTGCACTCAAAAATATTATTAATACATAAAGTGTTAACTTTTTAAAAAATATAAAGGTATTTTTTTTAGTTTTTTTATTTTCAATTAATAACAAATCATTCGATCCATGTAAGATTCCAAATGAAAAAATTAAAGTAAATCCTAAAATTATTTGAATTTGATTAGAAAAAAAAGAATCTAGCCATAATCCGAAAAAGCTAATTACTATAGAAATATTGGAATATTTAATCACGGTTTTAGTTAATTGTTAAAAAAATATTAAAAAAATATTAAAAAAAAATTTAAAAATATTTTTTTTATTGTTTATTATTTGATAAGTTTGTTTGAACAAAATTAATTAAAAACAATTTAAAAACTAATTTATGACTAATTTTATGATTATCCCGGGAATGATTTCCAAATTATTGCCTACTGATTATGTAGGATTCACATTTTTTGTTGGCTGTATGGCTATGATGGCTGCTTCAGCATTTTTCTTTTTATCATTAAATCAATTTGATAAAAAGTGGAGAACATCTGTTCTGGTTTCAGGTTTAATTACCTTCATTGCAGCGGTTCATTATTTTTACATGAGAGATTATTGGACTTCTTTTCAAGAATCGCCAACATTCTTCCGTTATGTAGATTGGACATTAACTGTGCCATTGATGTGTGTTGAGTTTTACTTAATATTAAAAGTAGCTGGAGCAAAACAATCATTAATGTGGAAAATGATCTTTTTATCTATTGTAATGTTAGTTACAGGATATGTTGGAGAAACAATTGATCGTCCTAATGCATGGGTTTGGGGATTAATCTCTGGTATTGCTTATTTCGTAATTGTTTATGAAATCTGGTTAGGTGAAGCTTCTAAATTAGCTCAAGCAGCTGGTGGAAATGTATTGTCTGCTCACAAAATTTTATGTTGGTTCGTACTTGTTGGTTGGGCAATTTATCCTTTAGGATACATGTTAGGAACTGACGGATGGTACACAAGTATTGTTGGTAAAGGAAGTGTAGATGTTGCTTATAACCTTGCTGATGCAATCAATAAAATTGGATTTGGACTTGTTGTTTATAACCTTGCGTTACAATCTCAAAAAGACTAATTTCTTTTTAGTATGTTGTCCTTTATAGGTTGACATCTTTTATAATAAATTTATCAAAACCAGTGAGTTTACTTTCACTGGTTTTTTTTATGTATAAAGTTAGGTTTTCCCATGTTTATACTTAAATATGGCTTTATATTATCGTAGCTTTATTCCACTTATATTCTGATTAACTGATTAAGTTCATAACTTATTTACATTATAAATAAGGAATTCCTATTTTAAAAACCATTTATTCTCTCTGAAAAAGTATTTTAAAGCAATTATATCCGAAATTTTAAATCCATATTATTTTATTTAGATTATTGTATTGACATCTCTAAAAGTAGTCTCTTTTTGGTAGTGATTATTAGTTAAAAAAATCTCTCATGAAGTATACCTATTAATTATATTATCTTATTTTTGTGAAAAACAAACGAATATGGCTGGAAATAGCTACGGAACACTTTTTAGATTAACTACGTTTGGAGAATCTCATGGAGAATCATTAGGTGGTATTATTGATGGTTGTCCCCCAGGAATTGACTTAGACTTAGATTTAATTCAATTAGAAATGCAGCGCCGTAAACCAGGACAATCTTCTATAGTAACTCAACGAAAAGAAGAGGATCAAGTGCAATTTCTTTCAGGAATTTTTGAAGGAAAAACTACTGGAACACCTATAGGATTTGTTATTCCAAATACCAATCAAAAATCAGAAGATTATTCTCATATAAAAGATTCTTACCGCCCGAGTCATGCCGATTATGTGTATGAAAAAAAATATGGTATAAGAGATTACAGGGGAGGTGGCAGAAGTTCTGCAAGAGAAACAGCAAGCCGAGTTGTTGCAGGAGCAATTGCTAAACAAATACTTAAAGATATTAAAATAAACGCATTTGTTTCATCTGTAGGTTCTATTTTTATTGATAAACCTTATCAAGATTTAGATTTTTCTAAAATAGAAAATAGTGCAGTTCGTTGTCCAGATTCTGCTGTAGCAGAAAAAATGGAAAACCATATAAAGGAAATAAAAAAACAAGGAGACACTGTTGGAGGAACTATTACTTGTGTGATTCAAAATGTTCCCATTGGACTTGGAGAGCCGGTTTTTGATAAGCTGCATGCCGAACTAGGAAAAGCAATGCTTTCTATAAACGCCGTAAAAGGTTTTGAATATGGAAGTGGCTTTTGTGGTTCCCAAATGAAAGGTAGCGAACATAATGATTTATATAATTTGGATGGATCTACTAAATCCAATCTTTCTGGTGGAATTCAGGGAGGAATATCTAACGGAATGGATATTTATTTTCGGGTAGCCTTTAAACCAGTTGCTACACTAATTCAAAAACAAGAAGTTCTTACTAATGACAATAGTATTTTAGAGCAACAAGGCAAGGGACGTCATGATCCTTGTGTAGTTCCAAGAGCCGTTCCAATTGTAGAAGCAATGGCTGCAATTGTCTTAGCCGATTTTTATTTACTTAATAAAACATACCAACAATAAATGAATACTACTACCGAAACTACCAAGAAATCTATATTTAGTAATCTAACTTTTCAAATATTAATTGCAATGCTTTTAGGGGCCTTGTTAGGAATTATTATTCACAAAAATTATATAGCTGACGATGCTAAAAATTTTAGTGATAAAATAAAAATTTTAGCTACTGTTTTTATTCGTTTGGTTCAAATGATAATTGCTCCCTTAGTGTTTACCACTTTAGTGGTTGGTATTGCCAAATTAGGAGATGTTAAATCAGTTGGTAGAATAGGAGGAAAGGCCTTAGGATGGTTTTTTTCAGCATCGTTTATTTCATTATTAATAGGTCTTTTTTGGGTAAATACATTACAACCTGGTGTTGGATTACATTTAGGAAAAGTAGATTCTTCGGCTGCTTCAGAACTTACTGATAAAGTGGAAGGATTTTCTGCGCAAAACTTTGTAGAGCATATAATTCCTAAAAGTATTGTTGAAGCAATGGCTACTAATGAAATACTTCAAATAGTTATTTTTTCTATTTTTTTCGGATTAGCGGCAGCTTCTATAGGAGTAAATTCAAAGCCTGTTATAAATGCTTTAGATAAAACGTCCCACATTATTTTGAAAATGGTAAATTACGTAATGAAATTTGCACCAATTGGAGTTTTTGGTGCAATTGCTGGAGTTTTTGCCGTAAAAGATGTAAATGATTTGTTAGTTACCTATGCTAAATTTTTTAGTTCTTTCTTAGTCGGAATAGCATCACTTTGGTTGTTTTTATTAGTAATTGGATACATTTTCTTAAAAAAACAAATGACTGTTTTATTAAAAAGAATTGTAAGTCCTTTAATAATCGCTTTTGGAACTACTAGTAGCGAAGCTGTTTTCCCAAAATTAACAGAAGAATTAGAACGATTTGGAGTAAAAGATAAGATTGTATCCTTTATGCTTCCATTAGGATATTCTTTCAATTTAGATGGCAGTATGATGTACATGACTTTTGCTAGTATTTTTATTGCGCAGGTTTATGGAGTTCACCTCGATTTAGGAACTCAAATGACAATGTTATTAGTGTTAATGCTTACTAGCAAAGGAATTGCTGGAGTACCAAGAGCAAGTTTAGTAGTTGTAGCAGCTACTTGCGGTATGTTTAAAATCCCTATAGAAGGTATAGCTTTGATTCTACCAATTGATCATTTTTGCGATATGTTTAGAAGCGCCACTAATGTTTTAGGTAATGCTTTGGCAACATCTGTAATTGGAAAATGGGAAAAAGAAAATTAATTTTTTTTATTATTGTATAAATTATTATCTTTGTAATCATTTTAACTTAACCTAACAAACTATGAAAAAACTTTTACTTTTATTTACTTTATCTATTGCTTTAACTTCCCAAGCACAAGATATTTTTTTATCTGAAAACTGTTCAGCTTTAACAATTGGAAATCTTGGAACAAGCCCAACTGGTGCCACTCCTGGCCAAAATGGTTGGTTAACAGCTGGCTCAACAGGTTCTACCCCTGCAGCAGCAAATTCAAATTTTCAGGTTGTTGACGCAGCCGGTGTAAATGGAAATGTTATCCAAATTAATGGATCATCAACAGCTTCTTCAGCTACTCAAGGGCAATCTAGATGGGCTGAACAAGACATAATTAACAGTTGGAGCAACAGAACACCTGGAAATGATATTGTTGAAGTAGAATTTGACCTGTATTCTGGAGGACCTACAACTTCACTAAGTTCTTTTAGAAACTATATTTTAGATGCAAGCGGATTTGCGGTTGCTGGTTTTTGGTTTGCACCAGGACCTTATACTTATACTCCAACAGGAGGAACAGCAACTACTGTAACAAAAGCTTTACGAGGATGGGCATATTATGATAACGCAGGAACACCTGGTTATTATACTTTTAAGTTAGGAGGAACTAGTACTACTCCAGATGATTTAATATTAAGCGATAATACTTGGTATAGAATTGGAGTAGCTTATGATTACAACACAGGTGAAATCACTTGGAAAGATCTTGATGGATCATTTTATACAGGAATTTCTACTGGCCCAGATGCGGGTGTTGATTTAACTGGAGCAAGATTTCAAGTTAGTTCAGCAGTTGGAAACACTCTTGGAGCTAATGTTCAAATTGATAACATTACAATTAAAACAGTAGCTCTTGAAGATTTATTAGGTGTAAATACAAATTCTAATGCTATTAAAGATTTTTCTATTTTTCCAAATCCTTCTAGAAATGTAGTGAATGTTTCTAATACAAATGCTACAATTAATTCTATTGAAATATCTGATTTAAACGGAAGAGTTGTAAATTCAGTTAACTCTATTGATGCTCAAAATGTTCAAATTAACATTTCTGATTTATCTTCTGGAATTTACATGATGAAAATAGTTTCAGATAAAGGAATTACTACTAAAAAATTAATTAAAGAATAATTTTATTATTTGTAAAAATTATCATAAAAAACATAAAATTATCAAATTATGAAAAAATTATTAATCTTATTATTACTTGTTGGATTTAATCAATTAGCAGAGAGTCAAATTGTTTTTCAAGAAAATTGGGACGGAATTGGACCTGGAATGGCAGGTTGGACTTTATATAATCAAGACGGTTTAACACCTAATGCAGGTGTGAGTTTTGTAAATGCTGCTTGGATTTCTACAAATGAAGATTTTGATAATAAAGTAGCAATGAGCACTTCATGGTATACTCCTGTAGGAACTTCTAATGATTGGTTAGTTTCTCCTTCAATAACTTTGCCGTCAGGAACTAATACATTGTATTTTGATGCTAAAGCTTATGATTCTACTTATTTAGATTCCTATAAAGTTTTAGTATCTACCACTGATAATGCTGTAACTAGTTTTACTCCACTTTTCACACAAGGAGATGGTACCACTGGAACATCTGGAGAAAATGCATCTTGGACTAGGAGAAGCATAAATTTATCTTCTTATGCTGGTCAAACAATTTATATTGCTTTCCAAAATTTTTCAACAGACATGTTTTTATTATCGATAGATAACATATCTGTTGTAAATAATAATACTTGTATTGGAATTACCCGAGATTTATTTGATTCGGGAAATACATTAACTTCTGCTACGATTAATTGGACTGCTATTTCTGGAGTATCAAGTTATGATATTGCTGTTGGTGCACCAGGTTTTACACCTGCAGTATCCTATACCTCTGCAACTAATTCTTATACTTTAACTGGATTGACAGCAAATTCTAGATACCAATACTATGTAAGAAATAGCTGTGGAAGTCAATGGATTGGACCATTCTCTTTCTTCACAGCTAATAACTTACCTTATGCTTATGGTTTTGACAATGCTTCTGGGTATTCTGTTGATGGTTGGAGTGGTTCTTGGTCAACAGGAACAACTGCTGCAAATGCACAAGCTGGAATACAGTATTTATTTTCAAATTCAAGTACTACTGCTGCAACAAATAGATCTATTTTTTCAAGACCTATTAATTTACAAGCAGGTGAACAAGTTACCGCTAGTTTCTATCACAGGGAACAAAGTACAACTTATAATAGATCTTTAAAATTAGAAGTATTCGCTGAAAGTAACCCTACAATTGTAACATCATTATTTTCAAATACTGCTCTGAAATTGACTACATATACTCAAGTTACAGGTACTGCTTTTACAGCACCTACAGCAGGAACTTATTATTTTAAACTTACTGACTTTTCAGCAATAACTGCAGCAGCTCAATCGATGCGCGTAGACTCATTTAATTTTACTTCTAGTTTAGGAGTTGATCAATTTTTATCTGAAAAATTTGCGCTTTTTCCAAATCCTTCTAAAGATATTATCAATGTTGTTAACAGCATAAATGCAAGTATAACTAATCTTGAAATTACGGATGTTAATGGAAGAATTGTGAAAAACGTTAAATTAGACGGTGTTGATGAAACTCAAATTTCTGTTTCTGATTTATCTTCTGGAATTTACATGATGAAAATAGTTTCTGATAAAGGAATTATTACTAAAAAAGTAATCAAAGAATAATTTTATTAATGGTTCTTTTGAGCCAATAAAGTAATATTTTGAAAGTAGTAAACTCTTGTTTACTACTTTTTTTATTTAATACAGTTTTTTACAAATTGTAGAATTATTTCTAACTTAATTTTCTTAATTTAATATTATTCTTACTAAATCCCTATTTTTGCAAAGCGAAAAGAAAAATAAAGTAGTTTAAATTATTGATCTTTATCCTCTTATCGATTAAAAATAAATAAATAAATGAGTAAAGTAGTTTTTATAACCGGCGCATCCTCTGGCATAGGAAAATCTATTGGTGAATTCTTGCATGCCAAAGGTTTCACTGTTTATGGAACTAGTAGAAATCCAGATCGTATTACAAATTCTGTTTTTCCTTTGCTAGCATTAGATGTTCGCTATAAAGAAAACATCCAGAAAACAGTAGCTGAGGTAATCCAAAAAGCTGGTAGGATAGATGTTTTAATAAATAATGCTGGAGTTGGAATTACAGGACCGATAGAAGAAATTCCTTCTGAAGAAATAAAAAATAACTTTGAGACTAACCTTTTTGGACCAATCGAAGTAATGAAAGCGGCATTGCCAACCATGCGAATACAAAATTCTGGATTGATAATAAATATCACTTCTATTGCTGGTTATTTGGGATTACCCTATCGGGGAATTTACTCAGCATCCAAAGGTGCTCTTGAACTTATTACTGAGTCTTTACGAATGGAAGTTAAATCCTTTGGGATTCACATCACTAATGTCGCTCCAGGTGATTTCGCAACCAATATTGCTACAGGAAGATTTCATGCTCCTTTAGTGAAAGGATCTCCCTATGAAATTCCTTATGGCACAACTCTTAATGCGTTAAATGAGCATGTAGATAGTGGGAGCAATCCCAACGAAATGGCAGAAGCAATTTATAAAATAATACAAAATCCAAATCCTGAAGGGCATTACAAAATTGGTGCTTTTATGCAAAAATTTTCAATAGTCTTAAAACGAATATTACCTGATAAAGTATTTGAAAAAATGCTAATGAATCACTATAAAATTTAAGACAGAAAAAATCAATTTCAATTTCAAAATCAAAAATCAATATTAAGAGGGATAGTAAATACTATTTTAATTTATGTTGTTATTGAATTTTCATTTGTAACTGACTTTTGTAATTGAAATTTATTTTTGAAATTGATATTGATATTGTAGTCTAAATTTGTAATTTTACCTCTTTATAATTAAACACAACTTTTTAACATACAAACTATGAAATTTTTTATCGACACCGCTAATCTAAACGACATTAAAGAAGCTCAATCTCTAGGAATTTTAGATGGTGTAACAACCAACCCATCTTTAATGGCTAAAGAGGGAATTACAGGAAAAAACAATATTCTTAAACATTATGTAGACATTTGTACTATTGTAGAAGGTGAAGTAAGTGCAGAAGTAAACGCCATTGATTACGATGGAATGGTTAAAGAAGGCGAAGAATTAGCGGATCTACACGACCAAATTGTAGTTAAATTGCCAATGACTAAAGAAGGAATAAAAGCTTGTAAATATTTCTCTGATAAAGGAATAAAAACAAATGTTACTCTTGTTTTTTCAGCTGGTCAAGCATTATTAGCTGCTAAAGCTGGTGCCACTTTCGTTTCGCCATTTATTGGTCGTCTTGATGACGTTTCTACTGATGGATTGAACCTAATTCAAGAAATTAGAGAAATCTACGACAACTATGGTTACGAAACTCAAATCCTTGCAGCATCTGTTCGTCATACAATGCATATTGTAAATTGTGCTAAAATTGGCGCAGATGTTATGACAGGTCCATTGTCTGCAATTTTAGGATTACTAAAACATCCATTAACTGATATCGGTTTGGCACAATTTATTGCTGATTTTGAAAAAGGGAATAAATAGTTTTCATTAATAATAATTTTAAAAAAGCGATTTCCATTTGAAATCGTTTTTTTTAAAACCCAAAACCCTATTCTATTTTAAATCATCTTCAAAATGCAGATCAAATAGGTTTGTAAAACCATTTTTAATAGTTTTGTTGTTACTAATTACAAGAGTGCGGTGGACTTTAGTTATTGCCCATTTGTTTTTTATATCTTCAAAATTGGAGCAATGTAATTCTGTTATTGTTCCAAAATTATATTTTTTCAAAGTTGTTTTCCATTTATCTGAATCATCATCTAAGTTTATAGCAATGAAATTATAATTTGGATATTTAGTTTTAAAATCTAATACTTTTTTATGCGCTGCTAATAAATGAGAGTTTAGTTTTTCTGACCAAAAGAATAAAACGGTATTCTTAGTAATAATAGCGTCTGATGAAATAGTTTTCCCTTCAGCAGTTATTAATTGTACCTCGGGAAGTTTTTTCCCTACAGTAAGTAATTGAATAGCATTCCCAATTTTTAAGATTTCATTTTTTTTACTGTTATCAGTAGAATACTTATGATAAGTTTTTAAAAACTCTTGGTTATTAACCATGTTTTGATCTTCTAACAAATATTTTAAAGCAATATTATTTAAAACAATATTTCTTACTTTTTCATTTTTTATCAGAGTATCTGCAATATTTAATTTATTGATGTTAGTTTTTAATGCCAAATCAACGTCTGTAAAATGGTTATGATAATTAACTGCGCCAACATTGTTCAACATATGATCTAAATACATAACAAATGGAGAGAATTCAGCTAATGCTTCATTACTGTAGTCGATATCTTTTCTGAAAGCATAAAAATCTTTGGGTAGTTTAGATGTAACATCTTCTCCAGTTCGCATTTTGTGAATCATTGGATAAATTTCCTTTTTAGTATAGTTTGGAAAATTTACAATCCCTTTAGCATATATATCAAATCCGTCACTCCATTTTATTTCCTCCTTCTTAGTGTCGTAAAATTTCTTATTAGCTTTATTTGTTTTATTTATGAAATTATTGAATTTATCAAAACCAAAATCAAATACTTCAAACATTTCGTTCTTATCTTTCTCGTTTCGAAGGTACATATCTATTAAATAATTATTTTTTTGATCGCCACGACCACAAAAATTTATAGAACCATCAAAATCTTTAGAATCAATGTGAACTTGAATACTATCATTTTTATCAAAATACACATATTGGTATTCTGGTTCATTTTTAAAAGTGTAAAGACCAGGTGTAAGGGAATCAAATTTAATTGAAAAGGTATTATCTTTATTAAGGGGTATAGAATCAATAACTACATTATTCTTACAAAAAAGCACAAAAGGACTCGTTGGGTTAGAAACTTCTCCACCAAAATAGGCTATATAGTTATTATCAGAAAATTCCTTTTTACAGGAAGTCAATGAAAATAAAAGTAGGGCAGGTATCCAAATAATTTTGCAGAATGAGACTTCTTTCATTATAAATTTTATTATTAACAAATGTATTCTTATGATTTTGAATATTTTGTTAACCAATAGTTAAATAAAAGGTTAAATTTCCGGAG
>Ga0114971_10002952_pt1 | contig 11602 bp, 15 predicted proteins | sample M_140625_MF_Meta_FD_87320 | JGI IMG/M metagenome (GOLD analysis project Ga0114971, IMG submission 87320) | Freshwater microbial communities from Lake Montjoie, Canada to study carbon cycling - M_140625_MF_MetaG | ecosystem: Environmental > Aquatic > Freshwater > Lake | place: Lake Montjoie... | reverse complement strand
ATAAAGTATAAAGAATAAAGTATAAAGTATAAAGTATAAAGTATAAAGTATAAAGTATAAAGTATAAAGTATAAAGTATAAAGTATAAAGTATAAAGAATAAAGTATAATTTTATTTGTTATGTTATTATAGTAATGTCAATTTACGACGCAAAAGCAATAATATCATTGACTCCACAGAACGAACAAATTTTGACTCAAAAAGAACTAATTGACAAAGCAAAAGAAATAATATCAAAACAGAACAAACAATTTTTGACTCAAAGAGAACTAATTAAAAATCAACTTGAGTTTGCAAATATTCAGGAGGAAGCACTTCAAGCATCCATTAATAAATTAACGTATGAAACTAATAAATTAACGGATGAAACTAAAAATGTAAACAACAAAAAAGCTGCTGTTGGCAAGCCTGTTGTTGAAAAGCCTGTTGGCAAGCCTGCTGTTGGCAAGACTGCTGTTGGCAAGACTGCTGTTGACAAGACTGCTGTTGGCAAGACTGCTGTCAAGCCTGATCCTGCGAAAGTAAAATCTAACGCGTTAAATAATGAGATAAAGTTTCAAAGTAAAGATGATTTTTTAAAAAACACACACACATCTCAACTACTTGATGATTCTTTTTATGATGATTGATTGATTGACTAATGCAACCGCGCGAAATGCCCCCCCCCTCGCATTCCCGCGCCAGTATCCTGTTTTTAAATGAAACTCGATAATCCCGCTCTATATCGGCAAACGGGAAATGAGTAGGAAAACGGGAAATGGGTTATAAAAAAAAGAACGGTAAATTCTTTACACCTTCGCACTTTTCAAGTGCGTGGTAACAGTTACCTTTGTCACTCATAAACGCCGAGTTTATCGGCGTTTTAAATGTGCAAAGGTGTAAAAATCATTATTATGTTTTTTTATTTTATCTTCTTACATTAGCCATAGCCATAGCCATAGCCATAGCCATAGCTTTTGCATTCGCTTTTGCATTAGCCATAGCATTCGCCTTTGTCATTTTCACATTTTCAATTGATTTTGTCTTAGTGATTGCCTTTGTCTCTTTCGCTTTAACATACGCGTATGCTTTTTTCGTCTCTTCTATCGAACATTCTTCGATACGTTTGAATTCTTCATTTGAAATATAAATTTTATATCTATTAAACAATCTTGAAATGATTCTCTCTTTAAAGTTTTTGAAAATGATATTTTGTATAATATCATATTCGTATTGCTGTATATTCATATTCTTCGTTCGTTTGTCTTGTTTGTTGTTTGTTGTTCGATTATTGTATTGAGAAAGTATTTCAATTTTATGAAATATTCGCGCTGTGTTCTGATGTGGTTTGATATTGTAATATCTTATCATTTATTAAATCCGAGTATTGTTTGACCAATCTTTCTTTGCCTTTATAATCAGAAGATTTTATGATTCGCTGCATCATGGTTATTAATAAATTGAGTTCTTCTTTTAACTTTTCCTGCATAGATTTATCTTGTGTTTCAACTATTTCCATTTTGTGTTATTTGTTATATAATAATACAAAATAAAGTTCAATTTTGACGCTTTACTTAATATACGCGAACGAATAATTCACTGTTCAATAGATTATCACTAACAATTTGTCCTTCACGTGAATCTACGCTTAGTCCATTACTAATAAAGTCTCCATCGTTCTTACTATTATTCTTAGAGTAGTAATAGAAAGGTCCATCTATTATGAAATGTGAATAGAGTTTTATTTTTGGTTTTTGTGTTCGTAACCAATCTTTTATTATCGTTTTTTTGTTTTTAATGGCGTCTCCATTCGGCGTGAATATAAATTGATTGCTGCCTTTGAAACTTGATTTACTTGGCCAGACATTATTGTGTTCCCTCGAGTATAATTTTATCGGGGAACCAATATGTTTTGCAGCATAGTTTACGGTAAATTTCCTAAATCCATTAAGTTCTACATATAATTCTGGGACCCAACGCGGAACTCCATTGGAAGCTCTCACGACAACCCAGTTATCTTTAATTGTTCCTTCTGGAAACAATGTCGCACTTTCTGCTGGTGATTTTCTTTCTTTAAGAGTCTTTTTCTTTTTGGATGTCTTATTTTTCTTCTTCAGTGTTGACATCAATTTCTATACAAATAGAAAATATAAAAAATGATTTAAAGATGATTAGATGTATAAGAGTAGGAAGGCAAAGTAAATGTTGTCTTACTCATTCTATCCGGACTTGTAATATAGTGGTAGTATACGGTTCTTATAAATCCGCAACCCGAGTTCGATTCTCGGCTAGTCCATTTTACACAAACAAAAAATAAGTAGTATTATTTATTACTTATTTTTTAAGCTAAGACCGACACTGAGATATAAGTAACCTAGAATCGAATCGAAACGAACCATTAGCGCGTATAAAAAAAAGGTGGTTTTCACCTTTCTTTTTTTTGTTTTTTATTTTTTATTTTTTCTTAATTTTTAACAACAAGACACAAGACACAAGACACAAGACATATAACAATCAATATTCTTTTATGCATTAAATATAATTTTGTTGGTTTCCTCGTCCCAATCACCAATTTCATCGTTTGATTCCTCGTCATAAATTTTGTTTCCAAATTCTTGTCTTAAATACGTTTTTCCATCAAATTCAAATTGATAGACATTCAATCCTCCTTCACCGTCATCGTCTTCTGCAGCAGCAGCAGCAACAACATCTTCAGTCTTTTCCTTTTCTTTTTCTTTTCCCTTTCCTTTTGGCTTCTTCTCTGCTGTTGCAGATTTTGCTGCTGCTTTATCAGCCTTTAGTTTTTCAGCTGCTTGAGCTTTCTCAAGCTTTGCTTTCTCAGCTGCTTGAGCTTTCTCAAGCTTTGCTTTCTCAGCTGCTTGAGCTTTCTCAAGCTTTGCTTTCTCAGCTGCTTGAGCTTTATCAGCCTTTGCTTTCTCAGCTGCTTCAGCTTTATCAGCCTTTGCTTTCTCAGCTGCTTGAGCTTTATCAACCTTTACCTTTTCAGCTGATTCGGCTTTATCAACCTTTGGCTTTTCAGCTGATTCGGCTTTATCAACCTTTGGCTTTTCAGCTGCTTCAGCTTTATCCGCCTTTGATTTTTCATCGTCTTTTTCAACCTTTGGTTTTTCTTTCTTTTCGGTCTTTTCAACCTTTTTTGAAGATTTAGGTGATGATGCCAATACGCTTGTTGTTGCTTCGGTTGTTTCAGTTTCATCAATCTCATCTTCTGACAATTCTTCAAGCTCTGCATCCTTATCCATAATTTTCTTGATGATATAATTGACGTCTGGCTTTCCGGTTGAATCTTTATGATTTTCGGTAACGGTTTTCTTCTCCTTCTTTGGGCGTCCTCTTGATGTGGGTGCTTTATCTTCGTTCATGGATACTGTTAGAAACTCATACACTTCATCATAGTCAAGCCCATGCTTTGTTGACATATTTAATGCTAACGTCTTGTTAACATTATCGAGCAATGTTCTAAGTTCGGTTTCAATAGCGGAATTCATCTTCTTATTCTTTGGCTGGCTTGCTTGTTCTCTTGATACTTTTTGAGATAACATAAAAGGAACAAAATCATTTCAATTTTATGATTTTACTTGTATTTTTGAGGATAGATAAAATTTCAAAAATTATGAATTATGAATTATGAAAAAAAGAAGGTCTTGTCTAGCTTCTCCAAAACACGCTGGCGTTTTATTTTTATTTTTAAATTTCATGTCTCGTCATTTTAAAGTGCAGAATATTTTTTATTTCTTGCATGTTCCAAAAAGTTGTATTCATTATTGTTTTGTTTTCTCTCTATAAAATTGACAGAATGAACATTTGTGTTAACAAACACAGAAGACATGATAGTTGTCTCATCGACTTGCACATTAGACATATCCGCGTTGGTAAAGTCAGTGTAGTCTATAATCGATTTGTTGAATTGAGCTCCAATTAAGTTTGCTCCTACAAATGAAGCGCCAACGATACGCGCATCACGCATAAATGTCCCTTTCATAATTGCATTGTCGAAATGTGTCGCTGATGCTGGATGATAGTCAAGAGCAACCATATTTGTTTTATCCAATATAGCACCAGAGAGATTGGCTCCTTCGAATGTAGCTCCACGTAGATTCGCTCCAGTGAAATCGACACCTTCAAGATTGGCATAGTTAAAGTTGGCTAGCATAAGATTGGCATCTATGAAATCTTCACCACCACGCATGTCGTGCATTTCATAGTTATTCACTCCTTCTCTATCAATAACTGCTTGCATTTCAATCGCTTTTTCTTCTTCAATCAATGCTTCTATCTTTGCAATTCTTTCTCTTTCTGCTTTTTCTACTGCTGCTTTTTCCGCTTTAATCGCCTTTAAAGCTCTTTCTCTTTCAAAATGTGCCCTTACTTCTCGTTTAGCGGCTCTTCCAACCGATTCAAATAAACGCACCTCAAGTGGGCTCATGGATTGTCTTGTTGTCATTCTTGAATTAATCTGTTGCTTTTGCTTTTCTGTTGTTCTATTCTCTCAACAAAATCATTTCAATTTTATTGTTTTCCTATTTATTTTAACACACCATATAATCTCAATAGACTATGTTTATTATTTGTCAGAGTCTATCAAAAATTGTGGATAACACACACAATATAACATCAAACGGGAAATGGGTAGGAAAACGGGAAATGGGTTATAAAAAAAAAGAAGTGTCCCACTTCCCAAAACGTAAAGTGTTTTGTAAGATTGTTTTTTTTGTAAGATTATTTAATGAAACTAAACGGTGTGCAACATAACATAACATGAATCTTTTTTTTTTGTTTGTTTGAAATAATATTCGACTTGGTCAAAACAGACTAAGTCGAATAAAGTCTTGCCTGTTCATCATTGATGAACTTTTTTTCGTAAATAGCAATCAACGCATCGGTCATTCCAATTTCATAGCCTTCTTTAAAGATGTTGTCGATGTAATCGACTTCTCCGCCGCCGTAGTCGTAGTTCTCTTTGAAGTAGATTTCAGTTAGCTCCATTTGTTCTTCTAATGTAAAGTCGATACATGTTAATGCAATCGTCAACGAGATGATGCCATCCTGAAGAAGTTTCCTGACAATTTCAAACATACCGAGGCGAATTCCATGGTGATATCTGTTACAGGACTCTTCGTGATAGAAGTTGTCTGTTTGACCGCCAAAACAAGGCTCTTCGCATTTTGGGACAGCATCTTCATCATGGCGGTCGTATTGATAAATATCAATATCGCTCCAATTGCTCAAATTGTCAATGTCACTTTCTCTAGTCGTTCTGGCAGTCATCTTTTGGTTGTTGTATTCGGTCTTCGGTCTTCAGTAATCCATTTTTACAGATATTAATATGGAACAAAATCATTTCAATTTTGTGAAAGGTCCTTGTATTTGACGAAGAGATAAAATCTCTCATAATCAGAAAAAAAAGAAGAGTTTCCCCTTCCCAAAACGTAAAGTGTTTTTGTTCCATATTTAATAATCAAAATGGCAAAGGCATATAACATTTAATTTTTGTGGTCAATTTTGGCAAAGGCATATAACATTTAATTTTTGTAGTCAATTTTGGCAAAGTCAATTATTACGTGCAGTATTGCGGCAAGTGATACAACGACATGAAGACCCCCATTCAAGTCCGTCATCGACGTCGTGTTCGTCTTCGCGTTCGTCTTCGTAACGACGAAATTCATCATCATCTTCATTATCAATAAGGTCAGCGATTCTTTTTCTCTCTGCAGCTGCCGCTGCTGCTTCAGCTTCAATTTTGACTTTCTTCGTGCATCTATCAGAACAAGTTGTGCAAATATATTTGTTGCGTTTACCGACTTTACAATCTGAACATAACACCTTGCAACGTGTTGCGTTGACAATGTTTCCAGACATTGCACGTGGCATTGCTCCTTTCATTTTGCAACTACAATGAACACGCAGATCACATTGACATCCATTGATTTCTCTGTATAGTCCTTTAAAGTGGTAGTTAGTTGTGTTCGTTCTAAGTCCACTCGCCATGTGTGTGATTGAAATGCCTCTATACGTGTGATCATGCATTAAATATTTGCCTTCAAATGGATCGTCTTCCCACATCTTTCGCGACAAGGTTCCTTTCCATTCATTAAATATACCTTTCAGTCCCAAGTAGCAGTTCGCAAATACATATTCTGGTCTTTTTACTCCTGTAGGAAGTTTTGTGTCCATGAGTTGGATTGCCTTCTTCCCTTCTTTGTCAATCTTGAAAACAGAGTCAAGATAAATCTCTGGCGACACAAACTTGTGGACATACACTACGGATGGATGTTGAAATACAAAGTTGTATGAAAGACTCTTATCAAGCTCTTCAATATTGAATCCAACTGCATTTGCAGTGGAATTGAACAACTCTACAGTCTCCTTGTCTGACGGTCCATCTCTCATATATGGTCCGTCTTTGTTGATACACTTTGACGCGAATTGCCATCTTTTGTTAGAGTAGTAGACATTGATGTAAGTGCCTTCTACAAGTTCCTCGAATTTAAATGTATCAATGAGTGTCCGAGTCGCCAAGTGATCCTCTAATCTGCTTTGTTGATCTTGGTCTCTTGTATTCGCAAACTCTTTTTTAAACATTTTGATGAATAGCTTGTGTGGCATCGTCCAAGGGGTCCCAATAGACAAATAATTGTTGAAGTAATCAGTGATAGTGGAACGGTCAAGTGTCATCGTCTTAATTGTTTCAAGACTTGTTTCATCAAACGTTTTCAATCTCCAAATAGGTCTCCAATCTGGTTTTCTGTTTTTGAAAAGGATGTCTGAACCATAATCATCCCTATTCCAAGTCATGATTAATGGATATTTGGTCTTGTAATTTGCAACCAGGTTGGATACAACATCTCTTGAGGTGGTGGCGGTCATCGTGGGCGGGCTTCTTTCCAGTTTTTGCAATCCGTTGATACACCAAAAAGTATTTCAATTTTATAAAAACGACTTGTATTTTGCAAGAGAGATAAAATCTCTCATAATCAGAAAAAAAAGAAGAGTTTCCCCTTCCCAAAACGTAAAGTGTTTTGTAAGATTGTTTGGTTTTGTTCCATATTTAATAAACGTAAATAGCAAAGGCACATAACATTTTTAGTTTTGGTTTTGGTTTTGGTTTTGGTTTTGGTTTTGGCAAAGGCACATAACATTTTTGGTTTTGTTTTTTTTTGGCAAAGGCACATAACATAGTCGGTCGTTTTTCATTTATTGAGCAGATACAGAGACAGATGCAGATGCAGAGAGCGCGGCTTTTTTATCAGCTTTAATCTTTTCGATGGCGGCTTTAATCTCGGCTTTTTCAGCTTCAAGTGCTTGCTTCTTTTCCAAGGCAATCTTTTCAGCAGTAGCTTTTTTCAAGGCTTTTTCAGCTTCAAGTGCTTGCTTCTTTTCCAATGCAATCTTATCAGCAGCAGCCTTCTTCTCAGCAGTGACAAGGTCAGCAGCAGCCTTCTTCTTGGCTTTTTCAGCTTCAATTGCTTGCTTCTTTTCCAATGCAATCTGGTCAGCAGCAGCCTTCTTGTCAGAAGCAATCTTATCAGCAGCAGCCTTCTTGTCAGAAGCAATCTTATCAGCAGCAGCCTTCTTCTCTGCGACAATCAGATCAGCAGCAGCCTTCTTCTCTGCGACAATCAGATCAGCTGCTGCTTTTTTCACGGCTTTTTCAGCTTCAAGTGCTTGCTTCTTTTCCAATGCAATCTGGTCAGCAGCAGCCTTCTTCTTGGCTTTTTCAGCTTCAATTGCTTGCTTCTTCTCAGCTGCAACTGTGGCTTTTTTCTCTGCAGCTGATGTGGCTTTTTCCTGAAGCTCTTCTTCAGTGAGAGGTTGCTTTGTCTTCTTTGCTTTTGGAGCTTTATCGACTTTTGCTTCTTCAACATCCGCAGCTAATTCCTCGATGACGACGCCGCCTTTGTGAACAACGGCAGTGCCAGTCTTCTTCTTCTTGGATATAGAGGCTACTTGATTCTTGCCGTTTTCCATGACAATAACGGCAATCTCTTGCAAATCGTCAGTCAAGTCGATGTTGTGCTTTTGAGAAATAAGCTGGACAGTTTTGTCCAGATACTGCATAACAACATTCTTTAAGACAGCGACCATTTGAGTTGCGACGGAATTATTCATTGTTATAGTGGGTGATGGGGGTTCTTCGGTTTCTTCAGTATGTTCCAGTTTTTGCAATCATTTGTAGGACCAAAAAGTATTTCAATTTTCTGGATTTCGCTTGTATTTTTGGAGGAACATAAAATTATGAGTTTTTCATTTTTTCGGCAAAGTCAAAAATGAAAAAAGATGTTGTTTATTGCTTATTTTGTTGCTTATTGCTTATTTTGTTGCTTATTGCTTATTTTGTTGCTTATTGCTTATGTTGTTGTTATTGCTTATTTTGTTGTTATTGCTTATTTAAATTTGTTGCTATTGTCTATTTAAATTTGTTGCTATCGCTTATTGTTGCTATCGCATATTAATTCTACCGGTATCCTTGTTGCTATTGTTTATTTAAATTTGTTGTTATTGTTTATTTAAATTTGTTGTTATTGTTTATTTAAATTTGTTGTTATTGTCTGTTAAATAAATGTTGCTATTGCTTATTAATTCTACCGGTATCCTTGTTGCTATCGCTTATTGTTGCTATTGTTTATTTAAATTTGTTGCTATCGCTTATTGTTGCTATCGCTTATTCATAATTTTATGTTGACTTGAAATCAAAGACTAAATCATAGAATTGAAGTGTTTTTCGCTGAGAGAATAGATTGCACAAACAGCCAGAATGATTACAAGAGCAATGACAAAAATGGCACATGCAATAGCAACAAAAAAAGCACAAGCAACAGCAACAAAAAAAGCACAAGCAACAACAACAAAAAAAGCACAAGCAACAACAACAAATAAAGCACAAGCAACAACAACAAATAAAGCACAAGCAACAAAGTCCGAACAAGAAAATATGAGAGAAGCAGCAATGATATTACTAACATTGAGACGACATGACATGGCTTGAAAACGACATGGCATGACAAAAATAGAAACACACTGTTTTTGGGAAGAAGAAATTCTTTTTTTTATCTCTCTTGAAAAATACAAGCGAAATCCAGAAAATTGAAATACTTTTCAGTCCTCAAATGATTGCAAAAACTGGACAACACTGAACGAAATACGAAATGAACACTGACTTTTCAGCAAAAATCGAGAGAAGAAAGAAAAAAGCAGAAGCCGACTTGAAAAAAATAGTTGAAAAATGTGAAGCCGACTTGAAAAAAATCGTTGAAAATGCAAAAGCAGAAGAAAAAGAAAAAACCACAGGAGGAGATGATAGGGTGAATGAAAATTGTGTTGTGAGTGTAACAAGACATGCGTGTGAAAAGTGCGGATGCACCTTTGCTACAAAAGAAGGCGTGAAACATCATCAAAAGACGGCAAAAAAGTGTAGACTTATTGTTGAAAGAAATGCGAATGGTGTCCCACCAGCCGCTCGATTGGAAAAATTCGTTGAAAAAGCTGATAAAAAAGCAGAAGAAAAAGAAAAAGTCGCAGGTCCAGAAGCAGCACTTGCCGATATATGGACTCCTCCTTTCAAAAAATGCGATATTTTACAACCTGAGCTTGTATTTGAAAAAACTAAAACTCTAGATGAAATGAAAGCTTTAGCAGTCAAAAATGACTGTCGTATTATAATCAAAAATGGAGATAATGGTAAGTGGTATCTGAAAGGCAAAGGAAAGCCAATTGAATATTTGAAAAGTAAGATTGACAAGAGATTAGGTAAATCTCCTCGTGATGGTGTATGTTGTTATTTACGATTATAATTTTAATAATAAAAACAAAAACAAAAAACAACAAAGTTTTTGGGAAGTCTATTGACTTCTTTTTTTTACAATTTTATCTCTCTTGAAAAATACAAGCGAAATCCAAAAAATTGAAATGCTTTTCAGTCCTACAAATGACTGCAAAAACTGGAACCAACTGAACGAACAACACAATGAACACCCGATCGATGACCAAAAGATTTAACCAATCGCAACAACAGCCTTTTGCGGCTATGCATTTCGTGGATGAAGCTGAGAAGAAGTCCCAGAGAAATGCAGAAGCCACTTTGAAAAAAGAAGCAGAAAAAGCCGACAAAAAAGCTCTTGCCTCTGAAAGAAAAGCTCAGAGAAATGAAGAAGCCGTTTTGAAAAAAAAAGAAGAAAAAGCCCTGAAAAAAGCAGAAGCCACTTTGAAAAAAGAAGCAGAAAAAGCCGACAAAAAAGCTCTTGCCTCTGAAAGAAAAGCTCAGAGAAATGAAGAAGCCGTTTTGAAAAAAAAAGAAGCAGTTCTGAGGCAAAAAGAAGAAGCATTTCAGAGGCAAAAAGAAGAAGCAGTTCAGTGGCGAATGTTCCAAGCAGAGTTAGGCGCTTGGAAAAAAGCAGTGAGAGAAGCTCATAAAAAAGCTTCTGCCGACATGATAAAAGCCCATAGGCAATGGGAAAGCAATTTGAAAAAAACAGCACGAGAAGCCCAGAAAAAAGCTCAGGCTGCTGAGCTAGAAGCCATGAAATCAGCGAGAGAAGCTCAGAAAAAAGCAGAAGCCGACAAGATAAAAGCCCATAGGCAATGGGAAAGCAATTTGAAAAAAACAGCACGAGAAGCCCAGAAAAAAGCTCAGGCTGCTGAGCTAGAAGCCATGAAATCAGCGAGAACATTGGAGCAGATTGATATCTAGGCAACCCGACAATACATCAATAAAAACACCGCGTGTTTTTGAAGAAGACAGACATCCCTTCTTTTTTTTACAATTTTATCCCTCTTGAAAAATACAAGCGAAATCCAGAAAATTGAAATGCTTTTCAAACATAATTATTGAATGTAAAAACAAAGAAGAAGCCCGCCACAACACACCGACAAAATGCAATCAGTCCGCTCAAGAATCTCTTACAACAAGGACGACTATGTTGAAATTTCAACAGAATCGCATCATTCAACCCTTAAAAAAATGCAAGACAAGGAGAGAAATGACTTTAATAGTCTCTCTCAAGAAGAAAAAATCAAGCATATTCGATTTCAGATTGAGAATGCTCTTGAGTATGAAGATTTGCTTGAAGAATACTCCGAAGAAGAAACCGACGCATTAGCCACGAAAATTGCAAATGGAAGCACCGACTATACCAATGAAGAAAAAGATCTCATGGATGTCTTTGAATCTTGTCATGAACATGGTATCAACGACGCAAATTACGAAGTCCAGTATATATACGATACATGGATGAAAATCCAACGAGACAACGAAACACAATCGCTTGAATGAAATAGAGTGATTTAACACAAAAAAATAAATGTTATATGCCTTTGCAACAAAAAAATAAATGTTATATGCCTTTGCAACAAAAAAATAAATGTTATATGCCTTTGAAAAAAACAAAAAAACAAAACAAAAAAAAGAAAGTGGAGAGAATAACAAATAATGTTGTTCTCTCGTCTTTCGTTTTTTTGCTTATAAAATTTGCTTTGGCTTATAAAATTGCTTTGGCTTATAAAATTGCTTTGGCTTATAAAATTGCTTTGGCTTATAAAATTGCTTTGGCTTATAAAATTGCTTTGGCTTATAAAATTGCTTTGGCTTATAAAATTGCTTTGGCTT
>Ga0114971_10002945_pt1 | contig 11616 bp, 10 predicted proteins | sample M_140625_MF_Meta_FD_87320 | JGI IMG/M metagenome (GOLD analysis project Ga0114971, IMG submission 87320) | Freshwater microbial communities from Lake Montjoie, Canada to study carbon cycling - M_140625_MF_MetaG | ecosystem: Environmental > Aquatic > Freshwater > Lake | place: Lake Montjoie... | reverse complement strand
TGCGCGATGCCGAAGGGCAGTTTCTGGCGAGTCGTATCGAGCACATTGCGGAAATTCACAAAGATCGCCTGGGCGGTCTCGGGGCGGAGGTAAACCATGTTATCTTCCGTCTCAAGGGGACCGGCATGGCTTTTGAACATCAAGTTGAAATCACGGGCCTCGGTGAGATCGCGACTGCCGCAGCTGGGGCAGTATTTCTCACCGTCTTTCTCGGGCAGTTGATCGGCGCGGTTGCGGGAATTGCATTTTTTGCAATCCACCATCGGGTCGCTGAATGTCTCCTCGTGGCCGGATGCCTTCCAGACCGCGCGATTCATGATGATCGAGCCGTCCATACCCTCCATGTCATCACGCTCACGGACGTTCCGGCGCCACCAGAAATCTTTCAGGTTCTTTTTCAGTTCCACGCCTAGAGGGCCGTAATCCCAGAAGCCATTGAGGCCACCGTAAATTTCGGAAGATTGAAAAATAAAGCCACGCCTCTTGCAGAGGCTCACAATTTTTTCCATGCGCGAAGCGGATGCGTCTTGGGACATAAGGCGGGTATCAAACCCGAGGCGGTTCAAGAGGTCAACGCATCAATAGTGGAGAAATGGCGACGAGGCATCTCTCGCTCAGCCCTAAATTGCGCCCACGATATCGCGGATCAACTTGGGGCCGTGATAAACGAAGCCAGTGTAGATTTGTACAAGGTTCGCGCCGGCATCGAGTTTTTCCTTGGCTGAAGCGGCGTCCATAATGCCACCTGAGGCAATGATTGGGAGTTGCGTGGCGGAACGAAGGATGCGGATGACTTCGGTCGAGCGTTGGCGGAGCGGGGAGCCGCTCAGTCCACCGGTCTGGTCTGCTGGGGTAGGGATCGCGCTGTGATCGAGGGTCGTATTCGTAGCGATCAGGCCGGCGAGTTTTTCGGATTCGGCCAGCGCCGCCATTTCACGAACGGCGTCATCGGTGAGATCGGGGGCGATTTTGACCAGAAGTGGCTTGCCGCTGTGGATTCGCTTAAGAGTTCGGATGATCTGAGCGAGGGAATCGCTATCCTGCAGGGTGCGAAGACCGGGTGTATTCGGCGAGCTGACGTTGATCACAAAGTAATCTCCATAGGGAAGAAGGAGATTGTAGCTCGTGGCGTAGTCGGAGGCGGCATTTTCCAGCGGAGTCACTTTAGATTTTCCGATGTTGATGCCGACGGGAATGCTTGGCCAGCGTCTGCTGGCTTTGAGGCGGCGGAGACGTTTTGCTGCGGCACTAGCTCCTCGGTTGTTGAATCCCATGCGATTGATGAGCGCCTCCTGAGAGGGAAAACGAAAGCACCGAGGCTTTTCATTTCCGGGCTGGGCGAGAGCGGTGATCGTGCCTGCTTCCAGAAAGCCGAATCCCATCGCCTGCCATCCGGGAAGGGCGACGGCATTCTTGTCCATGCCGGCAGCAAGTCCCACGGAGTTCGGAAAATTAAGACCAAAAAGTCGCAGTGGGCGCTGGGGGAGGGGGCCGAACATCGAGCGTAAAACGGGAGAGGGGGTGAGTCGGAGGGCCGCCATGGCAAGATTGTGGGCGGCTTCGGCGGGCAGGCAGAATAAAAGCGGGCGGAGAATTTGTTGGTAACAGTTCACTGAAATCAATGTCGCCTACACCATGCCCTAGCTACAATCGGAAAGTGCTCGGTGACGAGCACGGGCTTGACGGCGCTGGCTCCGACTCCGATAAGTGGGGATTCCATGACAGCACCTGAAATATTTGGAGTTTTGAGCGCATCCCAAGGCGCGGAGATTTTGAACTGGTTGGCAAACCATGACCGCCCAGCCTATCGGAACTGCGCTTCTATGTTAGCTACTCGCCGCAAGTTGCGCCCGGTCTTTGTTGAGCGGAAGCCACGTGATGAAAAAAACCAGTGGATGCAAGACGCTCTGACCCGTCCCGCCAATGCTGACCTAGCTCTGGAAATCTTGCAGGTCTGGACGCTGGGGAACAACCTCGCGATGGTGTCCGAGTTTTTGGATGCGTTGGCAATTTCGCATGACGGCAAGGGGTTGATCGATCAGATTCCCTCCGAGCCGCCAGCCGAAAAAGTGAAGTCTGCTGTCGAGTCTCTTCTTGCGAATCACGGGGTTTTTCATGTTTTCGTCTATTTGCATTTGTTTGCAGGTATGGATGAGGAAGGTTGGTTGACTCTCAAGGATCTCCTTGCGACCCATCCGGCTCTAGCCCCAATAACGCTAGCGAAAGCGGCATGAGCCCATTTTCCGATTCCCTCAAAGGAGCGTTAGAAACTTTCGAGTCTCTCCGTGCACTCGAACCGAAGGTGGTGGAGGCCGCCAAGCTGGTGCTCGATTGCTTGAAGTCCGGCGGCAAGTTGCTCCTTTGCGGTAATGGCGGTAGCGCGGCGGATAGTGCTCATATCGCGACGGAGTTCACCTGCCGATTCATGGGCGACCGACGGCCGTATCCCGCCATTTCGCTCACGTCCGATGGCGGGTTGCTCACGGCGATTGGAAATGACTACGCTTTTCAAGATATCTTCGCCCGGCAAGTGCGGGCTTTTGGCAAGCCTGGCGATGTCTTGATCACGCTTACGACGAGCGGGAAGTCGCGGAATATTCTTTCTGCCATCGAAGAAGCCAAGCGGATCGGCGTTAAAAATATCGTCTTTCTAGGCAAGGGCGGTGGCTTCACCAAAGGTGCGGCCGATATCGAGATCCAAGTATCCGGAAACGTCACTGCCCGCATCCAAGAGGCCCACAAATTCCTCCTCCATACGATTTGCGAGATTGTTGAGCCGAGTCTCGACAAGGAATGAGTCTCCTATTGACGATTTTCGCAGCCGTGCTTGGAGCGGTCGTGGGGTCGTTTTTGAATGCCTGTATCCACCGGATGCCATTGGGCCTGAGCCTCACCGAGCCGCGTCGCTCTTTTTGTCCTTCCTGCAAAAAAACCATCCCGTGGTATGAGAATCTCCCGCTCTTGAGTTGGCTTGCCTTGCGGGGGCGTTGCTCGACTTGCGGGGAGAGGATCGCTTTTCGGTATTTCCTCGTCGAGTTGTTGACGGGTGTTTTGTTTTGGTGGATTTGGGAATCGTATGGGTTTCCGCTCGCTGCGCCTTATTGGGTGTTTGTTTCGCTTTTAGTTACGGCGACTTTCATTGACCTAGAGCATTTCATTATCCCCGACGAGATCACATGGGGGGGGGTGATTTTAGGCGTTGGGCTGAGTATAGCTTTGCCGGAAATGATGGAAACAAGCTCGCGGTTCATTGCCGCGGGGTTGTCGCTGGGAGGCGCCGTATTTGGATTTGGCCTCCTCTTTCTTGTTGTCGAGGCTGGCAAATGGGCCTTCGGAAAAATCAAACACCGCTTCCCCGATGGTGAGGGATTTGAGTGGCTGCGTGACGGTGACCAAGCGGAAATTCTTCTTGGCTCCGAAAAGTTGATTTGGATGGATATTTTTTCCCGTGAAAAGGACGTGCTCACGATCGAGTTGGATGGTCCTGTGAATGTGGATGGGCGGGAAGTCTCGGCATCCAAGTTGGTTTTTCATTACAATCAAGCTGACCTCGCTGGCGAAACGCTCGATTTAGATAGCTTGGAGCGCATCACGGGGCGCATGCGCTCGATTGTGATACCTAGGGAGGCAATGGGTTTCGGCGACGTGAAATTCATTGCCTGCATCGGAGCTTTTTTGGGATGGGAGGCCGTCCTTTTCACACTCTTCTCAGCATCCGTGATCGGTAGCTTGGCTGGAATCGCTGGAATGTTTCTCGCCAAGGATCGGGCAGGAACGCGGATTCCGTTCGGTCCTTTTCTGGCATTGGGGGCGGGTATATGGATTTTTGGCGGCCGATTGCTTGCAGAATGGTATCTTTCAATCCTCCCGAATTTCCGTTTCTTTTTTGAATTTTAATCCCCCCGAGCCTCTCAATCTGTTGTAATTCCCATCGTCATGTCGAAAAACGTCAAGCTTCCGTTCCCGCAGCTCGTGCGGGCTTTTTGGAGTCCCTACTTGAAATTGCTGGGGTATATGACCCCTTACCGGAAACGATTTTTTCTCGGCATCGCTTTCGGCGTTCTTGCTGGCATCGTGAGTGGATCTTTGACTTTGGTCATCCTTAAGGCGGGAGAATCGATCGGGGTGAAAATCGATAAATCTCAGCTCATGCCGGGTGCTATTCCGACTGAAGGGCCAGGTATAGGAGATGTGATCGGGATGAGTATGCTCATTCCTCTCGTGATGGTTCTCAGGGGGCTTTTTTCCTACCTCAATGTGTATTGTTTGGCTTGGGTCAGTTTGCGAGTCCTGCGGGATATTCGGACTAAGTTATTTTCGCATCTGATGTCGCAATCACTCGATTTTTTTAACCGTGAAAAGACTGGGATACTCATGTCCCGAGTCATGAGTGATACTCGGGTAACGCAAAATGCTCTGACTACGGTTTCAGCCGACGTTATCAAGGATCCGATTGCGGTTTTGACTCAGATTGGGGTGCTTGTCGCAATCGATTGGAAATTCAGTCTCACCACATTAGTGCTGTTTCCGCTGTGTATCCTTCCGGTGGTTTATTTTGGGCGCAAGGTGCGAAAGGCGGGAAAGGCAGAGGAAAGAGAATCAGCTCAGATGTCAGTGATTCTTCAGGAGACTTTTGCAGGAGTCCGAGTGATCAAAAGTTTTGCGCGTGAGAACTACCAAACGGATCAGTTTGCAAAATCGAGCGACACGCAACTCAGAAACAGCCTTCGGGTGCGCCGAAGCTCGGATATCGTTCACCCTTTGATTGAGTGCGTTGCCGCATTCGGTGTCGTCTTGGCGATGATCTATGTTTACTATGCTGACATCAGTTTCATCAAATTTGCAGCTCTGTGCGGGGGTATATTCATGCTTTACCAACCGGTCAAAAATCTCAGCCGAATTCCTATGCAGATGCAGAAGTGCATGGTTTCGGCAATGAATGTATTTGATCTTATGGAAAAGAAGCCCAGCATTATTGATCGTCCTGATGCGATTGTGCTCGGAAGGTCTGAGGGGCGGATTGATTTTGAGAAGGTGAGCTTTGACTACGGTTCGGATAAGGCCGCCGTTCAGGAGGTGAGTCTTCGGATCGAACCAGGAAAAAAATATGCCCTTGTTGGTTCGAGTGGGGCTGGCAAAAGCACAATTTTGTCTCTCATCCTGCGTTTTTACGATCCTCAGCATGGAATCATTCGCATTGATGGGCATAATTTGCGGGATGTCGCTCAGCACTCGCTTCGCGAGACTGTGGGAATGGTGACCCAAGAAACATTTTTGTTTCATGATACGATCGCCGAGAATATTCGCTACGGACGCCTTGATGCGAGTCGTGAGGAGATCATTGCCGCGGCGCAGTCCGCCTTCGCACACGATTTCATTCTGGCCCAACCTGACGGATACGAAACCATCGTTGGCGACAAAGGATGTATGCTTAGCGGTGGGCAGCAACAAAGGTTGGCCATCGCAAGGGCGCTTCTCAAAAATGCTCCGATTCTTCTTTTGGACGAGGCTACATCGGCTTTGGATTCTGAGAGTGAGCGAATGGTCCAAGCCGCGCTGGAACGCCTTGCTGAGGGACGTACCGTTGTCGCTATCGCTCACAGGCTCTCGACGATTCTCAATTCGGATTGCATCGTGGTGATGGATCAAGGTCGGATCGTGGCCACGGGTCGCCATGAGAAACTTCTCGAAAAATCGGACCTCTACCGAAGTCTTTACGAATTGCAGTTCCACCATCACGATAGTTTGAATTCCGAGCCTATACCGGCATGAATTTGCAGCCATGGATGATCCCGGAGCATCTTGCGCCGGGGGATGCAAGGAGCCTTGAAGGGGATTGGGTCGAAATGGAGTTGCATCGCATCACCTCGACTGAAGATCCTTTTTTTGAAATGGCCTTCGGGGCGCTCTTTGCGGAGTTCGGCGACGCAGGTGAGATGGAGCAAGAGTCGGTCATTGCTCGGCGTATGCAATGGATGCCAGATCAGATGATCAATGGGGCCTCGATGCAATACGCTCTGCAACTTGTGACCCGCCGAGGCGAATTCGTCGCTGTGAGGGATCACACGGTCATTATCCTCGAGTCCGAACAGGGAGCGGTCGTTCATCTTTCGCACAATCTTGTAGCTCCCGAGTGGAGGCGGAGTGGCATTGCGGGCTGGATGCGGGCCCTTCCGGTGGCGACTGCTAAGGATTCAATTCGATCGCTCCGATTGCCCATGACATCGCCGATAACATTGATCGGAGAAATGGAGCATTTCGATCCTACGCGATCAGCGACCTTTGTTCGCCTGACAGCCTACGAGAAGGCTGGCTTCAAAATGGTAGACCCCTCGCAGGTGAGCTATCTCCAGCCTGACTTTCGTGACCCTGCGGAGATCGATCGTTCATTAGGGCCACAACCATTGCCGCTCACTCTCATGCTTCGGCGGATTGGACGCGAGGCTGAGGATTTTGTGAGTGGCGCTGAGATTCTTCACGGCGTGAAAGCCCTCTACAAAATGTATGCAGCGGAGTTCCGCGCTGCGGACATGCATCAGGTTTACGCATCGCTGAAATCGTATCCATCCCCAGTAGATCGTATTCCGCTAAAACTTCCAACCGCGCGATGACTCTTTATCATGATCCGGGATTTGCTGCGCCGATCGGCAAGCACATTATGCCGATCTCGAAATTTGCTTTGGTGGCGGCGGAGGCGAAAAAAGCCTTTCCTGATATCGCCATCGTTTCTCCCGATCCAATCACGGAGTCTGATCTGCTGCGAGTACACGCGTTAGACTACATCTCTGCGGTGAAAGCGGGTGAGCCGCGCTCGCTGGCGGAGTCGCAGAAATTTCCATGGAGTCCGGAGTTGTTTCCGAGTGTGTGCCTGACCGGCGGCGGTGTTCTTGCCGCTGCTCGCCAGGCTCTTTCGGATGGCGTTTGTGGGGCACTGGCGAGTGGGTTTCATCATGCGTGCTTTGATCATGGTGAGGGTTTTTGCACTTTCAACGGTCTTATGGTTGCGCTCGAAGCGTTGCGCGAGTCTGGGCAGATCCGCCATGCGGCAGTGCTAGATCTCGATCTTCATTACGGAAATGGCACCGCCCAACTTGCATCCGAGCGCCCATGGATGCGAGCGCTGTCGATTTACGGGAACGACTATGATGCCAATACGCCCTATCGTGACGTTCGCACAAGGCACCATTTGGATGGGGATAATCACTTCTCCGTTCCTTTAATTCCGTCAGGATCGAGCGATCGTAATGTCTTAATGGAAGCGTTGGACGAGCATCTTGACTGGATTCTTGCGGGTGAGCGGCCTGATATTCTTCTCTATCAGGCTGGAGCCGATCCTCTGAAGGACGATCCCTATTCGCCATTGGATTTGAATCATGCCGACCTCATGGAGCGTGATCGTCTGGTTTTTGAATTTGCGAAGAGACACTCGCTGCCAGTGGCATGGGTGCTCGCGGGTGGGTATACCAAGGATATTTCGAAGGTCGTCGAGGTGCACCTCAATACACTCAGGGCGAGTGTCGAGGTCTTCGGCTAGCTGATGTCCGATTCGTCGCTGACGACTTCCGGCGCGACTGATTTCAAAGCCTTGTGGGCGGTGCGACTGATCCAGATGGTGACGAGGAGGGTGATGAGAAGTTCTGCGGCATAGATCGCCCAGGCCCAAGAGCCTTGATGAATCCCTCCTTTGGCTGCGGAGCCGATCACGGCTCCGGCATAGGCGTAGGCGGCGCTGATGGGAAGGAAGCCGATCCACGACGCAGCGATGTAGCGCCAGAAATGAACACGGGAAAGCCCAAGTGCGCAACTGACCAGGCTGTGAGGAAGAATAGGGGAAATACGGGTGAGAATGATCATACGCCAAGCATCTCGGGTGGCCACATGGTTCAAGGTTTGGAATTTTCGGCTACGAGCAAAGCGGCGCTCCATCCACCCTCGTAGCAAATAGCGGGTAGTGAGAAAATTCGTGAGGGCGCCGCACACTGAGGCGATAGAGACGAGGAGCGTGCCGCCAGCGAATCCATAGACCGCCCCCGCACCGAAGCTCAGGACGGAACCGGGGAGGAAAAGCACGCAGGAGAGCGTGTAGAGGATCACAAACCAAACCCAGCCGATCGGCCCAGTGTGCTCGATCCAGGCCGTCGCCTGTTCCATCCACGATGTCCACTGCGCGAGCATTCGTGGCCTAAACGAGCTTCTTTTCCAGAATCTCGCCAGCGAGGGCAGGGTTGGCTTTCCCTTTGGAAAGTTTCATCACCTGACCCTTGAGGAAGTTCAGTGCCGATGCTTTGCCTGTTTTGTAGTCAGCGACTGGACCTGGATTCGCAGCGATGACTTCATCGACGAAAGCCTCGATGGCGCCGGTGTCACTCTCTTGTTTGAGACCCTTTTCCTCGACGATGACCGCGGCGGATTTGCCGTTTGAGAACATCTCTGCAAAGACTTCCTTGCCTTGCTTCGAGTTGATCGTGCCAGCGTCAATCAGGTTCACCAGTTCATCGAGAGAAGAGGGTGCGATTGGGCAATTTGCGATGGTCAGCGAAGCCGCCGACATGGCGCTCAGAAGATCATTGATGATCCAGTTGGCGACATTTTTTGGCTTCTTTGCACCGCGCGCGGCGATTTCAAAATAGGATGCCAGTGCGAGGTCGTTCGCCAGGACTGAGGCATCGTAGTCACTCACGCCGAAATCGCTCACAAAGCGGGCGCGCTTTTCCCATGGCAGTTCGGGTTTGAGTTGGCTGGCGGCTTCAACGATGGCTGCGGTTTTGACAGGAAGGAGATCGGGATCGGGGAAGTAGCGGTAATCGTGCGCGCTTTCTTTGATGCGCATGAGGGTGGTCTCGCCGCGAGCATCATCCCAGCGGCGGGTTTCCTGTTGGAGGGTTCCGCCATTGCGAAGGATTTCGACCTGACGTGGAATTTCAAAAATCAAGGCCCGACGAACTCCGGAGATCGAGTTCAGGTTTTTGATTTCGATCTTGGTGCCGTATTTGTCGGTGCCGACTGGACGTACTGAGACATTCACATCGCAGCGGAGTTGGCCTTTCTCCATGTCGGCGTCACTGATGCCGCCGTAGATCATCACCTGCTGGAGGACGGTCAAGTATGCGAAGGCTTCCTCGGGAGTGGAGATGTCAGGTTCTCCGACGATTTCCATCAGTGGTGTACCAGCGCGGTTGTAGTCGATGCCGGTTGACGTTTCCATATGGAAACTCTTGGCCACATCCTCTTCGAGATGGATGCGAACGAGGTGCATGCTTTTATTCGGTGTACCGATAGATTTCTGAACGTCCTTCGGATAAGCGAGATCATGAAGGGGAACGATGCCGCCGAGGCAGAGGGGCATATCATACTGGCTGATCTGATAGTTCTTCGGCATGTCGGGGTAGAAATAATTCTTGCGGTCGAATTTGCAGACCGGCCCGATTTCGCATCCGAGCATGAGGCCCGCGAGAGCTGTGAGCTTGAGAGCCTCCTCGTTCATCACAGGGAGAGCGCCGGGCATACCCATGCAGACTGGACAAACATTGGTATTCGGCTCGGCTCCATATTCCACGGCGCAGGAACAAAACATTTTGCTACGCGTCTTGAGTTGGACGTGAACCTCGAGGCCGATGGTGGTGATGTAATCAGTCATGGTTTGGATTTAGAAGTGGTGGGACTTTGATCGGGAGGCATGGCGTAATCGAGCGCTTTTTGCAGGTCGAGGCCCATGACGAGCTTCTGTAGCGATGGGTCGCTGACCGCTTTCATGAGGGCGGGGTTCTGTAAAATAGCGGCATAATCTTGTTTTTCCGAGGCCGCGACGAGGTCGCGATCCTGCAGAATCGCTTGAATTCGAGGGTGGGCGACGATTTTCATTACGCTCGGATAGTCCAAAAATCGCACCATAGCATCCGGGTCAGCGGTCAATTTGCTGAGTCGGACGATGTGGTCGTAGGCCTCATTCGGGAGGATATCCACGGATTTGACAAGCTTGCCAATGGGGCCCATTTCCAAGGACTCTTTGAGTGTGGCTAGCCCTTGAGCGAGGGCCGGAGCATCTTTTGGCTTTTGTCCTGCCATGCTCGATTGCGCGAGCGCACCTGCGGCTCGAACGAGAGAAACCGTCCCCCACAAGATAAATACTCCAGTAAGAAGTCCAAAAAAAGCTCCACCTAATCCGAACATGGTTCGCACAAAGCCGGGCGGTTGCTGATAAGTTCTCTTAAATAAAATCGCGCTCAGGAAAAGGCAGACTGCGAGCACAATGAGCGTGACGGCCAACCCGACGCCAAGGCCTGCAAAAAAGGACACCCCAGGCATCACGATAGCCACAACGGCGGCGATCGCCTGCCCAACCATTATACCGAGAAAACCGGATAACACAAAGGCGCCAAAGTGCAGCCCTGAGCGGATGACGCCCCGACGCCAACCGCCGTAGATTTCCCAGAGCAAAAACAGGCTCGCTCCGTAAAGAAGGGCATTCTGCCAAAATGGGGACGCTGAGCCCATGAATTAACGTGGAAGGATATCCTGCGCGCGCTGACGCAGTGCATGGTCGCAGAGCACGAGGGCTGTCATCGCCTCGACCATTGGCACGGCGCGAGGGAGTACGCAAGGGTCGTGGCGGCCTCTTGCGGCGAGAGTGGATTCCTTGCCTTCGATGGTGACGGTCGATTGCGGGCGGGAAATGGTGGCCGTCGGCTTGAATGCCACACGGAAGAGGAGGGGTTCGCCATTGCTGATTCCACCCTGCACGCCTCCCGAGCGGTTGCTTGTCGTATGCACTGCGCCATCGCGGATTTCGTAGGCGTCGTTGTGTTCCGCCCCTGTGAGGAGGGTGCCTGCAAATCCGGATCCCATTTCAAATCCCTTCGTGGCAGGAAGACTGAGCATGCCTTTTCCCAAATCGGCTTCCAAGCGGTCGAAAACCGGTTCGCCGAGACCGACGGGCATTCCTCGCACCGTGGCATCGATGAGACCACCCACGCTATTGCCCTCGCTGCGGACTTGTTTGATACGGGTGATCATTTTTTCGGCTGCATCCGAATCCGGGCACCGCACGGCATTCGATTCGATCGCAGCGGAGGTCACATTGCCCGCATTCACGCTGGCTTCGATATCATGGATGCGGGATACCCAAGCGAGGATTTCAAGGCCGGGGTAAAGGGTGGTGAGAATCTTTTTTGCGACAGCGGCTGCGGCGACGCGACCGATCGTTTCGCGCGCGGAGGAACGTCCGCCGCCCTCCCAGTTGCGAACGCCATATTTGCTCTGGTAGGTGAAGTCGGCATGTGACGGGCGAAAGTGGGTTTCCATTTCGCTGTAGGCTTCCGGCCTTGCATCCGTATTAGGAACAAAAATAGAAATTGGGGTGCCGAGTGTGACCCCACGAAAAACCCCAGAGAGAATCTTGCAGGTGTCTTCCTCCTTGCGAGGCGTGACGATATCGCTTTGGCCGGGCCTGCGACGGTCGAGGTCAGGTTGAATGTCCGCTTCGGACAGGGGCAATCGAGGTGGGCAACCATCGATCACCACGCCTACGCCGCCGCCATGTGACTCGCCCCAGGTCGAGATGCGAAATAAAGTTCCAAATGTGCTGGCCATGAATTGACCATTAAAAAAACAGAAACC
>Ga0114971_10002942_pt1 | contig 11620 bp, 6 predicted proteins | sample M_140625_MF_Meta_FD_87320 | JGI IMG/M metagenome (GOLD analysis project Ga0114971, IMG submission 87320) | Freshwater microbial communities from Lake Montjoie, Canada to study carbon cycling - M_140625_MF_MetaG | ecosystem: Environmental > Aquatic > Freshwater > Lake | place: Lake Montjoie... | reverse complement strand
TGCCACGATCGTGCGGTATCCCAGAGGGCACGGCAGCGGGCCTGCGATCTCTGATGGTCGTAATGCTTTGGCAGTTCGTGCATGAGGGATCCTGGATCGTGGCACCACGTGGAGTATCGGATCAAACTGTAGCCGAATCGAGCAACCTGCCGCCAGCGATCCTCTCGAAATGAACGTGGTTTTGCAGAAATAGACTCGGCTGACGTAGCCTTTGTGGACGAGGCCCGCAGGGGTGTGGCCCGTCGGTTTTCGACGACGTTTTGTGCCTTACCTCTCTCGCTTTCGGACTCCATAAACTCTGACATGAATTCTTCATGATTCATCCATGAACCCTCCATTGATTGATCCGACGAATCAGCCCCAGTTGCCTCCCTCCACGCCATCCCGCATCGTGCTCATTGGGCGTGCGCCTGGCAACGATCTGGTGCTCCGCCATCCAGGTGTCTCGGCTCGCCACGCCCGCGTGATCGTGGCAGCTGACGGCCTGTGGCTGGAGGATCTCGGCAGCCGAAACGGCACGTGTGTCGGCTCGCCCCCGCAGCGGATCACCCGCGAGCCAATCCATCTCGACGATACGATTACGCTAGGCGATTGTGTGCTGCCGGCCACGGCACTCCGCGACTTATTGCATCGCACCCATCCGCGTCGGACGGATGCAGTGAGCATCGATTTGGAATCGGCTGGAATGGTCACATTCGGACGGCGGGCCGGGGCTCAAGTGGCCATCCACCAGCCCATCGCCTCGGCGATGCATGCGTCAGTGAGCGTCGATCGCGGCCGCGTGATCGTGCGCGATCTGGGCAGTATGAGCGGCACGTTTGTGGACGGCAACCGGATCCAGCGGCCCGTTCAGATTGGGCCGGGCGCCATCGTGCAGATGGCCGACCAACGCTACCGGCTTTCCGATGACGCACGATTCCTGGAACCACTTCTCGGCGGCAGCTGCGATATGATCGAAGCGCAGGGCGTGGCCGTGGAGGCCTCGGGCAGGCGATTGCTCGAAAGCGTATCGCTTGTCGTGCAGCCGGGCGAACTGGTTGCCATCATGGGGCCCAGCGGCGCCGGCAAGAGCACGCTGCTCTCAGCGCTCAACGGCCAGCTCGTGCCTGCTGCCGGCCAAGTTACCATCGGCGGCCTCGACCTGCACGCCCACTACGAACTGTTCCGGGGCCGGATTGGCTATGTGCCTCAAGACGATATTTTGCACGCCGACCTCACAGTTTGGCAGGCGCTTTGGTATGCCGCAAGGCTTCGGTTGCCGCACGACACCACCAACGATGAGATCGCCTCCCGCATCGGGGGAGTGATCGCACAACTCGGACTGCAAGGCACCGAGCAGACGCGGGTTGGCGACCAACGTAAGCGTGGCGTGAGCGGCGGCCAGCGGAAGCGGGTCAACCTTGCGATGGAGTTGCTCACCGACCCCCCAATCCTCGTACTCGACGAGCCTACCTCGGGGCTCTCCAGCACCGACGCCCTCTGCGTTATTGAGTTGCTCCGGAGCCTGGCCGATGCAGGCAAAACGATTCTGGTGACGATTCATCAGCCCAGCTTGGAAACGTTTATCAAATTTGACGCCGTGGCGGTGATCGCCCGCGACGCTTCCACGAATCAGATCGGACGGCTGGCGTGGTTTGGCCGAGCGTGGCCCGACTCGGTCACGTTCTTTGAACCGACCGCGGCCGCCGGCATCCTGCCCGCAAACGTAGATGGCATGTTGCGAGGTCTCGCCACACGGCCGGTCATTGAGTGGGTGCGGCAGTGGAACCAATCCATTGCCAAAACAATTTGGGTCGACCGCCGCACCAGCGGTGTTGGGGCCGTGGATAGGAAGCGGGCACGGCCGTCGGCCCGCGCTCCCGCCAGATGCATGCAGTGGTTGACGCTCGTCAAGCGAACGCTCAATGTGAAGGCCGCCGACGGCTGGAATACCGCAGTCCTCCTTCTGCAGGCTCCCATTGTGGCCCTCCTCATCGGGGCTGTATTTTCCAAGGTGCTGCGCACTCCCCCTACGCTTGCGATGTGGCCAAAGGCCGGAGTCGATATGGCCACGACCGTGTTTGTGACCTCGCTTGCGGCCATTTGGTTTGGCTGTTCGAGCATGGCACGCGAAATCGTCTCCGAGTGGCCCATCTATCGCCGCGAGCGGATGGCGGGGCTCTCGATCCTGTCCTATGTGACTTCAAAGATGACAGTGCTGCTGGGGATTGCGGCGGTGCAGTGCGGCCTGTTGCTCGGCATCGTGGGCTGGTCGTGCCAGCTATCCAGTTCGTGGCTGCCTCTCTTTTTTGTGCTCTACGCTGCGGCACTCGCTGGAGGCGCTTTGGGCCTTTTCATTTCTGCGTTGCTTCGCACATCCGAAGCCGCAGCCGCTGTCTTACCGATGATGCTTTTACCGATGATCGTGCTGGGCGGTATTTTGGTTCCCTTGGCGGATCTGCCAAAGCTCACGCAACCGCTTGCCGCGGCGATGCCATCGCGTTGGGCGTTTGAGGGGATGGTGGTGCGAGAAGCCAACGCCCGCCCAAGAGTCCGCAAGCCCGAGCACCCGCAGCAGCCCAGTCTGCCAACCTCGACATCGGCAGGACAAACGGGCCAATTCGTGCTGGTGGCTGGCAGTCGCAGCAACGGTTTTATCTTGCCCGGCCGACAACGGATGGCCGAGGCCATGGAAGACGCAGCGGCAGAGGCCTCCCGGCAGATGCAACAGATGGAACGCACCGTCGAGCATCGCGCAAAAGCCATGAAGGAGCAGATGCAAGCCGAATCAGAAAAAAAGGTTTTAGCCGCGGAGGCCGACTTGGAGCGACGCTCCGCCACGATGAGCAGAACGATGAACGCAGCAATGGAAAAGCGATTCAAGGAGGCCACCGACTCCCTCGAGCAGCGGCTGCGCGAGATGCAGCAGAGCATGGAGTCGCAGCGGATGCAGATGGAAAAGAAACTGGATGGCACCATGGATGAACTCCGTGGCTCGATGGGGGCGGCGATGGGGAGCGTGGTGCCCCCTTCTGCGGCTGCGTTGCAGGGGGACATTGACATGGCCGAACGATTTTTCTCCCGGGACTCCCTCCGGAGCCCGGAGGGAGTCCCACTGATCGTGCTGGGAGGGATGTTTGCCCTCGGGATTGTGGGCACAGGCGTGGCCCTGGCGTGGCGCGACGCCAGAAGCCGCTCTCCATCGCGAAGAAAGTGAACGTGTCTGCATCGGTTCTGGGGCGGCCCATGGCAATCAGGCGCGTCACTGATTTGTGAAAATAGATACACTTGCCGTATTCTTTTCTATTGGTTTCTTTCAGCTTTTTACTGAGCCCACCATTCGCAGGCACACGCTGCGGCGCAATGGAATGCACGACGACCAACCACCACCGGCGGATCTGGATGTGCCGGCGACGGTTGTGGCTACGACACACATTGCCGTCAACCGGCGGATAGGCCGTGGGGGATTGGGCGATGTCTACACAGCAAGCGATTGCGCCACCGGCCGCGAACTGGCCGTTAAATTTCTCAACAGTTGGGCAGTGGGCGAGGAGTCCTGCCGGAGAAACTTTGAATTTGAGGCGATGGTCACAAGCCAGCTCGAGCACCCAAACATCGTGCCTGTTTATGTAACGGGGGCCACGCCCGACGGCAAGCCGTTCTACGCCATGCGCTTGATTCCAGGCCGCACGCTGGCTGCGGCAATCGTGGAGCTTCACGATCGAATGCAGCAGGGCGATGCCGCTGGGCGGGCCACCAGATACCGGGAGTTGCTGGGACAGTTTGCGCTTGTCTGCAAGGCCATTGCCTACGCTCACGATCGGGGCGTGATTCACCGCGACATCAAGCCGGCCAATGTGATGCTCGGTCGGTTCGGGGAGGTGGTTGTTCTCGACTGGGGCTTGGCGGCTCGAATCAACCGCGATATCCGTGCTGACTCCAACGGCGAGCGATCTCTTGTAATGCCTACGATGGAGTTGGGCTCGCAGCCAGCCGGGAAGCGGGGCATCTCTGGGACGCCGGCGTTTATGAGCCCCGAGCAACACGACGGGGGCCGCCCGGTTGGCGTTGCCAGCGATGTGTATGGGCTGGGTGCGACACTCTACTATCTTCTCACAGGCCAGCCCCCTTTTGACGGCGATGTGGCCGCGATCCGGGAGCACGCGCTGGCCGGAAATGTTCTCCCACCGTCGCGAGTGAAGCGTGGCGTATCGGGTGCGCTTGAAGCTGTGTGCCTGCGGGCAATGGCACGCGATCCAGTCGATCGCTACGAAACGCCTCTCGATATGGCCCGCGATGTGGACAGCTATTTGGCCGACCTGCCCGTAAAGGCTTACCGCGAGCCGCTGCTGAGAAAGATAGCCCGCTGGACGCGTCGTCATCGCACGTTCACGCAGATGAGCGTGGGCGCCTTGGTCTTGCTGCTGCTCACTGCCGGAACTGCCTCTGTGCTGCTGCAGCGAATGGCCACCGACGAATACCGCGCCCGACAGACCGCTTTGCTCATGGCGGCAAAACTTGCGGCGAGTGCTGCGGCCCTACAGATCGACGCGCGTTGGCGGATTCTGGAACACGAGGCCAGCAATCCCGATCTGGTGGCTTCGCTCGCTTCGGTCGCCACGATGCCCACGACTCCACCGACTGGTTTGAAGCAATGGGCCTCGATCCAAGCGACGGTCGACAGGATGGCTGCCCGCAATAAAGAAATGGTCGAGGCCGAGAGTTGGGTCGTGTGCGATGCCAAAGGGGTGCAGGTGGCACGATCGCCGATGGCCGACACCATTGGCCAGTCGTTTGCGCATCGCGACTATTTTCATGGCGGCAGTGGCGATCTTCCAACAGGCGTAGCGGCCGCGCCACTCAAGGAGGTGCATCGCTCCACTGTCTATCAGAGCACAGCCACCGGCAAGCTGAAGGTGGCATTTTCTGCGCCCATCTGGAGCGGACGGCCGGAGATTGCTGGAGAGGACGGAAAGTGCTTAGGGGTGCTCATTATGGCGTTTGATGTGGGCGTGCTGTTTCACTCGATCGATGCGATTGGCGGTTGGAATGCATCGCGCCAATCGTTCAGCGTCGCGGTCATCGATCTGCGCGACGACAGCATCGATGGCTCTCCGCAGAGCGGCCTTGTGCTGGAGAATCCCGATCTTCTTGGCACTCAGATACCCTCGCATTCGCAACTGCAACACACCCGCGCTCCTAGGGAAATCGTGGAGCGGTTGAAGGCAGTCTCGCTGCAAGAGCCCGACAGCACATCGCCTTCTCGTGGACGCACTCAGCCCTCTCCTGCGTTCGATGCCCAGCTCCCGGCGATCGCAGGCGCTGAGCCGATCCTGATCGTGGGCCGACCGGTGCATCTGGCCAACGTCGGCTGGGCCGTCATCGTGCACGAGCGGGATTCGCACGCAACGTCGCCTGCGAGGGCTGACTCACAGTAGTCGAGGAGATCGGCCCGTCGAAGTTTGCGGTAGAGCCGCGAAATAGTAGTATCTAGATGCTTCGATGAAATTGGTTTTCTAGACGTGCCGAGCACCATTCCGCGTGACCGTAGGGTTCCTGCATGCCACTTCGAAAATGCTTTGTTCTGCTCTTTTTGCTTGCGGGATGCATTGGCATCGCCGTGAGCGGATGCCGCAGGCTCCCCGAAGTGCCGCCGCCGATTGCCCCAACGGATGTTTCGTTCACCGAAGAGCCGATCACGATCGACGGCAAGCTAGACGACAAGGCGTGGGAACAAGCTGTTGTCATCGACAACTTTTCGATGCCGTGGCTGGGCAAGGGTAACAAGCCAGCGTCTGCGGCAACCCGCGCCAAGATTCTCTGGGATCGCGAGAATCTCTACGTCTGTGCCGACATGGACGATGCCGATCTCTATGCCAGCATCACTGAACACGACGGCAACACTTGGGAGAACGATGTCTTCGAAGTCTTTTTGAAACCGTCGTCCGTCAAGCCAGCCTATTACGAATTTCACGTGACTCCCGCCAACACGCAGTTTGATCTTTTTCTGCCGCGGCGAGGCCATGTCGCCCGATTCAAGAAAATCGGTGATTTTGGACTCGAGTCGGCCGTCTCGCTGCGTGGAACCCTCGGAAACTGGTCCGACAAGGACAACGGCTGGTCGGTCGAATTGCGGATCCCGTGGGAAAGTCTCATGCGTACAGGGGGTCGGCCTGCGGTTGGGGACACGTGGATGTTTGCCCTGTGCCGTTACGATTTTGATATCGACCGCGAACAACCGGAGCTTTCCACGTGTGCGCCGCTTACGCGGCTCAATTTCCATGCGCACGAAGATTTTGCCACGCTCCGCTTTGTGGGCGCATCATTAAGCACCTCCGTTTCGTCGAGCACCTCCGTACGGCCTTACGGCATTCCCGCACTGGTGCCCGTCACAACGTCGAAGGTCGTCGGTTCTCCCGATCCGCCACTGCCCTATACGGTCCAGCGGATGCACCCACTGGCGAAAATATCGGGACCGATCACCGTGGCCCATCAGCCGAAGAGCGACCTTTTGCTCTACGTCACCGAGCCGTGGTCTTACCAACCCTCGTCGGTGATGCGGATGCGAGACGACCCGAGTGCATTCGAGCCAGAGACACTTTTAAAAGCAGACGGCAGTGTGCATTACTCGATCGTATTTCACCCGCAGTTTGCTGGAAACGGCTACGTCTATATCGGCTCGAACGGGCCGGTGAAGGCCGACGCTCCTGCGTCAGATAGCACGCTTGCAAACGGCAAGCAGAACGACAAAACCAAACGCCAGATAGAGCCCGAGAAGCCTCGGAAGATGACCCGAATCACGCGGTATCGCATTGACCGCGAACCGCCCTATACATTTCACGCCGATTCGGCTGAGGTGGTGATCGAGTGGGATTCTGACGGCCATAACGGGGGGGATATGGCGTTCGGGCCAGACGGCATGATGTATGTCACATCGGGTGACGGCACAAGCGACTCCGACGCCGACCTGGCTGGGCAGGACCTCACCCGATTGCGATCGAAACTGTTGCGAATCGACGTTGACCATCCGGATGAAACCACGCCGGGCGACGGGCGGGCCTACTCGGTTCCAATCGACAATCCGTTTGTCGGCACGGAAAACGTGCGGCCGGAGACGTGGGCCTATGGCCTTAGAAATCCATGGCGGCTGACAATCGATCAGATGACTGGGCAGATCTGGGTTGCCAATAACGGCCAAGATCTCTGGGAGCAGATTTATCTCATCAAACGCGGTGCAAACTACGGATGGAGCGTCGTGGAAGGCAGCCATCCGTTTGCCCTCGAACGCACGGTGGGCCCAGACCCGATCTCGAAGCCCGTCGCGGAGCATTCCCACGCCGACGCACGTTCGCTCACCGGGGGTATTGTGTACACAGGCGAGCAACTCCCAGACCTCAAAGGCGCCTACCTCTATGGCGATTATTCGACTGGTCGTATCTGGGGGATGCGGCACGACGGCGACACGGTCACGTGGCACGAACTCATTGCAGACACCACACTTCAAATTACCAGCTTCGGCATCGATTCACGCGGCGAAATCCTGATCACCGATCATCGGCCTGGCCTCGAAGGCGGGTTCTATCGCCTGATTCCCACGCCGCCGGTCACCACAACGCCGCCGCCGTTTCCGCAAACGCTCTCTGCCAGTGGCCTGTTCGCCTCGGTGGCCTCGCACACAATGGCCCCCGGTGTGATTCCCTATGCGGTGAACTCGCCGCTCTGGAGCGATGGCACGCAGAAGGCTAGGTTCTTCGCGCTGCCGCCAACGATGCGAGTGAATGGGCTGGATGTACCAGCAACAATCGACGTTACGAGCTCCAAAGGCTGGATATTTCCCGAGGGAACCGTGCTCGTGAAATCATTTGCGATTGATTCGGAGGAGGGCAACCCAGCCACCCGCAAGTGGATCGAGACGAGGTTCATGATGAAGGAGGCTGGCGAATGGGCCGGCTACAGCTACGAGTGGAACGACGGACAAACCGATGCCGTACTCGTCGATTCGACCGGCAAGGACCGCGATTTTGAAATTCGTACGGCCGACCTTGCAAACCACGCCAACGGCATCCGAACGCAGTCGTGGCACTATCCATCGCGAACCGAATGCATGATTTGCCACAGCCGCGCCACGAATTTTGTTCTGGGGCTCTGCACCGTTCAGCTCAACAGAGACTTCGACTACAAAGCGGTTCTGGGCCAGGGACATGCAAACGACAACCAACTGCGCACGCTCGAGCATCTTGGTGTGCTGCGGGTAAACTGGTGGAGCGACGCTTACGGCTGGCTTCTCGATCAGGCGAGAGGGAAAAATATCGACGAGAAGGATGTCCACGCGTGGGCGAGCGGGCAGACGACTTCGCGGGACGCCGACGCGGGCTCATTTGGCAACCACAGGTCGACCATGCTTGCAAAATCACCGGCTCACACTAACCACCTCGTGGATCCCTACGATGCCTCGCAGGACCTCGGCGCTCGGGCCCGCTCTTATATGCAGTCCAACTGCTCGTCGTGCCACATCTTTGCTGGAGGTGGCAACGCGGCAATTGATTTGGAATTCCTGACTGCCTTCGGCACAACGCCAATTGAAAAAACAAACGCTATCGACAAGCAACCCATGCACCACACGTTTGGTCTCCCCAATGCCAAAATCATTGCTGCCGGAGATCCAGAGCGGTCTGTGCTGCTTTGCCGCGTGGCCCGCAGAGGCCCCGGGCAGATGCCTCAACTGGCCACCTCCATCGTAGACCAGCGGGCCGTGGAGTTGCTCCGCGAGTGGATTGAATCGATACCGCCGCCAGGAGAAGAACTCTCACAGAACCAATCCAACCCTCCACGATGACACACGCAATCGCCTTCATATGGTTGCCTTTAAATGTTGTGTGAATAGAAAGGCTCCGTAGAATGCTCGAACATGATCTTCCGACACCATGCCTCGTGCTGGATGGAGCGATGGTGCGTCAGAATGTGCAGCGGTTGGCCGCGTACGCCGCCTCGCATGGTATCTCGGTGCGGCCGCATACAAAAACACACAAGAGCGTTGAGCTCGCACGGTTGCAATTGGCTGCGGGTGCCGGCGGCCTGACGGTGGCGAAGGTGGGCGAGGCATATGCTATGGCGTCAGCGTTTGACGCACGGCCAGCCAACATCTTCATGGCCTATCCGGCGGTCGATCGGCATCGCACGACGCGACTGGCTGAACTGGCTCGCTCGGCGAGCGTGCAAGTGGCCGTCGACACCGAAGCGTCTCTGTGTGCCATCGGCGAGTCGGCCCTCGCAGCCGGCACAACGATCGGCCTCTTGGTTGATCTGGATGTGGGGATGGGCCGCACCGGCGTGCCAACAGGCCAGGCGCTGGTAGATCTGGCGCACTGCGTGGAACGCACCGGTGGCGTGCGACTGGATGGTATTTTCTTCTATCCGGGCCAGATCTGGTCGCTCCCACAGGATCAGGCGGCGGCATTGGCAGCCGTTGCCAGCAAGCTTCAGGAGGCAATAGACCTCTTCGATCGCCACGGACTGTGTCGCACGAGGGTGTCTGGGGGTTCGACACCCACCGCGTATCAATCCCACCTCGTGCCACAGATGACGGAGATCCGTCCGGGCACCTATATCTACAACGACATGAACACCGTCCGCGCCGGCTTTTGTACGCTCGAGCAGTGTGCTGCCACGATCGTCTGCACCGTGGTGAGCAACGCTGTCACCAATCAAATAATTTTGGATGGTGGCAGCAAAACATTGACCAGCGACCGTTGCGTGCCAGCCCCTGAAAGCGGCCACGGCCATATTGTTGAGTATCCCGACGCGACGATTACCAAACTCTCTGAGGAGCACGGTCAGGTCGATGTGTCGCGGTGCCAGACGCGGCCGCAAGTGGGTGAGCGGGTGCGTGTGATTCCAAACCACATCTGCCCGTGCATCAACCTTCAGGATGCGGTCTGGTGGAGAGAGTCTGGCGGCATTCACCGCGTTACGATTGATGCCCGCGGCGAGCTCTCCTGACTCATTGTTTTGCCCACCAGATCGACGGGACGAGGCAGCGTTCAACGTGGAAGAGACGACGAAGGAGTTAGGACCTAAGGGCTCACTGTCCTTGGCGAAGGCGATCTGCCGGTGCATCCCGTGAATGCCAAGGTGCCCTCGAAGAGCCGAGGGCTGGTGCTATTCTATGTGCTGCTGCATGTCATTCTGGTTCCTAGCCACCGCCCAACTGAGGAGACGTATTCAATCGTGGAGGGCGAGGCCACAATCATCTTCGCGCGGTCGCGCACAACCCGAAAAAGGGCGACTGTGTGTAACTGCCACCCTGGTACGTGAACGGTAATAGAACATAGGGATCCGGACATTGTCGCCATTCTGATCTGCGCAACTCCACCCAACCGCTCACACTGCACGCTACGACTCACTTTGAAATCCATCGTCTAGGAGCACATCACCATGCACGCACTCACCATGAAAGAACTACAGCGGTTCGAGGTTCCCGCTCGTTCGCTGGCCGTCTGGTGGCTCGGCCAGATGAGCTTCATCCTCAAAAGCCCCGCCGGAAAGATCATGGCGATCGATCCCTACCTCAGCAACTCTTGTAGACAAGCAGCGATGGAAGGCGGCTTCGACATGGATCGGCAGACGCCGCCGCCCATGGCGGCAAGCGACCTCGTGGGAATCGATCTCTACCTGCTCACGCACTCCCATCAAGACCATCTCGATCCCGACACGCTCCGGCCCTATCTTCAGGCCGGAGGTAGAGGACCATTCGTAGCGCCTGCCGAGACTGTTGAAAAACTCTGCCACCACGGCGTGCATGCCAGCGCTATCGAGATGACTTGGCCCAATCACTGCACACTGGTGGGCGATCTGACGATCCGAGCCACGTTTGCCATTCCCTATAGCGGCGACGATCTCACGCATGTCGGGTATCTCGTCGGCGTCGCGGGAGGCCCAGTTTTCTACTTCACAGGCGACACCGCCTACCACGAAATACTGGGCGTTGCGGCCGGCCCCCACAGGCCGGATGTGCTGGTCGCCGTGATCAATGGCGGCTTTCGCAACATGGGCCCCTACGAGGCCGCGCGACTGGCAAAGGAACTGGATGTAAAACGGGTCATCCCATGCCACCACGACCTCTTTCACGACAACATGGTGCCACCCCAAATGCTGCGGACAAACCTCATGATGTATGGCATAGGCGACCGGTATTGCTTGCTGGAACATGCCAAGCCGTTTGTCTACACCTGCGAACACCTCTGAACAGAGGCTTTCGCACCCCACGCCTTGCCATCGATTGCATTCCCAAGGATCCACTCCCGCAATCCTATGCTCCCTTCGGAGGCATCCCGCATGAAGGACCTGTTTGATATTTCGGGCCGCCGGGCCATGGTGACCGAGCCTTTGGTCTTAGATTCGACCTCGGAATTCTTAAAACATCAGCCAACCGGATTGCAGAATTGTCCTAACAAGCATCAGCAATCCCAACCGTACCAGACACTCTCACAACAACGTCGCGTGCGAAAGAGATTCATGCGCGAGGAATCGATGCGGCATAGAGGACGGTGTCTGTGTGAAAGCCTGCTGTGGCTAGGGACTGTGGCATCATTCTTCTTGCCATCTCCAGCGACAGCCAAGGGACCGGCAGTACTGGACCCGC
>Ga0114971_10002941_pt1 | contig 11622 bp, 9 predicted proteins | sample M_140625_MF_Meta_FD_87320 | JGI IMG/M metagenome (GOLD analysis project Ga0114971, IMG submission 87320) | Freshwater microbial communities from Lake Montjoie, Canada to study carbon cycling - M_140625_MF_MetaG | ecosystem: Environmental > Aquatic > Freshwater > Lake | place: Lake Montjoie... | reverse complement strand
CTGGCTCAAGACGCTTCGCTCTCCTTTAAGTCAAGCACCATGGCAATCTCGTCGCAGTTTTGATTCTTGGGGCACTGTGCGCAATCTTTAGTGACTTTCTGCGGCAAACTATTGATACTGACCGTGCGAAATCCACACTTCTCAAAGAACGCCGGCATGCGCGTGAGCACAAACAAGCGCTCAATACCAATACTGCGCGCCTTCTCAATAAAATATTGCACAAGTTGCTTTCCTAGGCCGCGGCCTTGAAAGCCTTCGTCCACTCCAAGCGAGCGAATTTCCGCGAGGTCGGATTCATAGATCCACAAGCTGGCACAACCGCGCACGTTTCCATCCACCGCGGCGATGGCGAAGTCGGTGATCTTCTCCATGATTTCGTCGCGCGTGCGCGGTAAATTTTCTCCGCGCTGACTCCATAAATCCACCAGGCGCTTGATCTCATCCAAGTCTTCCACCACCGCGTCTCTTAATCCAGTGGCTCCACCAGCACTACGGCGCTTGGGTCGGCGCGTCGCGCGCAAACTTCGCTTGGCTTCCTTCACGCGTGCGTTCACTTGTTCTGGCGCGGTGCCACCCGAAACAGATCGACGACTCAGCGCGCTATCAACCGTCAACGTGACAAACACATCACTGCTGACCAGTGGCGCAAGTTTGACCATCTCTTGCACGGACAAATCTTCAAGCGGCTTGCCTTGACGAATGGCTTCGCGTACCAACAGCCCAACTTGATGGTGCGCGTCGCGAAAGGCGACTCCCTTTCTTACCAGATAATCAGCCAATTCCGTGGCATTTGCGTAACTGGCAATGGCCGCCTTGCGCGCGCGCGCGCGGTCAACTTTCAGACCTTGTAGCACGCGCGGAATCATTCGCAGACATATCGACAGCGTGTCCATGGCGTCAAAGAGCGGCTCCTTGTCCTCTTGCAAATCTTTGTTGTAGGCAAGTGGAAGCGCCTTGAGCGTGACAAGAATTCCCGTGAGGGCGCCTATCACGCGACCAGTCTTGCCGCGGATCAGTTCCAGCGCGTCAGGATTTTTTTTCTGCGGCATCAAACTACTACCGGTGCTGACCTCGTCGGAAAGTTCAACATACGCGGCTTCGCCTGTGGCGTAAAAGATAATATCTTCCGCCATGCGGCTGAGATGTAGCATGCATACGGATGCAGACGCGATAAGCTCCACGACAAAGTCGCGGTCGCTGACCGCATCAAGACTGTTAGCGCTTGGGCCATCAAAGCCCAAATCCTTGGCCAGCTTCTGTCGATCAATTGGATAAGCGGTGCCAGACAGAGCGCCCGAACCAAGCGGACAACGCGCCACGCGGTCAAGCGCGTCGGAAAAACGGTCGGCGTCGCGGCGCAACATTTCAACGTAGGCCAAGCACCAATGCGCGAACAAAATGGGCTGTGCCCGCTGTAAATGCGTGAATCCTGGAAACACCGTGTCGCGCTCACGCTCGGCCAATTCAAGCAAACTTAAATTGGCGGCGTCAATTTCTGCAAGGCGAACGCGCGTTTGCTTCAGGCACCACAGACGCAAATCCGTGGCCACTTGATCGTTGCGACTGCGACCCGTGTGAAGACGTTTGCCCAAATCACCAACACGCGCCACCAATTCGCGCTCCACCCAACTGTGCACATCCTCATCGGTGGCTTTGCTCAAGAGCGTGGGATCCTTCTCCGCCAACGCCGCGATTTCACGCAGGGCCTTTTCAAGTCGCGCGCGGTCGCCGTCGCTGATCACTTCGGCGCGCGCCAACGCATGGGCCCAAGCAATGGAGCCTTCAATGTCCTCTTGAATCAGTCGACGATCAAATGGAAGACTATCGTTGAACGTTCGAAAGAGTGAATCTTGCTGGCCTTGAACTCGTCCTTGCCAAATAGAGGTCACCGACTTGCTCCACTCTTGCCAGATGTATGCGCATTGTGAATACCAAACACTTTATTTAGGCCAAGCATGGCGCGAATGCGGCTGGGCAAAGAAAACAAACGAATGAAGCCTTCGGCGTGCTGTTGGTTGTACACATCGTCCTCGCCAAAGGTGGCAAATGCCTGCGAATACAGCGAATTTGGACTGCGCCGACGCGTGGTGGTGGCGCTTCCTTTATAGGCGCGCACAGCCACTTCGCCAGTCAGTGGTTGTGCCAGCGATTGAATGGCCGCCCACTGCGCCTCCCGCAACGGCGCGAACCAACGACCATCATAAATCACGCGCGCAAAATCATTGGCAAGTTCCTCGCGAAAGCGCATGGAGTCGCGGTCAAGAACAATTTGTTCCAGGCCGCGCAGTGCTTCCATAAGAATAGTTCCGCCTGGAGTCTCGTAGCAACCGCGGCTCTTCATTCCCACAAGGCGGTTCTCAACCATGTCAACTCGGCCCACGCCATGGCGCGCGCCAATGTCATTCAGCGCGTCAAGCAGTGCGACGGCTGAAAGTTTTTTGCCATTCACGCTCACAGGCAATCCGTGTTCAAATCCAACAACTACTTCTTCCGGCTCATTGGGCGCGCTCTTTGGATCGGTTGTGCGAATCCACAAATCTTCTGGTGGCGCGTTCCATGGGTCCTCCAGTTCCGCGCCTTCATGTGAAACATGCCAGGAGTTGGCGTCGCGCGAATAAATTTTTGTGGCGCTTGCGGCGCATGGAATATTGCGCTGGGCCAAATAGCCAAGCATGGCTTCACGACTGCGCAAATTCCAGGAACTTTCACGCCACGGCGCAATCACGCGCAATTGTGGCGCCAATGCCGCATAGACGCTTTCAAATCGCACTTGATCATTGCCTTTACCAGTGCAACCGTGGGCCACGGCGTCGCACTGTTCTTCCAACGCGCACACGACCTGCGCTTGCGCAATGCAGGGCCGCGCGATGCTGGTGCCAAGAAGGTAGCGACCCTCATACACGGCGCCAGACATGACCATTGGAAATACAAAGTCCGTCAAGAATGACTGCTTCAAATCTTTGATCACGCATGCGCAGGCGCCGGAGTCGGCGGCTTTCTTTTCAATGCCGACAAGTTCTTGCGCGCCTTGACCAACATCCGCCACGCACGCCACCACTTCGCAGTCGTAGGTTTCGCGTAACCACGGAATAACACAACTGGTATCAAGACCACCTGAGTATGCCACGCACACGCGCTTGGGTTTTTTGGAATGCGTTGGCGCTACGGGGGTGGGGGCGGGTGGATTATTTTTAGTGACGCTATTCATAAGGGACTCCGAGTTGTGTGAGAGGTGCGAGTTGTATTTTTACCCAACGAGTCTTGCGTTTGAGTTGTGAGAAGATTCAGAAGCAACGCATTTTGAATGTGCATTCTATTTTCCGCCTGATCAAAGACCACGCTGTGTGGACCATCAATGACAGCGTCCACCACTTCATGGCCGCGGTGAGCGGGAAGGCAATGCATGAAATACGCGTTTGATCCAGCCACAGCCATGACATCAGGGGTGACACAATATGGCTTGAATATGGCTTCTTTTGCCGTGTTTTCGGTTTGGCCCATGCTGGTCCGGGTGTCGGTGTAGACGGCGAATGAGCCTTGAATGCGATGGATGTCGTTGGTGTATTGCAGTGTGGCGCCGGTGCGGCAGGCGCGCGCTTGGCAATCACGAACAATGTCCGCGGATGGCGCAACCCCCGGCGGCGTGACCACGATCATGGACGCGCCCAATGTCGCCGTGAGTTCCATAAGCGAGTGACAGACATTGTTTCCATCGCCCACCCAAGCCAGTTGATGTTGGCGGCAATCAAATCCAAGCTCCACCAACGTCATATAGTCGGCAAGCGCTTGGCACGGATGATGAATGTCCGAAAGCGCGTTGATGACAGGAATGGTGGCGTTGGATGCTAGCGCGGTGATGGTGTCGTGGCTCATGGTGCGCGCCACAATGCAGTCGCACCAGCGCTCAAGGTTGCGGCTGTAGTCGGCGATGGTTTCACGCTCTCCAATGCGCAACTTTTCATGGTCCAAGTACACGGCGTGTCCGCCCATGCGCGCGAAGCCAATCTCAAAGCTGACGCGCGTGCGTAGCGACGGCTTTTCAAACAACATGACAAGTGAGCGTTGCGCGAAGTGATCCTTGTATGGGCGGATATCCGCCTTCAGCGCGCGACCCAGTTCAATCAGCGGCAGGACTTCATGCGAACTGAAATCCATGATGCGCGTGACATCTTTGGTGGCTAAACGAGTGTGCGCATGCATTAGGAATGTCCTCCGATATCGCACAGATGCTTGGATGGAAGAAACAGCGTTCCTGCCGCGGTTTTACCACCATTATTGCATAGCGCGTCCGCGATATTGGCATCATTCCAACTGGCGACCAAGGTGGCAACGCCCGATTGCTCGCTGGCCTCTAGCGCCGAGCGAACTTTGGCGATCATGCCGCCAGTGATGGCGCCACTATTTGTAAGGCGCTCAACACCAGCCCAATCCAGGGAGGCAATAATATTGCCCGCGCCATCTTTTACGCCCGCGACATCTGTCAACAACACAAGCAGACGCGCCGACACAATGCGCGCGATTGCGGCGGCGGCTTCATCGGCGTTGACATTGAGAAGTTCACCCGCGTCATCCATGGCGATGCTGGAGAAAATAGGGGCGCACCCATTGCGAAGCAGGGTTTGAATAAGGTTCGGGTCGCCGCCAGTGATCTCACCAACGCGACCGGCGTCAAATGAAAACTTCTCACTTTTGCGCGCCGTGGTTGTGGCGCCATCGGCCAGCGTAAGACCAACCGCGTTCACGCCGCGAGCACGCAGTAATCCCACTAGCCGCGCGTTCAGTTGTCCCGCCAATACGCCGGCAATTTCCCGCATGTGTTCTGGTGGAGTGATGCGAATACCATCGCGCTTTTGGCTCGTGTGGCCAAGTAATTGCAAATGTCGGTCGACACTCTTTCCACCGCCATGCACCAACACGACTTGGTGATCGTGTTGCATAAAGTTGGCAAGCGTGTGAAAGAACGCGGCGTTCTGCGCGGGTTCATCCAGCAACGCGCCGCCCAATTTAATAACAATTGGCTTATTTCCTATTGGTTTTGGCTCTGTGTGCGTGCGCATGGAGGGCTTCAAGATGCCACTCCAACTGAGTGCTTGGGTAGCAATCCCATGGTCTCCACACATCCCATTCGTATATTCATGCACTGCATGGCTTGGCCTGCCGCGCCTTTGACCAAGTTGTCAATGGACGACGCAATGACCAAGTGATTGTGCGCGCAGTCCACCATGAGCGAAATATCGCAGTAGTTGGTGCGCTCCACGGCGGCAATGGAGCTCCACACTCCCGCGTCAAGCAATCGTATAAATGGTTCATCGGCATAGTGCGTAGCAAGCGTTTGGCGAACCATGGACTCGCTCACGCCCGGCACAAGTTCAACATGAATTGTGCTGACAATGCCGCGATCAAGCGGCAGTAAATGTGGCGTGAACAAAATATCCAGCCCTGTTTCTTGCCGCATCTCTGGTTGATGCCGGTGGTGCAGGGGGCTGTACGGCTGGAAACTCACTTCGCAAAATAAATTTTTGGTGGTGGCGCCACGGCCCGCGCCGCTTACGCCACTGGCGGAATCCACAATCACGGGTCGTGAACCATGTAGAAGTTTCGCATTCATCAGTGGACGCAAGGGCAGAATGACGGAGGTTGGATAGCAACCCGCGCAAGCGATCAAGTCGGCATCGGCCAATGCAGTGCGGTTGAGTTCCGGCAAGCCATACACCGCTTGCGCAAGCAAATCACTTGCAGGATGCGTGAATCCGTAATGCGCTGGATACGCCGCGGCGTCGCGCAAGCGAAACGCCGCTGACAGATCAATGACAATCAGTCCGTGCGCAAGTAGGGCGGGCGCCAACTCGGCGCTGGCCTCATGCGGAGTGGCCAAGAAAATAACTTTGGCGCCGCACGCCACGATTGCCTCAACAGTGGCCGTATGAATGGGCAAGTCGTTGACACCACGCAGGCGTGGAAAAATATCCGACATGACGCGCACCGCCGCGTTGCTTGCGCGCTCCGAGGCGAACAAGGCCACAACCTCCACCAAAGGATGGGCCGCGGCAATGCTGGCCAATTCGGCGCCGGTGTATCCGGCCGCGCCAACAATGGCTATTTGAATTGGTGTCTCGTTCAAGTTGTGTTGCATGTTATTTGCGAATTGGCCTACGCGGCCTTTCCCCGTTGCCCTGCAAAATATTTTTTAGACGAGTGGCCAAGTTGCGCGCCAGCGACGCGCTCTTTGCGACCAACAAGATAGTGTCATCGCCGGCGAGCGTGCCCGGCGAACCCTCCAAGCGAATTCGATCAAGCTCAACTGCAAGCGGAGTGGCGTGGCCGGTGCGCGTGCGCAAGACCACCATTTGTCCACCAACCTCCACATCCAGCAAATAGGTTTGCACCGCGGCGCTGATGTCTGAATTATTCACGGCGGCGGAGCCTGGCAACTGCCAACCAGTGGGGCCCTTCATCACACCAAGATCAGCCAAATCCCGCGATAAAGTGGCTTGTGTCACATCCACGCCCTCGGCGCGCAATTGTTTCAGCAAGCCATGTTGACTTGTAACGCGGCCCGTTTGCAGAAGCCGTTCAATCATGCGCCGACGAGTTGGTTTGGAGGAATCCATAGGAGGTATAATTATGCAACAACTGTATAAAAAAGCAAGAAGATAATTATTTTATTTTTGGTAATTTTGAAATTGTTGAATCGCTCCACGCAACGACTTGCAATTGGAAGTGCGTTACTCGCCGCCATCTCTTGCGCCACCGTTGCCTTCGCTGACGATGCAACGGATCGTTTTCTTAAGGCGCTCTCCACCGCAAAGACTGGAGATTCCCGATTTGGCACGTTGAGGGAAACGCAGGACTTTGGAACATTTTGGCTGGTTCCAAATGTGGATCCATTCTTTGGCGCGCACAAGCCCTTCATTCGCTTGGCGCTGGACGCGCCGCAACCACTTCCAATTGATGAAGGGCGAATTGATCCGCTTCTTTCAATCGATCCATTTTCTCCCATCACGTCGCCGCTTCGCAACTTGGAATTATGGTTGCGTGAGCGATTGAGCGTGAGGACCGACTTGTATAATTGCACCGTAGCCCAGCAAGCCAGCAGTAGCATTGCGGGCCAGGTTCGTGGCGCCGTCAGCAATCGCTTCAACTACCGAATTGATTGGAAAGCCTGGGAAATAGAGGGAATTGGACTGGGCTCCATCACCGCGCAATTTCGCGCCAACAACAATTGGAGCGCTCAGAATGTGAATCTCGGCGCCGCGATTGGTTCAAATATTGTCATTGTGGATTCGGTTGAAAATTCAATGAACGCATTTCTGACGCGTCTCTATGCACAGCAAGGTTTTTGCGATGACCGCATTCTTGTTGGCGCCGGAAAAATTCTTCCCAACGACACCACCGCGGTTAATTTTTTCGCCGACGATGAAACCAACCAATTTCTTGCCAGTTGCTTTGATGGTGGCGACGCCATGCCCATTGGCTGGAACAGCTATCTGCCTGGCGCCTTCGCGCAATTTATTCCTGTTGATGGTTTCTATGTCAACACACTGTTGACCAGTCCGCTTGGCGCGTTGAATTCAGGCGGCGGATTTGGAACTGTGGGCGACGGCTTCTATCTTGTCGGCGCGGAAGCTGGCATTGTCACGGCCCTTGGCGCGGACAAGGATCTCATTGGCCGCTATTCCGTTTTTGTGTGCAACACCAACGCCGGCAACGATACGCCCAGCACCAACAACAAGCAGTCCGGCAACGCCATGACGCTTCTCGCCCAGCAATTTCTTGATCGCGACATGGGCGTGTGGTTGGCGTATCAATTAAGCGACTCCAATATCAGCCCCGCCTCGCAGGAAATCACCACTGGCGTTAGTTTGGAAAATGCGTTTGGCCGCCATGGCGATGGCGTTGGTCTTGGGTTGGCCTGGACCGATTCATCCACGGCGGGGGATCGCCAGCAAAAAACAATTGAAACCTACTATCGATTGCGTTTGACGGGCAGTCTGGAATTGACCGCGGATCTGCAATTGATAGACGATCCATCCAATCCGCAAGCCAAGGGCGGAGCGACGTGGGTGTTTGGCCTGCGATCAAAAATAAAATTTTAATTGACAAGGTTTGTTTGTGCAACGCATCGCGTGCGTGTCGCACAACAAACCAATTCACAACACTTGGATAAAAAAACGTTGCACAGCAATAAAAAACCAGGACGTGCGGGACGTCCTGGTTTGCAAATGCAAGTTTAAAAAATTCAAACAACCAGTTTAGGAATTGGCCTTAGTTGAAGTTGGAGTTGCAACGGTCGCATCCGTGGTAGCAACAACTTTCTTTGGCTTGGCCGCTTTCTTTGGCTTCTTCACAGCGGTTTCACCCGTGGAGGAAGTCGCTGAATCACCATTGGTAACGGCGTCGCCCTCTGGCTTTACAACCGCGGCTTTTTCCGCCTTGGTTGGCGCAGGCTTTGGCGTTGGATGCTTGCGCTTATACGCGTCAATGCGCGCGCGATCTGGCGACAACATGGCGGAGAGTCGCTTGCCGTTGAAGCGCGGCGGACTATCCAAGCGCGCCAGATCAACCAACTTTGCGATGGCGTCGTTTAATTTCACGGCGCCAATTTCCTTGTGCGCCATTTCGCGGCCCTTGTAACTGGCCACCAGTTGCACTTTGTGACCCTCAAGCAAAAATCGCCGCGCTTGTTGCACGCGAATCTCAACATCGTGCGGATCCACTTTCATACTGCGGCCCAAGCGAACTTCCTTCATTTCAAAGGTCTTGGTCTTGCGACCTTGCTTGTCTTTCTTGGCCTGTTCGTATTTATATTTTCCAAAGTCCATGATCTTGCACACGGGCGGCCGCACATCGGGCGCGATCTCCACAAGGTCAAGACCAGCCACCATGGCAAGTCGGCGCGCTTCTTCTGTTTCAACAACACCAAGCATTGTTCCCGTCTCGTCGATCAAACGAACAGGGGTAATGCGAATGCGGTCATTGATGCGTGGACCAAAACTGGAACCTGAATCAGGGCGTGACATGGGCGGACGGCGTGGAGGAAATGCTGAGATGGAAGAATCCTTTATGTGGAGACAATAAGAAAGCACAACGCTTTAAAAGCGATTGCTGTGCAAACCGGATTGACCGGAGAAACGCGAGGCAACGTGGGCAGAATCATCATGCCTGTACGAAGAATTTCTGAAACATGCAGTCGTTGTCCTTGAGTCAATTTTGAGTGGTGAAACGCTCACCACCTACACAGTACAAAGTACCTGATCAAGCATGACCGATGCAATAGAAATTGCAAGTCTTTTTTGCGGGGATTTTGCATTCTTGTGACAAATGTCACTTAGTAGTTGGCGTAATCTTGCCCGCAAGCGTTTCACTGGCTCGGGTTCGATAGTCAGAAACCAGCGCCGTGACAAAGTCATCAAATGGCATTTCGCCCGCATTTTCAGCCTTTCCATGCAGGCGAATGCTGACCACGCGCCGCTCGGCGTCGCGCGGACCCACAATAGCCGTGACTGGAATCTTCTGCTCGGCGGCAATGCGAATGCGGTTCTGAACTCGTTCTGAAGTTGTGTCAAGCGTGGTGCGCAGGCCAGCTTGGTGAAGCGCGGCGTGCAATTCTTGCGCGTAGGCGTCGCTCTTTTCACTAATTGGAAGCACTCGAACTTGCTCTGGACTGAGCCACAGAGGAAACGCGCCGGCGAAGTGCTCAATCAATACGCCCGTGAATCGTTCCAGGCTTCCAAATGGCGCGCGGTGAATCATCACTGGTCGGTGCGTCTTGTTGTCGGCGCCTTGGTATGAAAGATCAAATCGAATCGGCAAGTTGTAATCCACTTGCACGGTGCCAAGTTGCCAAGAGCGACCGATGACATCGCGCACAACAAAATCAATCTTAGGTCCGTAGAACGCGGCCTCGCCTGGCTCCTCGCTAAATGGAACGCCAAGCGATTGCGCGGCGTCGCGGCACGCTTGCTCGGCCTTGTCCCAATTTTCCGCAAGGCCAACATATTTGTCGGACTCCGGACCGCGCAAGCCAACACGCACGCGGTAGTCCTTCATTCCAAGTGTGCCAAAAATAAGTTTGACAAGTTTCAAACAGCCTTGCAGTTCGTGAGCGACTTGATCCTCGCGGCAGAACAAATGCGCGTCGTCTTGCGTGAAGCCGCGCACGCGCGTCAAGCCACCAATTTCGCCAGACTGCTCCCAGCGATACACCGTGCCAAATTCAGCCAAACGCACGGGTAAATCGCGCCAAGAGCGCGGCTCGCTGGCGAAGATGCGAATGTGGTGCGGGCAATTCATGGGCTTCAGTAAATAGCCCTCAATCTCGCCTTTTTCCAAGCGATTTGAAAGGTCCGCGCATGTGCAACCTTCTTTGGCCAGCGCGCTCATGCTGTCGTGGTCAATGATTGGCGGGTACTGGCTCTCGCGGTAGTAGGGGAAGTGGCCGCTGGTTCGATACAGATCCAACTTGCCAATGTGCGGCGTGAACACTTGGTGGTAGCCCTGTTGACGCAGAGCCTCGCCGATGAATGTTTGCAACTCTTGGCGAATCACGGCGCCATTTGGTTTCCATAACACAAGACCTTGTCCAACCATTTCATCGATGTGAAAAAGTTGCAGTTGCTTTCCAATCACGCGGTGGTCGCGCAACTTGGCTTCCTCAAGTTGCTTCATGTGCGCGTCAAGTTCCGCCTTTGATGCGAAGGCTGTTCCGTAGACACGCGTGAGTCGATCGCTTTTTTCGTCGCCGTGCCAATAACTGCTGGCCAGCGTGGTCACTTTGTATGCGGCAACACGCGCTGTGGTTGGAACGTGCGGACCGCGGCAAAGATCCTCCCAATTTTCCCCGGGCGTTCCCGTGGCGTACCAACTTAGCGTGGCGTTGGCGCCGGAGGTTTTCGCCGCGTCGCAGGCGCGTTGCGCGTTGTCAATTTTATATTTACTGCCTTCGCTGTTGGCCTTTGCCATGCCATCGGTTGCGCTCATTTCATAGCGCGTGAAGGGGCGGTCTTGCGCCACAATTCGAGCCATTTCCTGCTCGATTTTGGTGAAATCGTCGGCGCTTGGAATGTGCCCCGCAGGGAACGCCATGTCGTAATAAAAGCCTTGCTCCACGGGCGGTCCATACACCAGTTGCACGCCCGGAAATAAAGTGCTGATGGCCTCGGCCATGATGTGCGCCGCGGAATGCCGCACAAGAAACAGCGCGTCGCTGTCAATAGTGCCATCGCGTTTTTTGGGAGTGACAATAGCCAACTGCGCGTCGCGCGAAATGATGGTGGACAGGTCGCACAACACGCCGTCAATCTTTGCGCCAAGGGCGGCCTTGGCAAGACCCGCTCCAATGTCGGCGGCCACTTTCGCGGCGGTTACGGGTGCGTCATAAGTTTTTGTGGTTCCGTCTGGAAGCGTGATGACTGGCATGGTGTTATGGATTTATTTTGTTTTGGTGTCTGGAAAAAGATCGCGCTCATTGGCGACAGGTCGGGGACGGGATTGCATGGACGCCATCTCGGCGGCAAACTCCGCGATGGAACTGAATCCATGATGCTCGCTCACAAATCGGATGTAGGCAATTGGATCAAGCACTCGAAGTTTGTTGGCAAGACGCTGACCAATTTCGGTGCT
>Ga0114971_10002940_pt1 | contig 11624 bp, 7 predicted proteins | sample M_140625_MF_Meta_FD_87320 | JGI IMG/M metagenome (GOLD analysis project Ga0114971, IMG submission 87320) | Freshwater microbial communities from Lake Montjoie, Canada to study carbon cycling - M_140625_MF_MetaG | ecosystem: Environmental > Aquatic > Freshwater > Lake | place: Lake Montjoie... | reverse complement strand
GACCGCCAGGTGGTGGTGCCGAACCCCGACGTGGTCGGCCGCGAGAAGATCCTGCGCGTCCACATGCGGAAGGTCCCGCTGGCCTCCGATGTCGACCCGAAGGTGATCGCGCGCGGCACCCCGGGCTTCTCGGGCGCCGACCTTGCCAACCTGGTGAACGAGGGCGCGCTGCTCGCCGCCCGCACCGGCCGGCGCACCGTCGGCATGGCGGAGCTGGAAGCGGCCAAGGACAAGGTGATGATGGGCGCCGAGCGCCGCAGCCTGGTGATGTCCGAGGATGAGAAGCGGATGACCGCCTATCACGAGGCCGGCCACGCGCTCTGTGCCATGAAGCTGCCGGAATGCGACCCGGTCCATAAGGCGACGATCATCCCGCGCGGCCGCGCGCTTGGCCTGGTGATGTCGCTGCCGGAAGGCGATCGCTATTCGAAGCACAAGTCGAAGCTGCTGTCCGAACTCGCCATGGCGATGGGCGGGCGGGTTGCGGAGGAGCTGATCTTCGGGGCGGACAAGGTCTCGAACGGCGCCTCGGGCGATATCAAGATGGCGACCGACCAGACCCGCCGCATGGTCACCGAATGGGGCATGAGCGAAAAGCTGGGCATGATCGCCTATGGCGAGAACAGCCAGGAAGTGTTCCTCGGCCATTCGGTCACCCAGTCGAAGCACCTCTCGGAAGCGACGGCGCAGCAGATCGACAGCGAGATCCGCCGCATCATCGATGAGGCGTATAACCGGGCGAAGCACCTGCTCTCGGAACACATCGACGAGCTGCATCTGCTGGCCAAGGGCCTGCTGGAGCACGAGACGGTCTCTGGCGATGAAATCCGCCAGATCATTCGCGGCGAGCCGATCGTGCGCGCCCGCCCGGATGAGCCGGTCTCCCAAGGCCGTGGCAGCGTGCCCAGCAGTGGCCGGCCGGCATCCCGGCCGCCGGGCGGGCTGAACCCCGGCCCCGCCGCCGCCACCTGAGTTGCGGCTGGTCGAGCCGCTCGGCCTGATCGCCGGGCCGGCGGCCGCCGCACTCGGCGCTGCCGGGCTGGCGCGGGAAGTGGCGAGAGGGCTTTTCGCCACCGCCTTCCGTGACGTTGAGCGCGGCCATGCCGGCCCGCCGCGCCCGATAGTCCAACTGCCGCCGGGGGCCATGCCCCCGGCGCCCCCTGCCTTCGGCGGCCTTATACCGCGCGCCGGGACCGGGCCGCTGGTCATGGGCATCGTCAATGTGACGCCCGATAGTTTTTCGGGCGACGGCGTCCCGGTCCGCGCCGCCATCGCCCAGGCCGAGGCGCAGATCGCCGCCGGGGCGGACATCATCGATATCGGCGGCGAGAGCACCCGTCCCGACGCCGCGCCGGTGTCACCGACCGAGGAACAGGCCCGCATCCTGCCAGTGATCCGCGCCCTGGCCGGGCAGCAGGCGGTGATATCGGTCGATACCCGCCATGCATCGACCATGGCGGCGGCGCTGCACGCCGGGGCCCGCATCGTCAACGACGTCACCGCGCTGCGCCACGACCCCGCCGCCCTGCCGCTGATCCGCGCCGCTGGCTGCCCGGTGATCCTGATGCACATGCCGGGCACCGCGCCGCGCGAGATGATGGCACTGGCGCAGTATGACGACGTGGCGCTGGAGGTGGCGGCGCATCTGGTGGACCGCCTTGCCGTGCTCGACCTGCCGGCCGGGCGAGTCGCCATCGATCCCGGGATCGGCTTCGGCAAGACCGGGGACCACAATCTGGCGCTTCTCGCGCGTCTGCCGCTGCTCGCCGCGCTCGGGGCGCCGCTGCTGGTTGGACTGTCGCGCAAGCGGTTCCTCGGCACGCTGAGCGGGGTGGAGGCGGCCGGCGAAAGGTTGGCGCCCAGCCTCGCCGGCGCGCTGTTCGCAGCCAGCCGGGGGGCAGCGATCCTCCGGGTCCATGATGTTGCCGAAACAGTTCAGGCGCTGGCCGTCTGGCGCGCTGCCGTCGCCGGGGCGATGGACCCGGCCGCCCCCGTTCGCTAATCCGCACGACACGATATTGCGAGACCCTGCATGAGCAACGCCCGCCGCCTGTTCGGCACCGATGGCATCCGCGGCACGGCCAATAAAGCGCCCATGGATGCGGCCACCGCGCTCCGGCTCGGCCAGGCGGCCGGGGCCTATTTCAACCGGGGCTCGCATCGCCATCGGGTGGTGATCGGCAAGGATACCCGCATCTCGGGCTATCTGCTGGAGCCGGCCTTGACGGCTGGCTTCGTCGGCTCAGGGATGGATGTGATCCTGGTCGGGCCGCTGCCGACGCCGGCGATCGCGCTGTTGACCCGCAGCCTGCGTGCGGACCTCGGCGTCATGCTCAGCGCCAGCCACAATCTGTTCCAGGATAACGGCATCAAACTGTTCGGCCCGGACGGCCTTAAGCTCTCTGACGCGCAGGAAGCCGAGATCGAGCAGCTGATGGCGACCGAGACCGGGGCGACGCTGGTCCGCCCGCGCGATCTTGGCCGCGCCAGCCGCCTTGGCGATGCCGCTGGCCGCTATATCGAGGCGGCGAAGCAGAGCTTCCCGCGCGGGCAGACACTGGAAAAGCTGCGCATCGTCGTCGATTGCGCGCATGGCGCCGCCTATCGCGTGGCGCCCACCGTGCTGTTCGAACTGGGTGCCGAGGTGGTCCAGCTGGGCGTGGAGCCGGATGGATTCAACATCAACCAGGGCGTCGGGTCCACCGCGCCGCAGCTGCTGGCGGCCACGGTGCAGGAAAGGCGGGCCGATCTCGGCATCGCGCTCGATGGTGATGCCGACCGCCTGGTGCTGGTGGATGAGACGGGCGAGACGATCGATGGCGACCAGATCCTGGCCATGATCGCTGCCTCCTGGTACGCGCAGGACCGCCTGCGCGGCGGGCATGTGGTGGCCACGGTGATGTCGAATATGGGGCTGGAGCGCTTCCTGCGCGGACGCGGCCTAGGGCTGATGCGGACCGCGGTCGGGGATCGCTACGTCGGGGAGAGGATGCGCGAGACCGGCTGCAACCTGGGCGGCGAGCAGTCCGGGCACATGATCATGACCGATTTCGGCACGACCGGGGATGGGCTGATCGCCGCGCTGCAGGTGCTGTCCCTGATCGTCGAGCGCGGCCGGCCCGCCAGCGAAGTCGCGCGCTGTTTCACACCGTTGCCGCAGAAGCTGGTCAATGTTCACTATGTCGGTGCCTCGCCGCTCAATCACCCTGCGGTCAAGGCGGCGATTGCTGAGCAGGAAGCGGCGCTCGGTGATCGCGGGCGCATCCTGATCCGACCGAGTGGCACCGAACCCGTGATCCGGGTGATGGCGGAGGCCGAGGACGAGGCGATGGTGCTGAGTGTGGTGGAGGCCCTGGCCGGTGAAATCCGCGCCCGGGCGACGCCCGCGCCATGAAGGGCCGGGTTCTGATCGTCGCCGGCTCGGATAGCGGCGGCGGCGCCGGCATCCAGGCCGATATCAAGACGGTGACCGCGCTTGGCGGCTATGCCGCGACGGCAATCACGGCACTGACCGCGCAGAACACCCAGGGCGTGCACGGCGTGCTGCCGATCCCGACCGATTTCATCCGCCAGCAGATGCGCGTGGTGCTGGAAGATATCGGCGCCGATGCGCTGAAGACCGGCATGCTGCACGATGCCGCGACCATCGCCGCCGTGTGCGACGAAATCGCCGCCAGCGCCCCGGGCGTGCCGCTCGTCGCGGATCCGGTCATGGTCGCCAAGGGGGGGCATCCGTTGTTGCAGCCCGATGCGGTCGCCACGCTGAAGGCGCGGTTGCTGCCGTTGGCCGCCGTCATCACGCCGAACCTGCCGGAAGCGGAGGTGCTGCTCGGGCGGCGGATCGCCGGGCTGGTCGATATGCCGCGCGCGGCGGCCGAACTGCTCGACCTTGGCGTGCGGGCGGTGCTGCTGAAGGGCGGGCATCTGGAAGGCGAGGTGCTGGTCGATCTGCTGGCGACGGCGGCCGGCATCATCCGCTACGAAAGCCCGCGCATCGCCACGCGCCACACCCATGGCACCGGCTGCACCCTGGCCTCGGCGGTGGCCGCGGGGCTGGCGCAGGGGCTGGCCTTGCCCGAAGCGGTGGTGCGGGCGCGCGCCTATGTCCGCGCCGCGATTCTGGCCGCGCCGGGCTTTGGCGCCGGGCACGGCCCGCTGGGCCACGGCGTCACCATTGATCCCGGCCGCATCCCGGCATGAGCCGGTGCTTCGGCTATCGGACGCTTGATGTCTTCACCGACCGGCGCTTCGGCGGCAATCAGCTCGCGGTCTTCCCCGAGGCGCGCGGCCTGAGCGATGCCGAGATGCAGGCGCTGGCGGCGGAGTTCAATTTCTCTGAGACCACCTTCGTGCTGCCGCCGGCCGATCCGGCCAATACCGCCCGCGTGCGCATCTTCAACCGCGTGGCGGAAATGGCCTTCGCCGGGCATCCCAGCGTCGGCACCGCCTATGTGCTGGCCGGCCAGGACCGCCCCGCCGCGCTGCGCTTCGAAGTGCCAGCGGGGATCGTCGCGATCGATATCGCGCCTGGCCGCATCACCATCGCCGCACCGCAGCCGCTGATGGTGGGGGAGAGCGTGCCCGTGGCGCTGATCGCCGCCGCGGCCGGGATTCCGGCGGCGGGCATCGTCACGGCGCGGCAACCGCCGACGGTTGCGGCCGATGGCGGCGCACCGCGCATCCTGGTGGAGGTAACGCCGGCCGCACTGGCCGCGGCCACGCCGGATATCGCCGCCTTCCGTGAACTGCGCGATGCGATACCGGCGCTGGGCGGGCGCTGCTCGCTCTATGTGTATGTGCCGGCGGGGGAAGGGCTGCGGGCCCGCATGTTCTCCCCCCTGACCGGCACCTGGGAAGACCCGGCGACCGGGTCCGCCGCGACCCCGCTGGCTGGCTTCCTGCTGCACCTGTCAGGCGGCGAACGCGGCGCCTGGACCATCCGCCAGGGGGTGGAGATGGGCCGGCCGAGCACGCTTCACGCCGCGGCCTGGCGGGGCGCTGACGGCATCCGCGCCAGCGTCGGCGGCCAATGCGTGCCGGTCTTTGCGGGCAGCGTGACGCTGGACTGATCCCAACGGTCAGGTCCTTTGACCGCTGGGATCGTTTTTCTGGGCTTCAATCGCCGGCCGGAAACCTTCGGTTTGCTGGACTTCGCGGCCCTGGCCGCGGCGCCCGTCCGGGCGCAGGGCACGCGGCGAAAGCCTCCTGCCGCGCCTGTCGGGTGCTATCCTTCTGCCCATGCGCGACTCGGCCAGCTTTATCCATCTGCACGTCCATTCCAGCTATTCGCTCAGCGAAGGCGCCATCAAGGCCGAAAAGCTGGCGGCTCTGGCGCGGGCTGAGGGCATGCCGGCGGTGGCGCTGACCGATACCGCCAATCTGTTCGGCGCGCTGGAATTCTCCCAAGGCTGCGCCGCCAAGGGCATCCAGCCGGTGCTCGGCTGTCAGCTTTTTCTCTCTCGCCGGGCGAGCGATGACCGGCCGGAAGCCGACCGCCTGCCGCCGGAGCCGCTGGTCGCTTTGGCGATGAACGCCAAGGGGCTCGACAATCTGCAGCGCCTCTCCTCGCTCGGCTTCCTCGGCGATAATCCCAGCGGTCGCCCGGCGCTCGGCCTCGATGCCTTGCGGGCGCATGCCGATGGGATCTTCCTGTTGACCGGGGGCACCTTCGGCACCGTCTCCCGGCTGCTGGGCGAAGGCCGTGGCGGCCCGGCGGAGGCACTGCTGCGCGCGCTGGCCGAAATCTTCCCCGGCCGCATTGCGGTGGAGCTGACACGCCACGGCCTGCCGGTCGAACGGGTGATCGAGCCGGCGCTGCTGGCGCTCGCTGATCGGCTTGGCTTGCCGATCGTCGCGACCAACGACGACTATTTCGCGACCCCGGGGATGCATGAGGCGCACGACGCGCTGCTCTGCATCGCCGAGGGGCGGACCATCGCAGAAGCGGACCGGCGCCGCGTTACCGCCGAGCATTGGTTCAAGCCGGCGGCGGCGATGCGGGCGCTCTTTGCCGATCTGCCAGAGGCTTGCGACAATACGCTGGCCATCGCCCGTATGTGCGCGGTGATGGCCGAGACGAAGAAGCCGGAGCTGCCGATCTCCCCCAAGGTGGGCGAGGGGATGACCGAAGCCGAGACGGTCCGCGCCATGGCCACAGCCGGGCTTGAACAGCGGCTCAATGCGCTCGGCATGGCCGAGGCCGAGCGCGCCACGCATCGCACGCGGCTGGATTACGAAATCGGCGTCATCGAGCAGATGGGCTTTTCCGGCTATTTCCTGATCGTCGCCGACTTCATTCAATGGGCCAAGCAGCAGGCGATTCCGGTGGGCCCCGGGCGCGGGTCCGGCGCCGGCTCGGTCGCCGCCTGGGCCTTGCAGATCACCGATCTCGACCCGCTGCGCTTCGGCCTGCTGTTCGAACGCTTCCTGAACCCCGAGCGCGTGTCGATGCCGGATTTCGACATCGATTTCTGCCAGGACCGGCGCGACGAGGTGATCCGCTACGTCCGGCGCGAATACGGCGCCGATCGCGTCGCGCAGATCATCACCTTCGGCAAGTTGCAGGCCAAGGCGGCGGTACGCGATGTCGGCCGCGTGCTGGGCATGCCCTATGGGCAAGTGGACCGCATCGCCTCCCTCATCCCCTTCAACCCGGCCAAGCCGGTGACGTTGGCGCAGGCGATCGAGGGCGAGCCGCGGCTGCAACAGCTGCGCGACACTGATGAACAGGTGGCCCGGCTGCTGGAAATCGCCAACCAGCTCGAAGGGCTCTATCGCAACGCCTCGACCCATGCCGCCGGCGTCGTCATCGGCCGCAAGCCGCTGATCGAGATCGTCCCGCTCTATCGCGATCCGCGCAGCGACATGCTGATCACCCAGTATTCGATGAAGTATGTCGAGCAGGCTTCGTTGGTGAAGTTCGACTTCCTTGGCCTGAAGACGCTGACGGTGCTGGAACGCGCGGTGGCGATCCTGGCGCGGCAGGGCGTCACCATCGACCTCGCCACCCTGCCGCTGGATGATCCCCAGACCTTTGAGATGCTGCGCCGGGGCGATGCCGCCGGGGTGTTCCAGTTCGAAGGCCAGGGCATGCGGGACTGCCTGCGGCAGATGAAGGTCGATCGCTTCGAGGATCTGATCGCCGCCGTCGCGCTGTATCGGCCGGGCCCGATGGCCAATATCCCCGCCTATTGCCAGCGCAAGGCGGGGGAGTCCTGGGAAGCGCCGCATCCGCGCATCCACGCCATCCTGGCTGAGACCTACGGCATCATGGTCTACCAGGAACAGGTGATGCAGATCGCCCAGGAGCTGGCGGGCTATTCGCTGGGCGGCGCCGATCTGCTGCGCCGCGCCATGGGCAAGAAGATCGCCAAGGAGATGGAGCAGCAGCGCGCCATCTTCACCGAAGGTGCTGTCGGCAACGGGATCGAGCCGCCCAAGGCGACCGAGATCTTCGACCTGATGGCGAAGTTCGCCGATTACGGCTTCAACAAATCCCACGCCGCCGCCTATGCGCTGGTCAGCTACCAGACCGCCTGGATGAAGGCGAACCACCCGCTCGCCTTCCTCGCCGCCTCCATGACGCTCGATCTCGACAAGACCGAGAAGCTGGCGGGCCATATGCAGGAGGCCTCGCGGCTGCGCATTCCGGTGCTGCCGCCCGACATCAACCGCTCCGGCGCCGAGTTCCTGGTCGAGGAGACGCCGGACGGCCCGGCGATCCGCTTCGCACTGGCGGCGGTGAAGCGGGTCGGCGCCCAGGCCATGCGCGACCTGGTGGCGAGCCGCGATGCGGCGGGCGCCTTCGCCTCGCTTGGTGATTTCGCGCATCGGGTCGATCCCCGGCTGCTGAACAAGATGCAGATCGAAAACCTCGCCAAGGCCGGCGCCTTCGATACGATGGAAGGCAACCGCGCCCGCCTGGTGGCGGGGGCCGAGCTGATCCTCCGCCGTGCCCAGGCCTCGGCCGAGGACCGCAGCAGCAGCCAGATCGCGCTCTTCGGCGGCTCGGATGCCCCGGCTGAGGCGCTGCGCCTGCCGGAGGTGCCGGATTGGCCGCAGCTCGACCGCCTGGGCTTTGAGGCGGAGGCGGTGGGCTTTCACCTCTCCGCGCATCCGCTCGATACCTATAAGCCGCTGCTGGCCCGTCTTGGCATCACGCCGATCGGGCAGGTGGGGGCGCGGGCCAAGGCGGGGACGGGGCGGGTGAAGCTGGCGGGCACGGTGGTGAACAGCAAGGAACGCCCAACCCGCACCGGCAGCCGGATGGCCTGGGTCACGCTGTCAGACGCCACCGGCAGCATCGAGGTGACGCTGTTTTCCGAAGTGCTGGCGCGCGGGCGGACGCTGCTGGAGGAGGGGAACCTGATCCTGCTGACCGTCGAGCTGCGGACCGAGGGCGAGACGCTGCGGCTGACGGCGCAGGAGATGGAGGGGCTGGAGCAGGCGGCGCGGCAGGTCGGCCAGGGGGTGCGGCTCTGGCTCGATGGGCCGGCGGCGGTCGATCCGATCCGCGTGCTGCTGGACCGCGAGGGGCGCGGGCGCGGGCGCGTTTCCGTGGTCGCGCGGCTGGGGGAGGGGCAGGAGGTGGAGATGGCCCTGCCCGGTGGCTTCAACGTCTCCCCGCGCATGATGCAGGCGATGAAGGTGCTGCCGGGTGTGGCGGAGGTCGAGGCGGTCTAAGCCCAGCCACCACAGGCTTTGATCGCTTGGATTGCTCTAGAAAAGAGGGGTTCTAGAGCAGGCTGCGTTGCGGCGGAATCGCCGAAGGCGCTGCATCGCGCGATCCAACACATGCTAGAGCGGGCTGCGTGAACGCATGTGAACGCAGCATGCTCCAGACCAGGGTATCTCCGGTCCCATGGATCACGCCGTGACCCATGGGACCAGAGCCTTGTCTACGCGGCCGCGACGTCTTCGGTTGGGCTATCCGCTATGGGGCCGGCATCCCGCTTGGGGCGCGGCACGGGGATCAGCATGAAGGCCGGGACGGCATCGCCGAAGCCCTGCACCGACGGGCCCAGATCGTCGCGATCGCGGCCACGGCCATAACGCTCGCGCCGGTCGTCATCCCGGCGGGCGCGGTCTTCGCGCATCGGCCGATCTTCGCGCGGCGCGCGCTCGGCGCGGTCGCGGCGTGGCTCCTCCCGCGCTTCGCGCGGCGGGCGGTCATCCCGCGCCGGGCGCTCCTCGCGGGCAGGCCTCTCCTCCCGCGCCGGGCGGGCCTCACGGGCGGGCCGGTCCTCGCGCGGTGCGCGGGCTTCGCGCTCGCGACCGCCGCGCTCACGGCCATCGCGGCCACCGTCGCGCGCGCCGTCGCGGCCACGGCCGCGGCCACGATCATCACGGCCGCCGCGTCCGCGGCCGCGTCCGGGTGGGCGGGTGGCGGCTTCGGCGATTTCCTCGTTGCTCACCTCGTCCAGCCCCTCAACCGCCATGCGCGGGATCGGCTTGCCGGTCAGCTTCTCGATCGCCGCGACATTGCGCGCATCATCGGCGGTGGCGATGGTGAAAGCGTGGCCTTCGCGCCCCGCCCGGCCGGTGCGGCCGATGCGGTGGACGTAGTCCTCATCACGGAAGGGCACGTCGAAGTTGAAGACGTGGCTGAGCCCGCCGATATCGATGCCGCGTGCGGCGACATCCGAACACACCAGCAGTTGCAGCTCGTTCGCCTTGAACTTGTTCAGCGTCGCGAAGCGGCTGGGCTGGTCCATGTCGCCATGCAGCGCGCCGACCGAAAAGCCGTGCCGCTTGAGCGATTTATAGAGGATATCGACCTCGATCTTGCGGTTGCAGAAGATCAGCGCGTTCTGCACCTGCTCCTGGCGGATCAGCCGGCGCAGCGCCTCGCGCTTATCCAGCTCCCGGCACCACAGCAGGCCGGCCACGATGGTCGTGGCGACCGAAGCCGGGGCGGAGACGCTGATCTCCTTCGGGTTCGACAGGAAGGCATCCGCCAGCTTGCGGATTTCGGGGGCCATGGTGGCCGAGAAGAACAGCGTCTGGCGTAGCGGTGGCAGCATGGAGACGATGCGCTCGACATCGGGGATGAAGCCCATGTCCAGCATGCGGTCGGCCTCGTCGATGACAAGCAACTTGCAATCGGCCAGCAGGATGCGGCCGCGATCGAACAGATCGAGCAGCCGGCCCGGCGTCGCGACCAGCACATCGCAGCCCTTCTCCAGCACCGCGCGCTGGTCGTTCATGCTCTCGCCGCCGATCAGCAGCGCATGCACCAGGTTGAGGTGCTTGCCGTATTTCACGAACTGCTCGGCGACCTGCAAGGCCAGCTCGCGCGTCGGCTCCAGGATCAGGCTGCGCGGCATGCGCGCCTTGGCCCGGCCATTGGCCAGGATATCCATCATCGGCAGGGTGAAGCCGGCGGTCTTGCCGGTGCCGGTCTGGGCGCAGCCCAGCACGTCGCGGCCCATCAGCACGACCGGGATGGCCTGTTCCTGGATCGGCGTCGGCGTCACGTAGCCGGCTTCTGCGACAGCGCGCAGGATCGGGTCGGACAGGCCAAGATCGGCGAAGGTGACGCGCGGCGGGGCGTCGGTTTCAACCTCGGCGTCTTCCGTCTCGGCGTCTTCTTCCGCGGATTCTTCCTCGTCATCCGCCCAAACGGTGACGTCTTCGGGCGCGGTGACAGCCTCGGCCTCGGCCGGGGTGATGTGGGTCTCGGGCTCGGCCGCCGCTTCGGCGGGCCGGTCTTCGGGTGTTTCGGTCAAGTGCGATCGATTCCTTCGCCGGGAAGCGGCGGCGTGGCGGCCGGGCAGGAAGCACGGCGAGCGGACCGACGCGGGGCTCCGGCGCAAACCGCCGGAACTTGTTCCAGGTACCCGGGCCATATGCCTGTGGCGCGCGGTAAAATCAAGCTTGGCGCGGGGTTTTGCCGGGACCGCCGGTATGCTTGATGCCAGCCATGACGGATTTGCTGCTGCTGCCGGGCTTGCTGTGCGATGCCGCGCTCTGGCGGCACCAGACGGCGGCGCTGGCTGCCCAGGCGCGCATCGCCCTGGCCGATGTCACGCAGGATGATAGCCTCGGCGCCATGGCGGCCCGGGCCCTGGCCGCGGCGCCGCCGCGTTTCGCCCTCGCCGGCCTTTCCATGGGCGGCTACCTGGCCTTCGAGATCCTGCGCCAGGCGCCGGCGCGGGTGACCCGCCTGGCGCTGTTCGATACCTCCGCCCGGCCGGATACGCCGGAGCAGTCACGCCGGCGACGCGGGCTGATGGTGCTGACCCGCACCGGCGCCTTCAAGGGCGTGACGCCGCGGCTGCTGCCGCAGCTGCTGCACCCTGATCATCTGGCCGGTCCGGTCGGCGCGGAGGTGCTGGCGATGGCCGAGCGGGTGGGGCGGGAGGCCTTCCTGCGCCAGCAGGCGGCGATCCTCGGGCGGCCGGATTCCCGCCCCGGCCTGCCGGCGATCGCGGTGCCGACCCTGGTCGCGGTGGGGGCGGCGGATACGCTGACCCCGCCCGGGCTGGCGCAGGAGATCGCCGCAGGCATCCCCGGCGCGCGCTATGCCGAACTCCCCGGCTGCGGGCACCTGCCGCCGCTGGAGGCGCCCGCGGCGGTGACCGCGCTGCTGGCGGGCTGGCTGGCGGCTTAGAGCATGCGGCCTT
>Ga0114971_10002938_pt1 | contig 11629 bp, 10 predicted proteins | sample M_140625_MF_Meta_FD_87320 | JGI IMG/M metagenome (GOLD analysis project Ga0114971, IMG submission 87320) | Freshwater microbial communities from Lake Montjoie, Canada to study carbon cycling - M_140625_MF_MetaG | ecosystem: Environmental > Aquatic > Freshwater > Lake | place: Lake Montjoie... | reverse complement strand
TGCTTTTCACGTTGTCCATAGAAATCTCCTTTAAGGTCAATGGTTTGTAATACACATACAGGCCTGTCACTAACCACAGGCTGGATGCTTAAACAGTACTTTATCTGTCTTGTACATTTCTGTAAACACTTTTTTTTGTCAGTTTGCCTTCCGCTATACCGCTGACTTTTTATTTGCTTCCTTCCGCACAAGACAGGCGCCAATCGCACTTGGGGCGACTGCTGGGCCACGCCATGCGCCGCTTTGACGCAAGGGTGTTGGTACTGATGGCGCAGCACATTGACGCGCCATTGGCCTTGTCCAATTTGGCCGCTCGCGACAAGGTCAGCGCGGCGCACATCCACATCACACGGCACCTGCCCTTGGAGGGCGCAAGGTTGAATGAACTGGCAGCCATGGCAGGCATGAGCAAGCAAGCCATGGGGGACTTGGTCAACCAATGCGTGGCGTGGGGCGTGGTGCGGCGTGAAGACGACGCGGGCGACGCACGCGCCAAGCGCATCGTGTTCACCGAGACAGGTCTTTCGTGGCTGAAAGCCTTTGAGGCCGCCATCGCGCAAGCCGAAGAAGAATTTCGCCAAGAAGTGGGTACCGATGTGGCCACAGTCGTCAGCTTGGGGCTGGAAGCCTACGCAGCAGACTGGCGTTAACCCCATCATGTAACGGGCATCTGCGTGTAAGTTCAACCTAGAATGGACAAAAATACAGTCGAGGGGAGTCAAGCACATGCGCATACTGATCGCTGAAGATGACCAAGTGCTGGCGGACGGTTTGTTGCGAACCCTGCGCGCGTCTGGCGCTGCCGTCGACCATGTCGCCAACGGCACCGAAGCCGATGCCGCTTTGATGACATCGCAAGAATTCGATCTCATCATCCTCGATTTAGGTCTGCCCAAAATGCACGGCCTTGAAGTCTTGAAGCGGCTGCGCGCCCGAGGCAACAACCTGCCTGTACTCATCCTCACCGCCGCTGACAGCGTGGACGAACGCGTCAAGGGTTTGGACTACGGCGCGGACGATTACATGGCCAAACCTTTTTCGCTGCAAGAACTTGAAGCGCGGGTGCGCGCCCTGACCCGCCGCGGCATGGGCAGCACCACCGCCACCATCAGCCACGGCCCGCTCATTTACGACCAATCGGGACGTGTGGCGACCATCGATGGACGCATGGTGGAATTGTCTGCGCGTGAACTGGGCTTGCTTGAAGTACTGCTGCAACGCGTTGGCCGCTTGGTCAGCAAAGACCAGTTGGTTGAACGTCTGTGCGAGTGGGGTGAAGAGGTGAGCAATAACGCTATCGAGGTCTACATCCACCGTTTGCGTAAAAAAATCGAGAAGGGGCCCATTCGCATCGCGACGGTGCGCGGATTGGGTTACTGCTTGGAAAAAATCCACCCCGTTACTGATACCGCACCGACTGTCCCGTGAAGCTCTTTCAGCGCCGCCAGCGCTCTTTGTTTGGCGAAATTCTCGATTGGATGCTCACGCCGTTTTTGCTGCTGTGGCCCATCACTTTTGGTTTGACTTGGCTGATTGCCGAGGGCATTGCCAAGGTGCCATTTGATCGCGGCTTGGGACAAAACGCACGTGCGATCGCTCAACTGGTGCAAAGCGACGATCAAACAGTGCGCTTTTCTTTTCCCCAGCCAGCCCACGAAATTTTGCACGCCGACGAAACCGATGAGGTGTACTACCAAGTCTTGGGTGCCAAGGGAGAGTTTTTAAGCGGAGACAGCGAGTTACCCCTGCCGCAAGAAGATGAAAAACTGGTCACAGATGAGCTGCGAATGCGCGACGATGTACGCAAAGGCGTGCCGATACGCGTGGCCTACATCTGGGTGCGGGTCAAGGCTCAAAGCGCCAGACCGGCTTTGGTACAAGTCGCTGAAACCTTGGAAAAACGCTCGGTACTGGCCAATGAAATCATCAAGGGCGTGATGCTGCCGCAATTTGTCATCTTGCCCTTAGCGGTCTTGCTGATTTGGTTGGCGTTGGCGCGAGGCATTCAGCCGCTGAATGAACTTGAGCAACGCATACGCCAGCGCAAGACTGACGACATGAGCCCCTTGGATGAAAGCGTGGTGCCTATCGAGGTGTCCCCACTGGTCTCATCTATCAACGATTTGCTGCAACGCCTGCAAGACTCCATCGCCAACCAAAAACGGTTTTTGGCCGATGCAGCGCACCAGTTGAAAACCCCTTTGGCGGGTCTGCGGATGCAAGCCGACTTGGCCCTGCGCAAAGACGCCAATGCAGATGATTTGAAACAATCCCTTCACCATATTGGTCGCGCCAGTATTCGCGCCACCCACACCGTGAACCAACTGTTGGCTTTGGCGCGCGCTGAGAGCAGCGGCGCGCCTGTGGCCAAACAAGCCTGCGACCTGAGTGCGCTGACCATGGAGGTGGTGAAAGACTGCTTGCCGCGTGCCATGGACAAACACATCGATTTGGGCTTTGACGACGCGTGCGACTCAGCTGGACTGCAAGGCAACCCGACCTTGCTCAAAGAGATGGTACGTAACCTGATTGAAAACGCTTTGAACTACACACCTTCTTCGCCTGAGCACCCTGGCGTGGTGACAGCGCGGGTCTACCGCAATGCCAAAAATGCGCTGGTGCTGCAGGTGGAGGACTCAGGGCCAGGCATTACTGAGGCTGAGCGCGAACGAGTCTTTGAGCCCTTCTACCGGATACTGGGTACCGAGGCCGACGGCTCGGGTTTAGGTTTGCCCATCGTTCTTGAAATTGCCCATAAGCACGGCGCAACGGTGGAATTGCAAGAGACCCTTCCAGGACAGAAGCTACCTGGGGCGCAATTCAACGTGGTGTTTGCACAGCCCTAAACAGGCGCTTTGGCGAAGGTCACCACATGGTCCACTTCTGCGCGTATGCCTATCCACTCGCCGAGGTGATGGTCATGGTGGCTGGGCACATGGGCCATCAAGGTCTGGCCGCTGTCGAGCAACAGCGTGTACAAAAACTCAGAGCCACGAAAAGCTTTGCGAATGATTTGTGCTTTGACCAGAGCCGCATCGTCGTGGACGATGTCGTCAGCGCGCAAGAGCACATCGCAAGCACCCATCTGCGGCAGTTGCGAATGGGCCGCCATGGTTTCGCGCAATTCACCCAGTGGGGTGTGGAGCACAACCTCATTGCCTTCTTGGCGCATGGTGGCAGGCGCAAACACGCCATGGCCGATGAACTCCGCCACAAAGCGTGTGGCTGGTCGGTGGTACAGATGGTAGGCGTCGTCCCACTGCTCTAACTTGCCTTGGTGCATCACCCCAATCACATCCCCCAACGCAAACGCTTCGAGCTGGTCGTGGGTGACAAACAAGGCGGTGGTGTTGGCCATCTTGAGAATAGAGCGCAACTCGTGCGCCAAACGCTCGCGCAAGTCCACGTCCAGATTGGAGAAAGGCTCATCGAGCAAAAGCAGTTGCGGTTGAGGGGCCAAGGCACGGGCTAAGGCCACTCTTTGCTGCTGTCCGCCCGAGAGTTCGTGGGCGAAACGCTGCCCACTGTTGTCCAATCCCACCAAAGCCAAGACATCTTTGACACGGGCACGCTGTCTGTCCAGCGGCCAACGGTGCAAGCCAAACGCGATGTTTTGCGCCACATTCAAATGCGGAAACAAGGCATAGTCTTGGAACACCATGCCGATGCGGCGCTCCTCAGGGGGCAGATGGATGCCATTGCCGCTGACAACCACGTCATCGATGCAGATCTCTCCCGCGCTGATTTTCTCCAAGCCCGCCACGGCGCGTAGCAACGTGGTCTTGCCGCAACCCGAGGGGCCGATCAACACACCCATCTGGCCTGCTTGCAGCTGCAGGCTCACGCTGTCGACCGCTGCGACTTGGCGGCCAGGGTAGTGCACTTGCAAAGCGTTGACTTGGAGAAACATGCTGCGGATTGTAGGCATCTGACTTCTCTCAAACACTCGCTGCCTACAATCTGTCCTTTTGACACTGTCGCTTGCCGCGACGACTCCATGCGCCTGATTTCCTTGCTGCGGTTGTTGGTAATTGTGCTATTGGCCCTGCCCGTGCTGATGGTGTTGGCTGCTTGGCTGCAGTGGAATGACGGCTCAGCCGATATCTTGCTTGGCATGGCCAGCACCGTCTTGCCCAGCTATGTGGTGAGCAGTTTGAGCCTGTGTTTTTGGGTCGCCATTGGCGTGATCAGCATGGGCAGTGTGAGCGCGGCGGCCGTCACCTTGTTTGACTTCAAGGGACGACGCAGCATGGAATGGGCGCTGCTCTTGCCCTTGGCTATGCCAGCGTATGTGGTGGCTTATGCCTACAGCGATTTCTTGCAATTCAGCGGTCCCTTGCAAACCGCTTTGCGCGCTGGGTTTGGCTGGCAAGGTGCTCTTTGGCCTGATGTGCGCAGCCTGTGGGGCGCTGCAGCAGTGCTGAGTTTTGCGCTTTACCCCTATGTGTATTTGTTGGTGCGCGCCGCTTTGGTGGAACGTGCTCCCCAGCTGATGGAAGCAGCTCGCTTGCTGGGTGCCGATTTGCCGCGCCGTATTTTTCGAGTAGCGCTTCCTTTGGCTCGTCCCGCCATTGCCGCAGGAATGGCTTTGGCATTGATGGAAACGCTGGCAGATTTTGGGGTCAGCAGCTACTTTGGCGTGACCACTTTTTCAACCGGCATTTACAAGGCTTGGTTGGTGATGGATGACCGCGTGGCAGCGGCTCAACTGGCGACTTTTTTGTTGCTATTGGTTGCCCTCATGCTGCGCCTTGAACAAAAGGCCCAAGCCCGCTTGCGCTTTGCCAGTCAGCGCAGCATGGGGCGCGGTACTGAGTCACAGCCTTTGCAGCTAAAAGGTTGGCCAGCGGCTTTGGCTGTGCTGCTGTGTGCCATGCCAGTGTTGCTGGGCTTTGTCTTGCCCTTGTTAATCATGGCCCATGCCCTGTGGGTTCATAGCCAAAGCATGTGGATTGATTGGCCGAAATTTTCAGTTTGGATGGGTAACAGCTTGTACCTGGGTTTGTTGACCGCCGTGTTGGCTGTCGGCATGGCGCTTTCATTGGCGTTTAGCCAGCGGGTTCATCCCGGCGTTTGGCAGCGCTTGAGCACACAGGCCGTTGGTTTGGGCTATGCCGTACCCGGCGTCATCATCGTGGTGGGCTTGTTGCTGCCCATTGGCTGGTTGCAGCAAGCTTGGCCCCAAAGCCAAGCAGGCTACTGGTTGACCGCCACTATTTTGGGCTTGGTATGGGCCTACCTTGTGCGCTTCATCGCAGTGGCACTGCAAGCCGTGCAAACCGGCTATACCCGCATCCCCATCAGCACGGATGAGGCATCGCGCACCTTAGGGGTGTTTCGAACTGCCTTGTTCACCCGCGTGCATTGGCCTTTGCTCAAACGCTCTACCGCGGCGGCCCTGTTGTTGGTGTTGGTGGATGTGATGAAAGAGCTGCCCGCGACCTTGGTGCTACGACCCTTTAATACCGACACCTTGGCAGTCATGGCCTACCAGTTGGCAAGGGATGAACGCCTTGGGGAAGCGGCCCTGCCGTCGCTGGCACTGGTGTTAGTTGGTCTATTACCCGTCATGCTTTTGAGCCGAACCTTGCGAAAAACCTGAATTTTTCATGGTTTTTTGATCTAACGCAAATGCGAATAGTTCGTATTTGATTTATGATGGAATTTCTTTGACAGAAAGTTCATCATGATTTGCAAGCTCGGTTTTGCTGGTTTTACTCGTCACACCTTTGTTACTTTGGCATTGTTGGCCAGTTTGAGTGACGCAAGCCTTGCTCAAGACGCAGAGCTGAACCTTTATTCCGCCAGGCACTACGCCACCGACGAGGCCTTGTACGCCGACTTCACCCGTGCAACCGGCATTCGCATCAACCGTGTGGACGCGGATGATGCCGGCATTTTGTCGCGCCTAAAAGCCGAGGGCTCGGCCTCGCCGGCCGATGTGATTTTGTTGGTGGATGCCGCGCGTTTGTGGAAAGGCGAAGTCGAGGGGTTGTTCAAACCCATCCATTCAAAGTTATTGGAAAAGGCCATTCCTGAGCACCTGCGCGCCCGTAGCCGCGCCGAAGGTACGTCTTGGTTTGGCTTTTCAACACGTGCGCGTGTCATCGTGTATGACAAATCACTGGTCAAACCAGAAGACGTTGACAGCTATGAAAAGCTCGCTCTACCTGTGAACAAAAACAAGCTCTGTGTGCGCTCGGGCTCTCATCCTTACAACCTGTCATTGTTCGGTGCCATGGTCGAGCACCTGGGCGCACCCGCCACCGAGGTTTGGCTCAAGGACTTGGTGGGCAATATGGCGCGCAGCCCCAAAGGCGGCGACACAGACCAAATCAAAGCGGTGGGAAGTGGTGAATGCGGCATAGCGCTTGCCAACTCTTACTATGTGGCGCGCCTGCTGCGCTCAGGCGCACAGCAAGACCAAGCGCTGATGCAGCGCGTTGGGGTTATCTTCCCCAACCAAACTAGCTGGGGCACGCACATGAACATTGCAGGCGGCGCCGTTGCGCAATATGCCAAACACCCCGCCAATGCCCAAAAGTTTTTGGAGTACTTGGCCAGCCCCTCCGCCCAAAGCTATTTTGCCGACGGTAACAATGAGTGGCCGGTGGTGAAGAGTGTGCCAATCACCAACCCCGCTTTGCAAGCCATTGGCGGGGTGAACTTCAAGACAGACCCCTTGCCAGTCAGCTTTATTGGCATGAACCAAATCAAGGTTCAGCAAATGCTTGACCGTGTAGGCTTTCGCTAAAAACCCCACCACTTACTGTCTATGCAACAACGACGTATTCAATGGTGGCCCATGGGTATTGCCTGCATGGTGTTGGGCGGCGTGCTCTGGTGGAAACACCCTCAATCCCCTCAACTTTCAGCGCAGGCTCAGCTGGGCAAATTGATTTTTCATGACGTGGGCTTGTCGGCGTCCGGCCAGCAGTCGTGTGCGACTTGCCATGTGGCCTCGCTGGGACACGCCTCTTCACGCGGACTTGAGGCAGGAGGCTCCGCCTTCGAGCACACAGGTACGCGCAATGTGCCCTCGCTGCGCTACCTCAAATACAACCATGCACTGCAATGGGACGAGGAAGGCAAAGCCAGCGGCGGTTTTTTTTGGGATGGCCGCGCTGACAGCTTGCAAGCGCAAGCAGGTGAGCCCTTTTTGAATCCCCACGAAATGGCCAACACCAGCCGTGCCGAAGTGGTGCAGCGCCTGCAAGCCAGCGCATACGCAGGGCGTTTCAGCAAAGTGTTTGGCAACGACATTTGGCGCAACCCAGACCAAGCCTTCGACGCCATGACGTCAGCCTTGGCCAGTTACCAAACCCAAGACCCTGTGTTCCAACGCTTTGACAGCCTCTTCGACCGCGTCAAGCAAGGGCAAGCCCAGTTTTCTGCTGAGCAAGAGCGAGGGTGGCGCTTGTTTCAAGACGAGGAGAAGGGCAATTGCGCCGCCTGCCATACCGCCCAAGCAGCTACCGATGGCACGCCCGCCTTGTTCACCGATTTCAGTTACGACAACTTGGGGGTTCCCCGCCATACCGCCATCTTGGCCAATGCCAAAGCCGAAAACTTTGACCTTGGCATGTGTAAACCAAAGCAAAACGTTTGCGGGGCCTTCAAAGTACCATCGCTTCGCAATGTGGCGGTGCGTCGCGCTTTTTTCCACAACGCACGGTTTGACAATTTGCATGATGCACTGGCGTTTTATGCCAGCCGCGACACCGATCCTGCCAAGTGGTACGGCAAGGTGTCGGCAAAATTCAATGATGTGCCCAAGGCGCATCAACGCTTCGTCAACACCAGCGAGGTCCCTTATGGCGGCAAGCTTGGCCAAGCGCCCAAACTCAGCGCACAAGACATCGACGACTTGCAGGCTTTTTTACACACCCTTACGGACGCGGATTTACAGACTTCAGACGCAGCGCCTCGGGGCGCAACTGCTCTTCCACCCGCTGCGGTTCACGCGGGTCGTTAGGCGCCCAGCCCAACACGCGCAGCCCACCATGTGACCACGCCCAAAACAGCACATTTGCAATCACCAAAGCCAGTGCCAGCGCGGTGATGTATTTCCTCATGCGACTCCTGCTGTCAGACGCACACTGACCTCGTCGCTGCTCACCGCAATACGGCCCTGGGCGGCGTCGACTTGCAACACGCCACTGGCGTCCACACCGCAGGCCACACCCTCTTGCCCATTGCTTAACCGCACGGCCTGACCGCGCAACACATCGCGCAGGTCAAACCTGGCTTTGAACGGCGCAAAGCCTTGAACCTCAAACAAGCGCAGGCCATCCACCAAGGGGGCAATCAAGCGCTGCAACACTTCGGGTGGCAGCAAGGCCTCGCCCATCCATTCGCGCAAACCTGCTGCGGGGGTACTTAATTCGCTGACCAAAGGCCCATGCAGGTTGATGCCAATGCCGATCACGGTGTAGCGCGAAGCGCTGTTATCGCCCTCAACCCACACAGTTTCAATCAGCATGCCCGCCAGTTTTCGCGGCGCTCGGGGCGCACCCACCCACACATCGTTAGGCCACTTCAAACTCAGGCCAAGGCTTTGCTGTGGGTCCAGCGCCTCGGTGACACATACCCCGACGGCCAAGGACAGCCCAGACCAATCGGGCGGGGCCAACATCAGGCCCAAAGAAAAGGTGAGCGCATCAGCGCGCTGCCCCTGCCAAGTACGGCCCTGCCGTCCTCTGCCCGCGCTTTGTTGCTCGGCCACCAACAGACAAGGGCGGGTGTCGCCAAGACGAGCGCGGCGCATGAGTTCGCTGTTGGTGGAATCGATGGAGGGCAAGACCTCAACACAGGCCAGATCGGCCAAGGGCTTAACCGCAGCTTGCAACGCTGTCAGCGGCCAATGCAAGGGAGCATTGCCAGCGCGCATCAAGACTTGGGAGATAACAAGGTGCCGCGACACACGCGGGAGCCGCAATGACAAGGGTAATCTGCCAGCAAGGTGGCGGTGTAAGGTTCGTCAATCACCAAGCCATAGTCGTAATTGATCTCTTCGCCAGCTTTGATTTTGCGCAGTGTGCGGATGAAAATGCGCTCACCAGCTTCATCGGCTTCACTGTTGGGTGCGCAGGAGTGATTGATCCAGCGTGAGTCATTCCCGCCATAAAGTGCATCGATCACATGTTTTTTGCTGACATGAAAATAAAAAGTGTGGTTGGGGTCTTTAGGATTGTGCGGGTGGCGCTTTTGCGCTTTTTTCCAACTGATAACCTCACCGATGTATTCGATCAGAATCTCGCCTTTGGCGATGTCTGTCAGGGCAAACACCCCTTTGCCGTGAACGCCTGAGCGGCGCACCTGAATGCGTTTACCGCTGTTGCTAGAAGAGGTCATGGGAGCCTGTTGGAAAATTCTGCTATGTTGAATACGTACATGTGCGCGTGCGCGCGCGAGACGACAGATTGTAAGCAAGGAAGAATTGCATGAGTAAAACACTGGTCATCGCCGAGAAGCCCTCCGTGGCACAAGACATCGTTCGCGCCTTGACGGCGAGCGCGGGCAAGTTTGAAAAGCACGACGATCATTTCGAGAACGAAACCTTTGTCGTCACCAGCGCGGTGGGCCATTTGGTGGAAATTCAAGCGCCCGAAGAGTTTGACGTCAAGCGCGGCAAGTGGAGCTTTGCGCATCTGCCCGTCATTCCGCCTTACTTCGACTTGAAGCCCGTCGACAAAACCAAGTCGCGCCTGGCGGCGGTGGTCAAGCAAGCCAAGCGCAAAGACGTGAGCGACATCATCAACGCCTGCGACGCGGGGCGCGAGGGCGAACTCATCTTCCGTTTGATCGAGCAATACGCCGGTGGCAAAAAACCCTTGGACAAACCGGTCAAGCGCTTGTGGCTGCAGTCCATGACGCCGCAAGCCATCCGCGACGGCTTTGGCAGCTTGCGCACCAGCAAACAAATGCAGGGCTTGGCCGACGCCGCTCGCAGCCGCTCCGAGGCCGATTGGCTGGTGGGCATCAACGGCACCCGCGCCTTCACCGCGTTCAACTCCCGCGATGGCGGGTTTTTCCTGACCACTGTCGGTCGGGTGCAAACGCCCACGCTGTCGGTGGTGGTCGAGCGCGAAGAGCTGATCCGCAAGTTCATCAGCCGCGATTACTGGGAAATCCACGCCAGCTTTGCAGCCGCCGCAGGCGCTTATCCGGGCAAATGGTTCAGCCCCACCCACAAGGCCAACGCCGAAGATAAAGAAATCAAAGAAGACCGCGTGTGGTCGTTGAGCGAGGCGCAAGCCATCGCGGAGGCGGTGCGCCACCAAACCGCGACCGTCACCGAGGAAAGCAAACCCAGCAGCAAAGGCAGCCCCGGCCTGTTCGACCTGACCACCTTGCAGCGCGAAGCCAATGGCCGCTTTGGCTTCTCGGCCAAAACCACGCTGTCGCTGGCGCAAAGCCTGTACGAGCGCCACAAGGCCTTGACCTACCCGCGTACCGACTCCAAGCACCTGCCCGAGGACTACCTGCCCACCGTCAAAGAGACCATGCAAATGCTGGCCAACAGCAGCATGGGGCACTTGGCACCCTTTGCCAAAACCGCCATCGCGCAGGGCTACATCAAGCCTAGCAAAAAGGTGTTTGACAACGCCAAGGTCAGCGACCACTTTGCCATCATCCCCACACTCGAAGCACCCAGCGGCTTGTCCGACGCCGAGCAAAAGCTCTACGACTTTGTGGTGCGTCGCTTCATCGCGGTGTTCTACCCCGCCGCGCAGTTCATGGACACCACCCGCATCAGCCAAGTGGCTGCAGCGGGCAAAACCCACCACTTCAAAACCACCGGCCGCGTGCTGGTGGAACCGGGCTGGCAAGCCATTTACGGCAAAGAAGTGGACGAGGAAGAAGACAAAGAGTCCGGCAAGATTTTGGTGAAACTCAATGCGAGCGAAAAGCCCAAGGTGAGCGAGGCCGACCCCAAGGGCCTGAAAACCCGCCCCCCTGCGCGCTACACCGAGGCGACCCTTTTGGGCGCGATGGAGGGTGCTGGCAAAACCGTGGAAGACGACGAGCTGCGCGAAGCCATGCAAGAAAAAGGCTTGGGCACGCCGGCCACACGCTCGTCCATCATTGAGGGCTTGCTGAACGAAAAATACATGCTGCGCGAAGGGCGCGAGCTGATTCCCACCGCCAAGGCCTTTCAGCTGATGACGCTGCTGCGCGGCTTGGGCGTGGAAGAACTCTCACGCGCCGATCTGACAGGCGACTGGGAATTCAAGCTCTCGCAAATGGAAAAAGGCCTGCTCTCGCGCGAAGCCTTCATGCAAGACATCGCCGAGATGACCGCTCGCATGGTGAAAAAAGCCAAGGAATACGACCGCGACACCATCCCCGGCGACTACGCCACCCTCGCCACCCCCTGCCCCACCTGCGCCGGCGTGGTGAAAGAAAACTACCGCCGCTACACCTGCATTGGCAAGGCCGGTGCAGTGGCCACCACCAATGCCGACGGCGAGATTGAAGGTCCAGGTTGCGGCTTCTCGTTTGGCAAAACACCGGCTGGGCGCACTTTCGAGCCTGCTGAGGTGGAGCAGTTTTTGCACGACAAAAAGATTGGCCCCTTGGAAGGATTCCGCTCCAAAGCCGGTTGGCCTTTCACCGCCGAAATTGC
>Ga0114971_10002936_pt1 | contig 11639 bp, 13 predicted proteins | sample M_140625_MF_Meta_FD_87320 | JGI IMG/M metagenome (GOLD analysis project Ga0114971, IMG submission 87320) | Freshwater microbial communities from Lake Montjoie, Canada to study carbon cycling - M_140625_MF_MetaG | ecosystem: Environmental > Aquatic > Freshwater > Lake | place: Lake Montjoie... | reverse complement strand
TCGAGAACAACGACATCAATCCCAGACCGCTTGAGTTGGGCGATTTGCGAAACCGAAGTCGTGCCGCAATCCACGGCAATGAGGAGTTGGGGATTGTGGAGCTCGCAACAGCGCTTGAGCCCTGCCTCACTGAGTCCGTAGCCTTCCTCAAAGCGCAGCGGAAGGAAGCAGGCGACATCGACCCCGTAAGCCCGAAAAATGCGCGCAAGAATCGCTAACGATGTCGTTCCATCAACATCGTAGTCGCCATAAAGAACAACGCGTTCCTTCCGTTGAATCGCTTCTAGCACACGATCCCGCGCGAGGACCATGTTGGGAAGAAGCTCTGGAGCGCTCAGGCCGCGAAGTTTGGGATTCAGGTAGGCGTCAGCATCAACCGGCTCCGTGAAACCTCGATTAACGAGAAGGCGGGCAAGAAAAGCAGGAATCAATAACTCACGTTGAACCCTCTGCACAACGGCAGGTTCAGAATCGGAAGAGAAAATCCAGCGTCGCTGCATGAACGGGTGTCAGGCTGCGATACGCTGGTGACTGGAAGTCAGTCGCTGATATATCGCAGCCAAGGAAGCCACGCTCGCAGCCCAAGAGAAATCCGTCGAAGCCACGCGATCCGAAAGAGTCTGAAACTCCGCGACGCTAAGAAATGAGGCATGGCGTATCACATCGAGCAACGCGTCCACACCATCACGATAAAAAACGAGTCCGTTTCCGTGAGCCGTTACTCGATCGTAAGGCTGAACGATCTGGTGGAGTCCATCGCAGTGGCGGGCGAGTGGAACGATGCCATTGCGCATGGCCTTCGTGAGAAATTCACAACTCGGCTCGAACTCGGCGGGAAGAAGAACAAAGTCACCGGCCTCCAATACACGAGTCAACTCCGCTGAACCAACCTCAGGAACATGAACAAACCGCCCTGCATGCCGCCTCTCGGCGACCAGAAGCGCGACGCGATCTTCCTCCCTCACCGCACCGAGCAAAACGATAAAAATCTCATCCGAGGACAGACGATCCATCCCAACAAACAATTCCCCGAGGCCCTTTGCCGCCGTCGATGCAGCATCAACAAGAACGATTCGAGCTGCGTCGCCCGCTTTGATGGATGGAAAAAGCTCGGCACGGGATTTTGCGATGTCCTTTGCCGAAGAGGATGTCACGGGAAACGCATCGACATCGAAGCCGGGAGCGATACCGATCAACTTATTGGTATGCTCGCGCAAGACGCTCTCCATGCCACATCCATGCTCGGGCGTTTGCATAGCCGAGACGTAACGACTGCCGGGGAGTACCACCGAGTCCGCGTAAACAATGCCGGACTTGAGAAAATTCATGCTGCCGTAGAACTCCAGTGCGGATGCCGAGAAATAAGAGGCAGGGAGATTCGTAAGCGCAAAATCGTGGCTCCAGAAATTACCCTGATATTGCAAACTCTGCGGTGAAAGCACCGTGACGATGCCCAGATTCTGCTCGCGTACGAAGACGGGCACGAGAGCGGGTTGCCAACCATGGACATGGATCGCATCCGGCGATTCGCGTCGGGCAACCTCGACGACGCATTTTGAGAAAAAGATAAAGCGCGCGGCATTATCCTCATAATCCCGTCCATCCATGCCGTAGAGGCCCGTCCTATCAAAATACTCGTCCCGCTCAATAAAAAGCAGGCGTATGCCTTTGGGATCGACGGCCTCCCAGACAACGCAATTCAAACGAGAAGCCCCCAGCGCAACAGCAAACCGAACCTTAGATCGCTTAAGCGTTAGGGATTTCTGCTCCCGCACGCAACGATACAGCGGAAGCACAACGACAACCTCGTGCCCAGCTTCCGCCATTTTTGCGCACAAATTCGAAACATCATCCGCCAATTTTCCGGTTTCCGCATAAGGCGCGAACTCGCTGGAAGCCATCAGAATTTTCATGATCCAATCATGCGAAACATTGTGCCGATAGTCTAACCAAAAGAAGACAAACTCCACTATCAGCCCTTCGGCATCTCGGCATAAAAAAACCCCGCCGAAGCAGGGTTTTTAAAATTGGGGTGTAAAAAGAAAGGTTACTTACTTTTTACTTCTTCGATGTACTTGATGACATCGCCAACGGACTTAAGCGTCTCAGCGTCTTCATCGGGAACTTCAACACTGAACTCTTCTTCGAAAGCCATAACGAGTTCGACCGTGTCCAAGGAATCGGCACCAAGATCCTCCACGAATGAGGCGTCTGGTGTGACTTGCTCAGCATTCACGCCGAGTTGTTCAATGATGATTTGTTTTACTTTTTCTTCGATGGATTTTTCAGACATGGGATTTAATGTAAGTGCAGCTTGTGAGTAATGAGCGATCGGAAAATTTGCAACAAGTAATTTCGCGACAAATGAACCAAGACGGGCGACAACTTTGCTGATGATAAAAAGACGTCAAGCGCAAACTTCCCGATGAAAGCTTCGATATTCGAAAAATCGACCATCCTGAAGGCGTCCTGCGAAAGTGTTTTTGCCTTCCATGAATCACCGAGAAACATTTCCAAAATCGCGCCTTCTTCACTCCATGTGCATGAGGTTGCGTGCGACAACTCCGCTGTACCCGGCGGGATTTTTCGCATTCGCGCCTCACAATTTGGGATCCCGATTCATTGGGTTGGACAGTGGGAACAGGTGGATTGCCCCTCCCTCCTTGTGGACACATCCCTCGCATCACCCTTCGCCGTATGGCGTCACAGCCACATATTCTCACCGCATCCGGAGGGATGCCTGATGACCGATCGCGTCGAGCACCGGCTCAAGGGTGGTTTTTTGGGAGCCATGGTTTCCCGCTTCCTACTGCCCTTGTTCTTCACGGCGATGTTCCATGGACGCCATGTGGCGACGCGACGCTTTTTTGCGAGATCAGAGTCGTCGAGCGGATAGAACCGCTGGGCTGGGCTGCACCAAGCGATCGACAAAGCGCTCCCAACTCTCTTGCCCAGCAAGAATCTCGATCTCGACTCTCATATAATAGAGCGGAACCTCGGGATCCATAATGCGGGGGATGCGGACGGCGTCTTTTTCTGTGGTGAGTACGGCATCGAGTTGAAGCCGCGCACAGCGGCGAATAAAACGTTCGATTTCCTTCACGGAATACCGGTGATGGTCGGCGTAGGACTGCGTCAAATGTAAGTCGGCACCGAGAGACTCAAGGGCTTTCTCAAAACTCTCCGGGACAGCAATGCCACAGAGTGATCCGATTTTTAGACCCTCTAGGAAATCCAAGGACTTTGTCTCGCCGGTGACAAAATTCCGCAGGTGCTTGGGACGATGTGTGGACTCGATGATATCTGCCGTGCGATTGTAGCGGCGAATGCGGGCAATGAGTTCCGTATTATCACTCCCATCGCACTTGGTAATAAAGATGTGCGTGGCCCGGCGGAGATTCGGTGGTGGCTCGCGGAGCGTTCCGCGCGGGAGCATATACTCGTTGCCAAAGGGAGCCTGTCGATCAATGAGAACGACCTCCAGACCATGCCTCATGCGGACGTATTGTAACCCATCATCGAGAATCAGCGTGTCTGCTTGAAATTGGTCGATCGCATAAATGCCGCTCTTCACGCGGTCGCGATCCGTGAGCACGACAACGCCTCGGAGATTGTTCGCAAGCATGAATGGCTCGTCGCCCGCCGTCCGCGAATCCAAGAGAAGAGAAGCCCCATCGGACACTACACGGGGAACGAAAGGCGATTTGTTGCGCGTGATCTTCTCCAAAAGACGCACGGCAAATGGACGGGGCACACTTTTATAGCCACGGCTCAGAATCGCCACCTTTCTTCCACCCTCCTGCAACGCGCGGGCCAGCATTTCGACAACAGGTGTCTTACCCGTGCCGCCAACAGTGAGATTGCCCACACTGATCACAAGGACCCCATGGGAATGACTGCGAAAAATCCGGTTGCGATATAATGCCAGCCTAGTCTGAACGATCAGCCGATACAGGCCCGAGAGACAAAGCAGAACAAAGCGCAACGCGTCCGCCCGCCAGCCATGGCGGCGTTCGAGGATGACATCCATCGCAAAGGATTCGAGCCCCTCGATCGATCGTCTCATTTTAAAATACGAACACCCGTATTGTCCGCCCGAACACCAATAACGCACGCTTGATCGAAACCCGAGGCAACAAGCATCGCTGGGGCGATTTTATCAGGTCGCTTGGTGGTGATGCATGCCATAGTCGATCCCGAACCGCTCAGCCAACCACCAATAGCCCCAGCAGCGGCGGCCGCGTCCAAGACCGCTGGCAAACTTGGCAGCAACTTGGCGCGATAGGGCTGATGCAGCCGATCCCCGAAACATCCCGTGAGCTTGGCGTAATCGCCGCTGGCAAAAGCCCCCGCAATTGCGGCCGCATTTCCGACTGAGTAGGCGGCATCATTAAGAGTGATCTTGGCTGGAAGAACGCTTCGCGCATCACTGGTAGCCAATTCGATCTCCGGGATCAGAAGCAGGAATAAAAGAGAGTCACCGACCTTGTAGCGCTGCACGGGCCCCTCGGGCGGAGCGATGCAAAACCCACCGTAGGCAGCAGGAGCGGCGTTGTCCGGGTGGCCCTCCAGTTCCGCACAAAGTCGAAAAAGCGCGTGTTTGTCGAGCGGGCGACCAGCAAGTTCATTGAGGCCATGTAAAATACCTAAGCGCACAGTAACGCTGCTACCGAGCCCCCTCGAGCGAGGCACATCCCCCTCGACACTCCACGAAAATGAAAACGACTTGGTTTTAGCCGTGCTAAAAAATGCATCTGCCGCCGCCTTGGCCATTTCGCCCTCCACAGGTCCCCGCCCCTTGGACACGGTCGTGGTATTGTAGAGTTTCAAAGCGATACCGAGAGAATCGAAACCCGGTCCGAGATTCGCCGTCGTGGCCGGCACCCTGACTTGTACACTTTTCATCCTCACACTTTGATCCAAAGGAGGGGCAATGGAAAAGACATCTTTCATTGACTCTGTTCGATTAAAAGCGAAGCTTCCGGCGAAATGAAAAGGCGTATGCCAAAAATTCCAATCGAGTCGAAAGAGACGCGTATTCCCGACAAATACCGTAGACTTTCTATTGTTTGTGTTTTGGTCACCGCATTGTTCCTCGCTTTGAGTGGGCTTGCAAGGGCAGAGGACCCGCTCGTCCTGCACATCGGGATGTTCCCGAATATCACTCATGCTCAAGCACTCGTGGCAGCAAATATGACCCGCGAAGGCAAGGGTTGGTTTGAGTCCAAACTCGGCCGTCCCGTCAAAATCGAATGGCTGATTTATAATGCGGGATCGTCCGCTATGGAGGGAATCTTTACCAAAGCGATCGACATGACATTCATTGGTCCAAGCCCCGCTGTGAATGCCTACGCGAGATCCAATGGAAAAGATATTCGAGTGATGAGTGGCGCCATCCGAGGCGGCGAGGCTCTTGTTGTCAAGGGAGACGAGATCCAAATACCCAGTGATTTGCGCGGCAAAACCATTGCTACCCCTCAACTCGGCAACACCCAAGACGTCGAGTGCCGAGCTTGGTTGATCGATAACGGCATTCGAGTCACCCTCGTCGGCGGTGATGCCCGCGTCCTTCCAACAGCCAATCCCGACATGCTCCCACTTTTTAAACAAGGTCAACTCCAAGCCGCTTGGACAGTCGAACCTTGGGTGACCCGATTGATCAATGAAGCAGGTGGCCGGATTTTCCACTCGGATCCTGACGCGCTCACAACCGTGCTGATCGGTAGTGTGAAATTTTTGAATGAAAATCCCCAACTCGCCGCGGATTTCAAAAAAGCCCATGAAGATCTCACCGCATGGATCCTCGCGAACCCAACTGAGGCCCGCCGCCGCGCTCGAGATGAATTAAGCGCGATCACCAAGCACAAGATCAGCCAAGCCCTCATTGACGAAGCTTGGACTCGCTTGACTTTCAACTGCGAGATCACCGTTACCCCATTTGAAAAGTTTCTCGCACAGGCTAAACAAGTTGGATTTTTGCGAACGAAGATCAACCTCCATGATTTGATTTGGAAACCATGAGCATCGAAACCGCCATTACTAACATAGCTCCCGAACGCATCGAAATCGATCGAGTCACAAAATCCTTCACGACCAATCGAGGGACTATTGTCGCTCTCGACAACGTGAGCGTGAAAGTCGCCGAAGGGGAATTCCTCTGCCTCGTGGGACCAAGCGGATGCGGAAAATCCACTCTCCTCAACATCATCGCCGGACTAGACACACCCGATAGCGGCCGCGTTCTTGCTAACGGAGAAAGCGTCACCGGACCAGGTCGTGACCGCATGGTGATGTTCCAAGAACACGCGCTTTTTCCGTGGCTCGACGTGCTCGGGAATGTGATGTTCGGCCTCCGCCTCAAGCCCGGATTGAACAATAAGGAACGCAAGGAAGTGGCGAAGTATTACCTCGATCTCGTTGGCCTTTCCAAATTTCTTCACGCGAACATTCACGAGCTTTCAGGCGGCATGAAGCAACGCGTCGCCCTCGCCCGCGCCCTAGCTCCGAATCCTCGCGTGCTTCTCATGGACGAACCCTTTGCCGCACTCGATGCCCTCACCCGCGAACAACTCTACGGCGATATCCAACGCATCTGGGAAGCTCGCCGAAAGACCATTTTATTTGTGACCCACAATGTCCGTGAGGCCGCCTGCCTTGGCGACCGGGTTTTACTTTTTTCACCAAATCCGGGCCGCATCCACGCGGAATTCCAAGTCACTCTCCCCCGCGCAAGAGATATCAACAGCGTGGAACTCGCTCACTACTCGACCGAGATCACCGCAGCTCTCAAAGGATTCACCAACAAACAAGGTACGGAGGTCGCAGAATGATTCGCTCCCTTTCATCCATCGTCTTTTTCCTCGCCCTGCTCCTCACATGGGAGTTTGTGGCACGGAGTGGTCACTACTCGACTGTGATTCTCCCCTCACCACTCAATGTGCTGGAATATATCTGGCAGGCAACTTGCGACGGCACACTCTGGGTTGCCACGCTGGTGACCATGAAGCGCCTGCTGCTCGGCTACGGACTTGGACTTCTATTTGGCATTCCACTCGGTCTCGTCACGGCCCGCTTCCGCCTTCTTCAAGACACCATTGGCCTGCTCGCGCTCGGCGTGCAGACACTACCAAGCGTCTGCTGGGTCCCCTTGGCCCTCCTTTGGTTTGGACAGACCGAGGCCGCCATGCTCTTCGTCGTAGTCATGGGAACACTCTGGTCGGTGATCATCGCTACCAATGATGGCGTCCGCGCGATGCCGCCCATCTATCTCCGCGCGGCCCGCACGATGGGCTCAAAAGGCCTGCACACTTGGGTTAAGGTTATCCTTCCTGCCTCATTGCCCTACCTCGTCGGAGGAATGAAGCAGGGCTGGGCCTTTGCATGGCGCTCACTGATGGCCGCTGAAATTTTTGTTACGATCCTCACCGGATTCGGTCTTGGGCAATTACTCCAATACGGTCGCGAGCTCCTTGCGATGGATCAGGTCGTGGCCGTGATGGCGATCATTGTCGTCATCGGACTCCTTGCCGATCGCCTACTCTTCTCGCCGTGGGAACGGTTTTTTCACAAGCGCTGGGGCACGGGATCGGTAAAATGAGAACGAACGGCCAAGACCTCACGTTGACGAGGCTTGCCAACGGGGGGTGGTTTTTTTGATGATGCAGTCCATGGATGCCATTATCGATTTACTTCAACAAAACGCGCTCATGCCCAGATCGGATATGGCTCGCCTACTCAATATGTCCACGGAAGAAGTGGAGGCGGCCATTGCCAAGCTAGAAGCGGACGACATCATTCTTGGCTATAAGCCGGTCATCAACCGGGAAAAATGGGGCACCGAAAAGGTCACGGCTGTTATCGAGGTCAAAATCACGCCCGAACGCGATGGTGGCTTTGATCGTGTAGCCTCGCGGATTGCCAAATTTGAGGAAGTTCAAGGCTGCTACCTGATGAGTGGGGGCTATGATTTGTTGATCATCGTCGAGGCGGCGAACTTGCGCGCTGCGGCGTCTTTCGTTGCCGAGCGGTTGAGCACCATCGATGCCGTGCAGGCAACCGCGACACATTTCCGACTTAAGACATACAAAGAAAACGGCACCTTTCACCACTTCGACGTCTCGTCCGAACGTCTATCCGTTACGCCGTGAGTATCGCCATCGCCGAACACATCAAGGGAGTCCCCCGCTCGGGAATTCGAGATTTTTTTGAAATCGTCCAGTCGATGAGCGACGTGATCTCGCTTGGCATCGGTGAACCGGATTTCGCCACTCCATGGCATATCCGCGAAGCCGCCATCTACGCCCTTGAGCGTGGACGCACCGGCTACACTTCGAATCTCGGACTCCCCCGCCTCCGCCGCAGCATCTCGGACTACATCCAGAAACACTTTGGCATCCGCTACGAACCCCTATCGGAGATCCTCGTGTCCGTGGGTGTTTCAGAAGCGATTGATTTGGCCTTGCGGGCGCTCTTGAACCAAGGAGACGAGGTCATTTATCACGAGCCCTGTTATGTTTCCTATGCCCCCAGCATCGTCATGGCTGGCGGCGTCGCGCGTGCTGTCACCACACGCGCAGACGAGGGATTCATCCTCCATGCGGAGGAACTAGAAAAAGCCATCACGCCCCGCACTCGTGTCTTGATGTTAAACTTCCCGACCAACCCAACCGGTGCGGCCATGGATCCCGAGGAACTGGAAAAGATCGCAGCCGTTTGCGTGAAGCACGATCTCGTAGTCCTCACGGACGAGATTTACAGTGAAATCACTTACGAGGGCCGCCCGCACCACAGCATCGCCACGCTCCCCGGAATGCGCGAACGAACGGTTCTCCTGCATGGTCTATCAAAAGCATTTGCGATGACAGGATGGCGCATCGGATTCGCTTGCGCTCCCGCTGAACTCATCGAGGCCATGATGAAAATTCATCAATACTCGATCTTATGCGCTCCGATCATGGGCCAAGATGCCGCCATCGAAGCGCTCGATCGAGGCGAGCAAAGCGTGAACGGCATGCGGCGCGAATACGAAATGCGACGCAATTTCATCGTGAGTTCTCTTCGCGACATGGGCTTGGATTGTCCTAGCCCGCGAGGCGCTTTCTACGTGTTTCCAAAAATCACATCCACCGGCCTCTCAAGCCGCGATTTTTCTCTGCGTCTGCTTCATGAAAAGAAAGTCGCCGTGGTGCCAGGCCCGGCTTTTGGAAGTGGTGGGGAAGGACATGTCCGCTGCAGCTTTGCGACCGCTCTAGATCAAATCAAAATCGCTATCGTTCGCATGGCGGAATTTTGTCGCGAACTAAAGGCCTAAGAACCTTTCAATCCAGCGCAACCCCGAAGATGTCGCGGAAGACCTGAGCGTAAACATCACGCTTGATTTCACCCGCCCATGTGAGCTGGAATTTTTCGGGCTGAATCCATTTACAATCTCGGAATTCCTTCTTATCGGGCTTCAGCACAGCATCGCAGGATTGGATCAAGTCTGCTAAAAAATAGACCTGTTCCTGACCATCGCATCCGTGTTTTTTGACACCCTTTGGAAATGCATACCGATAGGGACCGCGATGCTCGACGACGCGGTAGTAATCGGGCGTGAGTGAAATCTCCTCTCGCACCTCACGCTCCAGCGCCTCCGCATTCGTTTCCCCCTTATCGATTCCGCCCTGCGGAAACTGCCACGATCCCGGATAGTCGGCACGCTCACACACTAAGACACACCCATCGCTACGACGAAGAATAATGGCTACATTCCGGCGATATACGAGATCGCTCATTCTCAAACAGCCAAGCTCACTGCTGGTTGCTGTTGCGTGAGACAATGGAAGGCACCCAAGCCCCATATGAGCTCACGACAGTCGATGGGCACAATGGTGCGTTTGGGAAACGCCTCGTGTAAGGCAGAGACAGCCCAAGCATCGTTGCGCTCACCGTAAACAGGAAGAAGAACAACCGTATTCGCAATGTAGAAATTCGCGTAACTCGCCGGCAAACGTTGCCCATCGCGCTCGACCCGCCTAGGCATCGGCAAGGTCAACACATGAAGCGGTTCGCCACCCGGCAACCGCATCGTGTGAAGAAGATCCAGATTACGCTTGAGTGGCTCGTAATTGAAATCGTTCACGTCTTCTTCCACCACGGTAACCACTGTGCTCGGCCCGACAAACCGAGTAATGTCGTCGACGTGTCCGTCGGTATCATCGCCTTCGATCCCGTCGCCGAGCCAAAAGATCGCTTTCACCCCCAGCGTCTCGTGAAGTTTTTTTTCTATTTGATGGCGGGACATATCAGGATTCCGATTGGCATTCAGAAGACAACTTTCGGTCGTTATGATCGTTCCCAGCCCATTCCCATCGATGGATCCCCCCTCGAGCACAAAATCCCCAAAATCAAAAACAGGAACTCCAAGCGCCTTGGCCACGGCCACCGGTACAGCGTTGTCTTCATCAAAGGGAGACAACTTGTAGCCCCAAGCATTGAAACCAAAGTTCAACGCAGCTAGGTGCGGCGCCTTCGTGTTAGTCAAAAAGATCGGGCCATGGTCGCGGCACCATGGTTCGTCGGTGGGGATGTGAAAATATTCCACCCGTTCGCGTGGACACGATTTCAGCAGGGCTCGCACTGTTTTTTCCTGTGCGGCATCCTTCACATTGATCCGGACGATTTCGGATTCCGCGAGCGCCTCGGCCATGGCTACAAATGTCGGAATGACCCGTTCGTAAGAACCAGGGAAGCTATTGCATTCAGGTTGGGGCCACGAAATCCATGTGGCCTCATGGGGCTCCCATTCGGCTGGGAGACGATAACCTTTTTCGGCAGGAGTCTTCGTTGTCATTACCTACAGACATCATGCGATCGGACGTTAAGAACAAGGGGAATCTTGCAAAAACTTTACCACCCGTAAGCGGGCAACGAAACCACGGTGCCGATATCGCACGCGCTAGATCGACCCGTCACCCGCGCGCATCTTTTCGATCGTCGCCGTCGTCGATTTTCCCTCGACCATATCGGCGAGCACTACCCTGCCGCCATGGGCCTCCACCACATCACGCCCACTCACGTAGTGTGCCCAGTCTTTCCCCTTCACAAGCACATCGGGGAGGATTTTTTCAATGAGATCACGGGGTTCGTCCTCATCAAAAATCACGACATAATCGACCGCACGTAGCGATCCGAGAACAAAAGCTCTGTCGTCCTGATGATTCACCGGACGTGTCGGTCCCTTAGCTCGACGCACGGAAGCATCGCTATTCAGTCCCACCACAAGCGCGTCCCCTTGGGCTCTAGCGAAGGCTAAGTATTCAGTATGCCCACGATGAATGATATCGAAACACCCGTTCGTAAAAACAAGACTCAATCCCGCTTCACGAAGACGATCCCGCTCCTGTCGTGCTTCCTCGGCGGTAATGACTCGTGGCTCATGCATAAAAGAGCAGATTAAAAAAACTCAAACGGATTGAAACAGCGGAGGAAAATTTTCCCTGTGGGAATCCTCCGATTGGCGACGCATCTGCTCGATTCGGCGCAGATAGAAATCCAGCGCAGGATCGGGAATGCCGCTGATACGAGCTTTCGTGAATTCCTCAACGGCCTTCTCCCATTGCCTGTCACGATAATGCAGAACACCCGTCCAGAAATGATCG
>Ga0114971_10002935_pt1 | contig 11641 bp, 9 predicted proteins | sample M_140625_MF_Meta_FD_87320 | JGI IMG/M metagenome (GOLD analysis project Ga0114971, IMG submission 87320) | Freshwater microbial communities from Lake Montjoie, Canada to study carbon cycling - M_140625_MF_MetaG | ecosystem: Environmental > Aquatic > Freshwater > Lake | place: Lake Montjoie... | reverse complement strand
GGTTTCGTCCTGCGTCAGTTTTTCTGCGTCGCGCAAGGCGGCTGTCAAGCCGGCGAGTTCACGGGCGGCGGTGTGCGCACGCGCGGCGGCGGCGTGCTCAGCGGCGGCCTTGCGTTCAGCCATCTGCTGCGCTTCGCGCTCGGCTGCCGCATGTTCTTCAGCGGCTCGGGTGGCGGCACGCTCGGCTTCGAGTTTTTTCTGCGCTTCGCGCAGCGCGTCATGTTCGGCTTCGCGGCGCGCCAAAGACTGATCGCGTAATTCCGCTTCCGCAGCAAGACGTGCCCGTGCAGCCTCAGCGGCCGCCTCGTCGGCGCGGGCACGCAGTTCGAGTTCCTGGCGCGCGGCATGTTCAGCCTGGGCGCGCTCGGCGGCACGGGTGCGCGCATGGGCTTCCCAGGCCAGACGCGTGTCAGCGGCATGGCTGGCGCGGGTTTCCGCCTCGGCGCGTGCAATCGCCTCCTTGATGGTGGTCAGCTCGCGGCCATGTCCCTGATGGGTGGCGTCAATAACCGGCTCGGGAAGCGGTTTTTGTTCCCTCTCATGAGCAACTATCAGGCGGGGCTGGGCGGCTGGCATGGCGTCACTTTCGGTCGTCGCAATAGAAACACGGGCAGGGTTGCCCGCTTACTAACGATTATGGCGGCCCGGTTTAGACCGAATCCGCTGAAAAGACGCCGTTTCGCCGTCCAATTCCGGCGTTCAAACCCTTAATACTTCGGCATCGAGGCCGCCCTCGGCAAGACGCCAGACCCGCATTTTGCGATCAAATCGGTGAAATCTTCAGCCGACATCGGCGCGCCAAACAAATAACCCTGCGCCTCTTCGCAACGATAGTCACGCAAGAAAGTCACGTGCTCTTCCGACTCCACGCCCTCGGCGATGACCTTGAGGCCGAGGCTGTGCGCCATCGCGATCACCGCCTGGGTGATCGCCACGTCGTCGCCATCGTGCGGAATGTCCTTGATGAAGGAGCGATCAATCTTTACGTTGTCGATCGGAAATCGCTTGAGGTAACTCAACGACGAGTAACCAGTGCCGAAGTCGTCGATCGCCAACTTGATGCCGAGCGCCTTGAGCTTGCGCAGCAGTTCGGCGGCAAGCTCCGGGTTATCCATCGTCACGCTCTCGGTGATTTCGAGTTCGAGCAATTCCGGATCGAGGCCGGTTTCCTCCAGCACATTCAAGATAGTGGCGTGCAGGTCGTCCTGCGCAAACTGGCGCGCCGACAAGTTGACCGCCACCCGCAGCCGCGCCAAGCCCTGGTCGGCCCAGATCTTGTTTTGCGCACAGGCGGCCTTCAACACCCAGGCACCGATCGGCACGATGAGACCGGTTTCTTCCGCCAGCGGAATAAATTTGACCGGCGAAATCATACCCATCCCCGGATGCATCCAGCGCAACAATGCCTCCATGCCGGTCAGGCGGCCACTGATCAGATCAATCTTCGGCTGGTAGAAGACGCGGAATTCGTCCTGGTCGAGCGCGTGACGCAAAAAGCGTTCGAGCACCAGACGCTCGAACGAATGCAGATTCATCTGCGCCGAATAAAACTGGTAATTGTTCTTACCGTGCTCTTTCGCGCGGTACATCGCGATGTCGGCATTTTTCAGCATGGTCTGTGCATTTTCACCGTCGCTTGGCGAAGCGCTGATGCCGATACTCGCTGTCAGGTGATACTCCTGGCCTTCAAGCGGCATCGGCTGCGCGATCGCCGTCAGCAGGCGCTGCGCCTCTTCGGCGGCGTCGGTGGGGATATTACAGTCGCGCATCAACACCACAAACTCATCGCCGCCGAAGCGCGCGATCGTATTGCGTTTCAACTGTGACTCGGTCAAACGCCGCGCCACCTGTTTCAATACCGCATCGCCCGCATCGTGCGAGAGCGAATCGTTGATCAGCTTGAAGCGATCAAGGTCGATGAACAACACAGCGACATGCTTCTTGGAATATTTTGCCTCGGCCAGCGCCTGCTCGAGGAGCTGCGAAAACAGTGCGCGATTAGGCAAGCCGGTGAGCTTGTCGTAATGCGCCAATTGATGAATGCGTTCCTCGGCGCTTTTGCGCTCGCTGACATCGCGCATGATGCAGGCGTACTTGATCTTGCCATCGACCCGCATCTCGCCGAGCGTCAACTCCATCGGGAACAGTGTCTCGTCACGGCGCTTCGCCTTGACCTCGCGCCCCACACCAACCGACTGGGCGAGATTATTCATATCCAGACCGGACGACGGACTGTTGCTCTGCGCCTTCGAACGCGGCACCAGCAGGCTGTCGAAATTGCGCCCGATCAGTTCCAGCGGCCGCCAGCCAAACATGCGTTCGACCGCGGCATTCACGAATTCCAGCCGGCCCGTCTCGTCGATCACCATGATGCCATCGGCCGCGGTGTTGACCACTGAATTCAGTAGCGCTTCGCTGGCACTCAGATTGGCCTCGGCGAGATGGCGCGCACGGCGGCCTTCGGCCTCGGCGAGTTCGCGCCGCACCGCCGGTACCAGACGGGTCGTGTCGTCCTTCATGATGTAATCGCCGGCCCCGGCCGCCATCGCCGCCACCGCGGTCTGCTGCGCGACCGCGCCAGACACCAGTACAAAAGGCACGTCGGGAGAACAACCCCGCACCAGGCCCAGTGCATCGATACCGTTGAGCTGCGGCATCGAATAATCGGAAATGACGAGGTCCCACTTTTCAGTGGCGAAGGCGGCAACGATATCGGCACGCCGCCAGACACGGCGATACTCTGGTTCGTAACCGCCGGCCTTCAAGGTCTCAATGATGAGGAAGACGTCGTCCTCGCAGTCATCGATACACAGTACACGCAGTGCAACCGCCGCATTCGCCGGTTGCATCCGCATCGCATGCACCGACTGCGCCAACGCCGGCAATTCGGGAAAATCCACCGCGTCACCGCGGTCGCCTCTTAGATCAACCTTATCCATGGCTTCAGGCCGCCTTCGATAATGCGGAGACGCTGCCGAACAGCGACTCGCGGGTTTCAGTTTGTTCTTTGTTCAACAGCGCATCCATTTCCAGCACCAGCACCACCGAGCCATCGCTGGCCAGCGTTACACCGGCAACACCCTCGGACTTGATATCCACCAGCGGTTTGACGATGACATCCTCGCGACCGGCAAAACTGTCCACCGCCAGCACAAAGCGCGTCACCCCCGATTGCATCAAGACGCCAAAGCGCGGCGGCTGTATCGTCTCGCGGCCCAGCATGCCGGCCAGCGAACGCACCCGTAAGGCCTCATTGCGGATGGTCAGCGCCGCGCGCCCGGACACCGTCTGCACCTGCTCCGGCTCCAACCGCACGATCTCATGCACCAGCGACAGCGGAATGGCGAACGGCTGTTGCGCCTGACGCACCACCAGCACCGGCAGGATCGCCAGTGTCAGCGGCAGCGTGATACTGAAGGTGGTGCCCTTGCCGGGATGCGAATCGATTTCGATATGACCGTTGAGTTTCTGGATGTTAGTCTTCACCACATCCATGCCGACGCCGCGTCCTGAAACATCGGACAGCTGGTCTTTGGTCGAAAACCCGGGCATGAAAATCAGTTTCAAACTGGCCGCATCATCGAGCCCCATCGCCGCCTCGGCGCTCAGCAAACCCTTCTCCACCGCCTTGCGCCGCAGCAGTTCGGGGCGCATGCCGCGACCATCTTCGCTGACCTGGATCAGGATGCGGTCGCCGACCTGCTGCGCCGAGAGCCGCACCACGCACTTCTCGGATTTACCGGCGGCACGCCGTTCCTCGGGCGTTTCGATACCGTGGTCAACAGCGTTACGCACCAGGTGTACCAGCGGATCGGCCAGCTCGTCGATGATGCTGCGATCGAGTTCGGTTTCCTCGCCGTGCAATTCCAGCTCGATTTCCTTGCCGAGTTTACGGGCCAGATCACGTGCCAGGCGCGGATATTTTTGAAACAGGCGGCCGATCGGCTGCATGCGCGTGCGCATCGCCGCGCTTTGCAAATCGCCGACCAGATGATCGAGCTCATTCACCGTTTCGTCGAGCACGCGCATCGTATCGACGCCGTGATCGCCGGCGTGCAAATCGCGCCGCAGGCACAACAAACGGTTTTTCGCGAGGCCGATCTGCCCTGAGAGGTTGAGCACATCGTCAAGACGCTGCGTATCGATACGCACCGTGGTCTCGCGGGTACCGGCCTTGTTGTCACCGCCACGCCGCCCGGTTTGCGCCACTTCGGCGTTGGGATCATCGGACTTGCGGCGTCCCTGTCGGGTATCCGGTATGACCGCCGCCAGCAAGGCCTCGACCGGGGAAACCGCCACCGGCGGTGCAGACATCAAAAGCGCGGCGACTGGCTCCACAGTCGGCGCACTCAGACCGAGCAGCGCGTTATAAAGCAATGCCCAATCGGGTTCATGAGCGGCGGAGGCGGCTGTCGCGGCTGCATCCAGCATCGCCACTGGCGGTAATGCCACCACCGGATCGGCGGCTTTCGGCGCGGCCGCAACCGCCTCGCCACGCAGCGCTGCCTGCAGACGTTCGAGCAATTGCGCATCGGCAGCGGCCGGTTGCCGATGCGTGGAGAGCACATCGAACATGTCGCGTACCGCCGAGGTCGACGACAAAATCACGTCGAGCACTTCGGGGTTGACCTTCATCTTGCCGTTACGCAGCTGATCGAACAGGTTTTCAGTCAGGTGACACAACTCGACCAAGGCGTGCACACTGAGAAAACCGGCACCGCCCTTGATGGTGTGAAAGCCGCGGAAAATATCGTTCAGCAGTTTGGCGTCATCGGGCGAGCGCTCGAGTTCAACGAGCTTGTTGTCGACACTCGACAACAACTCGCCGGCTTCGGTCAGGAAGTCGTTCAACAGTTCCTGCATGTCCTGAAAATCACTCATGATATCGCTCGCTTGTTTACCGGCCTAGAAACCGAGGCTTTCCAGCAATTGGTCGACCTGCTCCTGATTGGCGACGATGTCGCCACGGCCAGCGGCATTGATCACCGGACCGTTGAGCAGCCCGCTGGCCTCGACACGTCGCTCGGCCGGCGCGTGTTCAACCAGCAACTGCAACAACTGGCTTTCCAGGTCGTGCGTCACATCGGCCACTTTCTTGATCACCTGGCCGGTCAGATCCTGAAACTCCTGCGCTAGCATCACTTCGGTCAGCTCGGCGTTGGTCGCCTGCGCATGGCCCGGTACTGCGCGCAAAAAATCCCGCGTGTTTTCCACCAGCATCTTGAAGGCTTCGACCCCCGGCTGCGCCTGAAACAGGCTATCCCAGCGCATCGACAAGGTCTCCGCCTCCAGCGCCATCTGGTCCTGGATCGGGCGCGCATTTTCAGTCGCATTGAGCGCGCGGCTCGCCGCCTGTTCGGTCAAGCTGGCCACATAGGCCAGACGGTCGCGCGCGTCGGGCACGGCAGCCGCCGCCGACTCCAGTTTTTTGTCGATGCCGAGACCGCGCAACGCATCATGCAAGGAGCGCGTCATTTGTCCGACACGTGAAATCACATCAGTGGCATTCTCAACACCAACGCCAGCTGCGGCCGGTGCTGTGGCCGCCGCATTGGCCTCCACGATGCTGTCAAACAACGCCTCGAGATCGGGCGAATCGGCTTCGTTATCGATAGTCGCGCTCATACAGCCTCCTTGGCGGCCATGGTCTTGAAGATCTTGTTCAATTTTTCGTCCAGCGTGGCGGCGGTAAACGGCTTGACGACGTAGCCGTTCGCACCCGACTTGGCCGCCTCGATGATGTTTTCTTTCTTCGCCTCGGCGGTCACCATCAGCACCGGCAGGTGTGCCAGCGCCGGGTCGGCGCGGATCGCGCGCAGCAATTCGATGCCGGTCATATTCGGCATGTTCCAGTCTGAAACGACAAAATCAAACGGCGTGCTTTTGAGCTTGGCCAGCGCAATGACGCCATCCTCGGCCTCGTCGACATCGAGAAAACCGAGTTCCTTCAGCAGTCCGCGTACGATGCGTCGCATCGTCGAAAAGTCGTCCACCACCAGAAATCTCATTTTTTGATCAGCCATGATTGACCTCTCGCTCCTGTGTTGTCGTGTTGCTGTTACTACTGCTGCTGTTAAATTTACCGTTACCGCTCATCATCTTGCCGGGGCGCCGCTCAAGCAACGCGCGACTCGAGCAAAGGCCGCAAGGTGTCGGCCAGCATGGCCGGATCAAATTTCGGTACATAGGCATCAACACCAACGCTCTTACCCATCGCCCGATTGGCGTCTGATGAGAGCGATGAATGCATCACCACCGGAATACCGGCAAAGCGCGGGTCTGATTTAATCCGCTGCGTCAACACATAGCCGTCCATCTCCGGCATCTCTGCATCGGTCAGCACCAGATTAAGATTATTACGCACCGGCACGCCGTCGGCCTGCGCACTGGCCGCCATGCTTTGCAAAATTTCCCACGCCTCGGCGCCGTTGTTAGCCTGCTGATAGCGCACACCGATCCCGTCGAGCACGCGGACGATGCGCTGACGCGCCACCAGCGAATCATCGGCAAACAGCACCTGCGCACCGCTGAAAGACACCGGCGTCAACACCGGCATTTCCGGCTGACCATGCACGTCGGCGAGCACCTGCTCGATATCGAGGATGGACACCAGCTTGCCGTCGGCCAGTTCGGTATAGGCTAGCACCAGATTATTGGCACTCGTCATCGAAGCGCTGACCGGATGCACCTTGTCCCAGTCGACACGTACGATGCGGTCGACTTCGTTCACCAGAAAGCCCTGCGTATGGCAGCTGATTTCAGTCACCATCATGGTTTTCGAGCCACTCGCATCACCACCGAACCAGCGCGCCAGCGCAATCACCGGTATCACGTTGCCGCGCAGGCTGACCACGCCCTCGATACGCGCCGACAAATTAGGCACCACGGTGACCGGCGTCATATCGGTAACTTCGCGCACCTTGAACACATTGATACCGAACATTTCTTCGGTGCCCAGCGTGAACAACAGAAGCTCCATCCGGTTGGAACCAGCGAGCCGCGTGCGCGCATCAACGTTCATTAACATCGCACGGCTATTACTGTAGCTGGTCATGTCCGCACCACTTCCTGCCGCAGCAGCCGGGTCAGCGTTTCGGCCAGACGTTGCGGCTCGAACTTTGGCACGTATTCATCCGCCCCCACCGACATACCGAGGCTCTTGTTCGATTCACCCGACAGCGAAGAATGCATGACCACCGGGATGCCCTTGAAACGCGCGTCGGCCTTGATTTGTTTGACCAGCATATAACCGTCCATTTCGGGCATCTCGACATCGGTCAGGATCAACTGCAGCGTATCGCTCACCGGCCGGCCGTTGCTTTCAGCGCCGTCGGCGATTTTTTTCAGCTGCTGCCAGGCGTGAAAACCGTTAACAGCATCAATATGCGCGACCTGCATGACGTCAAGGGTGCGCGCGATCTGCTTGCGTGCCACCGCCGAATCATCGGCAAACAGGATCGTACGCCCGGCCGGCGGCCGTTCGCTGAAGCTCTCCGGCACCATGGCATCGCCGCCCAGCGTCTGGTCAAGGATGCTTTCCACATCAATCATCATCACCAGCCGGTGGTCGACCAGTTCGGTCACCGCGGTCACCAGCCCGCCGGCATGCGCTGCCATCATCGGCGGCGGCGCGCGCATCGCCGACCAGTCGAGACGCAAAATCGTTTCCACTGTTTCAACCAGCAAGCCCAGCGTCTGGCCGTTGTACTCGGCCAGTATCATGATCGGTGCGACATCATCGGTCTGAATCCCGACATAGCGGACCAGATTCAACACCGGCACCAGCAGTCCGCGCAGACTTGCCATACCGTCGATGGCCGGCGGCATGTCCGGGGCGCGCGTCAGTTCCGGCGCACGAATCACCTCGCGTACCTTGAAGACATTGATGCCGTAGGTTTCGCGCCGACCGTTGGTGCGATCGCGACCGAGCGTGAACATCAAAATCTCGAGCTTGTTGGTGCCGGCCAACCGCGCCCTTGCATCAATGCCCTGCAGGAATGCCGCCATCACTAAACTCCGTGGCCTAGGCGCGAAACCGCAGCACTTCGGTGCGCAGCTTCGAGGCCAACTCGTCAACATAACGCGCCGAATTGGCGGCATCGGTCACCGCGGCGTTGTTCTGCTCGGCCATCTGCGCGATACGCTCGATGTTGCCGGCGATCTGGTGGCTGGCAGCCCCCTGCTCGGAAGCCGCGTTGGTAATTTCCTGAATGCGTTCCTGCGTCTGGCGTGCACCCTCGTTGATTTCAGCCAGCGCACCGGCCACCTGCTCGGCGAGTTTCACCGCCTGACCGATCTGGTCGTTGCGCGCGCCGAGATTGCCAACAGCGGAGGTCACCTCGGACTGTATGCCCTCGATCATGCTGCTGATTTCGGTGGTCGCTGCGGCGGTGCGCTCCGCCAGCTTGCGCACCTCATCGGCAACCACCGCAAAACCACGGCCCTGTTCGCCGGCACGCGCCGCTTCAATCGCCGCGTTAAGGGCCAGCAAATTGGTCTGCTCGGCGATATCCTTGATCACCTTGACGATGCCGCTGATGTCCTGTGAACGCTGGCTCAGCGACGAAATCAGGCGCGCCGAATCCTGCATCGAATCAGCAATACGCGTCATTTCGGTGGCAGTCTCGCGGGCGACCTTCTCGCCGCGCGCCGACAAGGTGCTGGCGTGGCGTGAAATCTCCGCCGTTTCGCGGGTGCGGTCGGCGACATGATTGATGCTGGCGGTGCTCTGCTCGACCGCCGCCGCGGTGGAAGCCGCCGCATCACTTTGCGAGTTCGAAGAAGCCGCCACCTGTGACGACGCCGCCGCCACCTTGCCGGCCGAACCGGCCAGATGATCGATGCTCTGTTTGATCGAGCCCAACAACGATTGCAGGTTGCCGATAAAGACATTGAGCGCATTCGCGACGCGCACGAATTCTGCACCGCCCTCAAGCGGCAGGCGCTGGGTCAGGTCGCAATTACCCTTGGTCATGTCCTCGAGCCGCGCCGCCAGCGCCGACAAATCGCGGTTCTGGCTCTGCAAGCGCAACAGCGGCGGCACCACCGCCAACAGTGTGCACGCGGCGGCCACACCGGCCACCAGCGTCGCCTCGGCGCTCACCCCGGCAAACACCAGGGCCAGAGGTGCCACGGCGGCGGCGAGGGTCAGGATCAATTGCCCGGCGGCTTCGCTCTGCCCGGAATTTCGCATGTTCGGTTCTCCACGATGGTTACGCTGCCGCGATCTGCTCTGCGTTCTGCGGCGACGGGTTTCTGATGTTGTAGGTAACGGCCGCGACAGGCCGAATCTTTAGGCGCCAACCGCATGGTCGGCGGGGATGCCCGGCGCCGCGGATTAGGCGCAGGCAGGCTTTATTGGCAGACGGGGGTTTTCACCTCTGGAATTCATCAGGGTGTCGCACTACGCTGACAAGTTGCATGCAAATCATTGGCTTGGCAAAAAATCTGTTACCACCTGCGCCGGCAGCAGGGCCGCAGGCGGACTTCGCGTTATCGCGCGTGATCACGTTATAGCGCCCGCCGCGCCATCGGCAATACGCGTTGGCTCAAGACTATCCCGGTGTTAAAAACAGGCCGGTGCGTCACGCCCCCGGCAATGCTCGCGGCAGCGGCGCCGTCAGTGCATAGGTCGCACGCAAGCCGTCACCATGAACCCCCACCTCGACGCCCGCACAGCACGCCAGTACCCGCTCAAGACAGCCATCCCAACCGGCATCGGCAGGGTCGCCGCCCACCGCGCGGAAGCTGCACTCCAGCCGCAACACGCCAGTTCGTTGTTGTGTGTTCAGGCAGACCGCAACGGCACCCTGCGCCAGCTGCGCCAGTGCAGCCGCCCGTACGCTGTGCTGCGCAGCCGATACCGTTTTGCCAGACGGCACCGGCAGAGCGAGCAGACCATGGTCGAGGACCTGGCTGAACAACTCTGCCATCAGCACACCCAGCGGGCGGCGATGAAAACACGCGCCGGGCAGGACTGACAGCACCTCGATCAGCATGGCCGGAACATCGATGGCGCGCAGATTATCAGCGTCAAAGCTCGCCTCGAACCGCCAACCTTCAGGGGCACGCGACGGCAACGGCAGCGCCACTGGCGGCAGCGGATCGCAATCAATCAGCACCACCGTCATATCATCGCCAGCACTGCCATCACTGGTGCGTGCCGCCAGCGCGCTGCGCAGGCGTTTCAAGCGCAACGCCGGCGGCGTCTCGGCCAGCATGTGCTCGACACCCTGCTGGCGGCCAACCCCATCAGAGACACGCCCATAATCCTCAATCACACCGTCGGAGCAGGCAAACAGCTGGCAGCCCACGGCATACTCAAAGACTTCGACCAGGGGCTCAAAAGCCGTCTCCGGCATGATGCCGATCGCCATGTTTTTAGAATCAAAGCGCGCCAGCACCGCGCCGTCATGCGCCAACAACAGCACTGGCGGATCACCGCCGTTCCAGACCTGAATACGCCGCGCCGCCACATCCACTGCAATCAGCGTCGTCGCCACGAAACGGTCGACCGGCATATTGTGGCGCAAGGTGCGGTTCAGTTCGATTGCAATCATGTCGAGGTCAAAGCCGCGCCCGGTCATCGCATAAAAATTCGGTACTATAGGCAGCACGTTAAGGGCGGCGGCCAGACCGTGGCCGACCGCATCGGCAAGCATGACGTGCAGTGCGCCGCCCGGCGTACGCGCAGCCGCCACCAGGTCGCCACTGAAGGTCGAGTGCAGCGGCACCACAATGGTTTGCAACAGGGGATCGTCAAGTTGCTCGGCATTCACCAGCTTCTGCATCAAGTGCAGGGCGATGCGGCCCTCTTCCTCGGCGGCGTGATGATGGTGTTGCAGGCGTGCCTTTTGCGCCTCGCCCTCAACATAGAGGGCATGCACGCGGGCGATCGCGTCGAGCTTGGCGCGCAGGATCGACGGATGCACGGGCTTGACCATGTAATCGTCGGCGCCGGCTTCGAATGCGCGCACGATGACGTCGCGATCGTGTTCGGCGGCAATAAACAAAATCGGCGTCCAGTGCTCGCCGCTCAGCTCACGGATACGCCGTGTCGCCGCCAGGCCGTCCATCAGCGGCATCTGGCCGTCCATCAACACCAGATCCGGCCGCTGCGTTTCAAAAGCGTACACTGCCTGCTCACCGTCCGGCACCAGCAAGACCTGATGTCCGAGCTTGCGCACCAGCGCCGCGACCAGTGTCTGCGACGCCGGATCATCCTCGGCGATCAAAATTTGCATGTGGCCATCCAGAAGGGGCGCCGCAGGCGCGTCGCGCCGGCAGCGACGTCACCCGCGCGCGGCTGCGGGGTGTTAAAAGCCGTTAAGTAATACTAAAAATTTTTCCGAAATTGGCGATTTCAAGCACCTGGCGCACCGTTCCCGTGCAATTTTGCAGGGCTACCGGCTTTTTCGCCGTATCAGCGCGTTCCTTCAACAACAACAACATGCCAAGGGCCGAGCTGTCGATGTAATCAACGCCACCCAGATCGAGATCGAGCTCGCGCACCTCTGCCGACGCCAGCAGCGCACCGCAGGCATCGCGCAATTCACGGTGCGCACTGAAATCGAAACGTCCCTGCAGGCGGACGACAGCCTTGCCATTGGTGACCGTGGTACTGGTTTGCATGAGTTCTCCG
>Ga0114971_10002932_pt1 | contig 11645 bp, 10 predicted proteins | sample M_140625_MF_Meta_FD_87320 | JGI IMG/M metagenome (GOLD analysis project Ga0114971, IMG submission 87320) | Freshwater microbial communities from Lake Montjoie, Canada to study carbon cycling - M_140625_MF_MetaG | ecosystem: Environmental > Aquatic > Freshwater > Lake | place: Lake Montjoie... | reverse complement strand
CTCGGGCGTTGGCTCGGGCGTTGGCTCGCCTATTAAAAGAGTGAGGCATTCTTTGAGCGCGGCAAGATCTGTGGGTTTTGATAAAAAAGGGCTTCCTGCCAAGCGCTCGACGTAGGGAGAAATATCGTGGGGCGAGGTGAAAACGGTCCGCATTTGCGGGATGTGCGGTTGGATGGTATCTCTCAAGGTGAATCCATCTGCCGGTGCAAGGTAGACTTCGCTGAGGAGCAGATCACAGGCCCCGTTGGCGTTGATCCATTCGATGGCCTCGTCGGAGGTTCCAGCTGTTCCCGGTGGTGGCCAACCGAGTTCGGTGACCAGTTGAGCAAGGTTCGCAAGTTCCGCAGGATCGTTATCAGCAATGAGGATCTTCATTTGGTTTGGCTTTTGAGATAGAGGGCTAGGGGGTTGTCATCAGCAAGGGAGCCAGGATTAGCGCGAGTATCCTGAATTTCGTTATTATAGTAAATACCAACAACGTATCCCTCGTATGCGAGATTGGAGTCCTTGGCGCTGGAAGGTTGAGGTGGGTTGTAAGTGGCTTTGAGGAGTTCGGGTTCTTGTTCAGTCCAGTTTACAGGCGGGCTGATCCACTCCGTGAGAACCTTGGACTCCGTCAGTGATTTGTTGCCGGCTTGGTCACGTTCGTAAAAAAAGACATGCACAGTCATCTGTCGGGGATCGATTTTGATATCGGGACGTGACTTGATGGAGATGAGGAGATTTTTGCTTCCGTTTCCTTCTTCTGTGAGGCGCGTATCCACGATGCCCAATGTGGCGCCAGGCTGCAGGCCGAACTCGTCTCGAATATCCGAGCCTTGTTCATTGGCGATAAGGGTCGGTGTGGAGGCAGGGGTTGGCATGCTAAGCATGCTCAGTCTTCGCTCGGTCTGGGCCCTGAGTTGTTGCGTGAGATTCGGGAGATTCAGAACGCGATTGTAGATCGCAGCGGCATCGGGTGTTTTACCCATTTTCTCGTGGATGCGACCGATGCGCAAAAGGATGCCTGGGTCTTTGGGAATGAGTTGATCTGCATCGGTGATTTTGGACAAGGCGTCTTCGTATTCACCGACGCGGAAGCTTTTATCGGATTCTTGCACCAATGTGATGATTCGCTGCTCGACTTCGCGGTCAGGTGCGGGCTGTGCAGGTTGCTCTGGAGATTTTGTTAATGGGCTGGGTGTAGGCGGCGCGGGAACGGGTATGGACGGTGCGGCTATCGGTGCTACTGGTGCTGGATTCGCTGCGAGAGCGCGTTCCACGAGGTTGCGTTGCAGTTGAGGTAGAAAATGCCAAATCGCGGCAACCAATTGCAGCAAAAAGAAAAAAACAAGAATCCCCATTGCCACCTTGAATGTGGTGCCTGTGGTTGGACTTGGAATCGGAGGCTTTGCGATAGGTTGGGGCATTAAAGAAGCCTAATTTGATACTCTATTTTGTGAAAAATAAAAGCTCTAATCCCGAAATCCCTATCGAAAATGATTCTGTTTTCGAGGATGGCAAGTGGAGTGTGATCATCTTCGTCGCGGGTGTTGACTTCCCTGCGGCAGAAGTTCCAATAGAGTGATCATGATAATCTGCGAGCCTATTCCATTCGAAGCACGTCTGAGCCTCCGTATTCCGCTCGTTTCGGCCAAAGTTCAAGCTGGCTTTCCCTCACCAGCCGACGATCACATGGAAAAATCGCTCGATTTGAATGAGCACCTCGTTCGCAATCCCGTGGCGACTTTTTTTGTGAAAGTAGAGGGCGACTCGATGCGCGATGCGGGGATTTTGAGCGGAGACATTCTTGTGGTGGATCGCTCGTTGACGCCGAAGGATAGCCAGATCGTGGTGGCGATGCTGGACGGTGACTTCACCGTGAAGCGTCTCCGCCAACGGGACGGACGTGTCTTTCTTGAAGCCGAGAACGCGGCATTCGCTCCCATCGAAATCAGCGAAAACCAGGAACTGGTGATCTGGGGAATCGTCACCTATGTGATCCACCAACCCCGATGAACTTCGCGCTCGTTGATTGTAATAATTTCTACGCCTCCTGCGAACGGGTATTCAATCCCAGTCTGATCGGTCGTCCGCTCGTCATACTCAGCAACAACGACGGATGTGTGATCGCGCGGAGTGAGGAGGCGAAGCAACTCGGTATCAAAATGGGGACGCCTGCATTTAAAAATGAAGCCTTCTTTCGCCAGCATCGGGTCGCCGTTTTGAGTTCAAACTATGCGCTCTACGGCGATATGTCGGCGAGAGTGATGGCGGCCATGCGTCCGTTCGTGGCATCCATGGAGGTATACTCGATCGACGAGGCGTTCTTGGCGATGGATGCCGCGCATGGGGAAGACTTCGCGCGGGAAATCCGCGCGCGGGTTCGTCAGTGGACGGGTATTCCTGTTTCTGTCGGTATCGCTCCGACAAAGACACTCGCAAAACTCGCAAACCGCCTCGCCAAAAAAGCTCCAGAAAGGCAGGGCGTGCTCGATTTCACTCGGGTTCCAGACGCCGATGCCATTCTTGCTACGGTGCCGTGCTCGGATGTCTGGGGCATTGGCAGTCGCCTCTCCATGCGTCTGTCTCCCATGGGCATCCACACCGCAAGGGATCTCAAATATGCGGAGATGGCTAATGTGAGGAGGGCTCTTGGCGTGATCGGAGAGCGGATCGCGCGCGAGTTGGGAGGGCTTTCCTGCCTGGCTCTTGAGGAACTCCCCTCTGACAAAAAAGGCATCGCTTCGGCGAAATCCTTTGGACATCCCGTTGAGACGCTTCAGGAGTTGGAGGAGGCACTCGCCACCTACACGGCGAGGGTGGGGGAGAAGCTTCGTGCCGGGCGACTCCTGGCCGGGCATGTGAGTGTTTTTGTGGAGACAAATTGCTTCAGCGCGACGCAACCCCAATACAGTGCTGGAGCGCAAACGGCTCTTCTCCAACCAACGAATCAGACGTCCGTCCTCATCGCGACGGCACTCGATCTCCTCCGTTCGATCTACCGAGTGGGATACCAATACAAAAAAACCGGACTCTTTGTGACCTCGATGTCGCCTGAGGGTAGCGTGCAACTTTCGCTTTTTGAGGAGAGGGAGACCAAGCCGGCGGGACTTCCGCTCGCCGCCATCGTGGATCAACTCAACCGCAAACTCGGCGCCAATACTGTTCGCTACGGCTCGATGGGGACTCGCGATACTTGGGTGATGCGCCAAAACCGACGTTCTCGGAAATTCACCACTCGATGGAGCGAACTTCCCGTAGCAAAGGCGTGATACTCGGAGGTCGAGTTCTTTGTTCGAAACGAAAATGATTCGCGCCCGTTCGGGGATATGGAAATACTCACGACATGTTACCGAATTTTGTACTCATAGGCTTCATGGGATGTGGAAAGTCGACCGTTGGGCGGCGCTTGGCCGCGCTCACGGGTCACCGCTTTGTGGATAGCGATGACCTCATCGTGAAGTCCCAAAATAGAAGCATTCCCGAGATTTTTTCGGATTTGGGCGAGGAGGGGTTTCGCGATATTGAGCAGAGTGTGTTGCAGGACCTCGTTGGTGTCGCCGGTATCGTTCTCTCCACAGGCGGGGGAGCGATATTGCGTCAAGAGAATCGGGAGGCATTGAAGAAAGTGGGGGTCATCGTCTGGCTCGATGCGGAGCCGGATATTCTTTTTGAGCGGGCTTCGCGTAGCTCTCGGCGCCCTTTACTTCAGACCGACAACCCTAGGGAAACATTCGATCGTCTCTTCGAAGGCAGAAAATCCATCTACGAAGCCCTAGCGGACTTTCGATTCGACTCGAGCAACATCGAACATGACGTTGTTGCTAGGAAGGTCCTCGAACAAGCCATGCGTTGCCACGCGCAGAGGCCTTGATTTGAAATAATAAAAAGGCAGGCCCGAAGACCTGCCTTTTTTTTGTGATTCTTCAGTCTAGCCGATCAAGGCAGAGGAAAGCGCGCGGTGAAACTCGTCACTTGCTTGCGAATCTGAGCCAGAGCGGCATCGTCGTTGCGGGCTTTCAGGGCAGCGTCGATGAAATCCGCAACTTGCATCATGTCATCTTCGCGCAGTCCGCGAGTCGTCATGGCGGGAGTGCCGATGCGGATGCCGCCGGTCTTAGTGATCGGCTCGGTATCGAAGGGGATCGCATTTTTGTTCACCGTGATGGCGGCCTTATCGAGGGTGTTCTGTGCATCCACGCCGTTGAGGCCCGCTGAGCGGAGATCGACTAGGAGAACGTGGTTGTCTGTGCCGCCAGAAACAATGCGGAGTCCGAGCATGGAAAGACGCGCGGCAATCGCTTTGGCATTACTCACGACTTGTCTCGAGTAGTCGCGGAATTCGGGTAGAAGCGCTTCGTGGAAGCAGACCGCCTTGGCAGCAATGACGTGCATGAGCGGGCCGCCTTGAACGCCTGGGAACATTTGACCGTCGATCTTCTTGGCGAATTCCTCGCGGCACAAGATGAGGCCAGCGCGGGGGCCGCGAAGGCTTTTGTGAGTGGTGGTCGTTACGAAGTCGGCGAACGGAATCGGGGAAGGATGGGCTCCTCCGGCGACGAGTCCTGAGATGTGCGCCATGTCCACGAAGAGATAGGCCCCGACAGAATCGGCAATCTCTCTCATGCGCTTGAAATCAATCGTGCGCGAGTAAGCCGATGCCCCAGCGGTGATCATTTTTGGTTTCACCTCGTCCGCTTGCTTAGCAAGTGCATCGTAGTCGATCATCTCGGTTTCGCGGCTCACTCCGTAGTGGTGGACTTCGTAGAGTTTACCGGAAAAGTTGGCTTTGTGTCCGTGGGTGAGGTGACCGCCATGGGCAAGATCCATTGTTAGGATTTTATCGCCTACCTTGAGAACGCTGAAATAGACGGCCATGTTGGCTTGGCTGCCACTGTGGGCTTGGACGTTGGCATGCTGGGCGCCAAAAAGTTTCTTAGCCCGCTCGATGGCGAGGGTTTCCACGATGTCCACATATTCGCAACCGCCATACCAGCGGCGACCGGGGTAGCCTTCGGCGTATTTATTAGTCAGGCACGATCCTTGTGCTTCCATCACCGCGCGGCTGGTGAAATTCTCAGACGCGATCAGCTCGATATGCTCAAACTGACGATGATATTCCTTCTTGATAGCGGATGCGATTTCGGGGTCGGTCTCAACGAGGTCAGGTAGCACGGGTGTGTCTTCAGTGATGGTGGGCATGGATGGATTATTGATCATTTTTAAAACGGATGGGAGGGCTTTTTGGATGGTGCGTTTGCATTCATTGTAAACGCTACGACCTTGTCCGATGGGGTCTGGGACGTCGGGCATCCCATTTTCCTCGAAACGCAGAAGCTTCACTTTATGAACAAACTCAGGGTAAAATAAATCAATCAAACGCGCATGGTCCTGTGTCATCACAAAAACATGGGTCGCCTCGCTGAGGAGTTTTTCCGAGAGGCTCTGGCTGCGAAATCTTCTAAGATCGAGACCATCGCTAGCAACGGCATCGACAGCATCACGGCTGGCTGGGTGGCCTTGTCCGGCGCTGATTCCAGCAGACTCAATTCGGATGTCTTTGCCCGTTTTTTTAGTTAAATGACGAAAAAGAACCTCTGCCATCGGGCTTCGACAGACATTCCCCGTACAAACAAATAAAACGTGAGGTCGTTTCAGGTGGCTCATTGATTCGCAAACATTCTAGTTTAGTAGCGACTCAAGTCAAATGCCGAGCGCACCGGATCGACATGAATTTGGACGTTCACCCAAATGAGGGGATTAACTTCGGATGTCATGGAGTTGCATTGCGGCGGCGGATTGGAATTCCGCCCAGCGTGGCGCAGAGGGGTTGGCAGCGTGAAGGATATGGCGGAGAAGGCTTTTCCACTCCAAGTTTGCCCGTTCCAGATCGCCCCGCCGGATTGACTCTGTTTCTTTCTGAAGCGTTTTGAGTCCAGCGTTGTTGTAAATCTCAAGGGCTTCGCAGGTGCCTTCCCCAAACCCGGGGCACAATCCGGCGACGAGGTATCCTTCGTAATCGACATGCCCATAGAGTTCTCGAGCACTTGTCGCGAGTCGCAGGCTCGGCCCGTCCGCAAAATCTGTGAATCGTGGTCCTCCACGCAGATTGGCAAGGTGCTTGACGATATCTTCCACAGGATAGGCGGGATCTTCGAGCGCGGCAGCAATCATAAGACCTTCCCCGTTTTGGAAGCGGCTAAAAACCCGCCCACGCGCGGTCGGATTACCTGCCGCATCTACCAAGCCAAGCTTCTTCCAAATAAATGCGGGTGAACCACGGGGCGGATCAAACTCGGATGGCGTATCAGCAATATCGACTCTGCGCTTCGGGGCGTGGATCAAGGCGGTGCCGTCCGGCATGATCGTGGCTGTGGTGGGGATGTCGCCCAATGCGAGTTGAGCCATGAGGTTGTTGCCGTGTTGTTGAAGTCGATGAAACCTTGCTGGCGTCCATTCGGAAGCAAGGAGCGGCATGACGGTTTGCTCGAGCGCTTGGAGGGTGAAGAGTTCTTTTTTGCCAAGGCCGAGCTTTTTTTGAATCCACGGGAGTGGTAGCCAAGCGCCGGTCGTCGCGCGTGCGACGGGGACTTCTTTGCCATAAGTAAAGTGAGCACCCTTTCCGATTTTACAGGGCCTGCCGGCAGGGAAGAAATCGAGTGAAGCGGGAGAATTTAAAGCAGGAATCCAGCGGTCCCGATGTAGCGTGAGGCATTCGCTCAAGGGCTTGGTTGCGATGCGTGCGAGCTTTTGGGGATGCCAGACGTTGTCTGCACTAAGGTATTCTGCACGCGTGGGTTCGTAGCGTTGGTTTATTCCATTCTGCTTGAGGGAATCTTCAAGTACGGGAGAAATGCTTTGCCGACTGAAGAGACGCTCACAGAGTTTAACCGCCCGCGCGATGGGAGATTCGTTCGCTGTGACGGCTTCCTCCATCACTCGCAACAATGTGGGCCAATCGATTTGATTCACTCGCCGAAGTTGTCGTGGTGCGGCATCCATGAGTCTCGGGGTATCAGTACCCACAAGGACAAAGCCTTCCTCATCGATGCCACGGCGCCCGGCGCGACCAAACATTTGCAACAATTCGTCCGCACGAAGTTCGCGTTGGAAACGTCCGTCCCCATAAGTCGTGGATGAAACCATCACGGCTTTCACAGAAAAATTGATCCCGGCAGCGAGGCCGGTCGTTGCGACGATGACGTCCAGTTTTCCCTCCTTGCCGAGGGGTTCGATCCACTTTGAGCGAGCGGTGTAAGGGAGGCCACTGTGGTGGTAGGCAACTCGCTTTTGGAGGAGGCGAGTGAGGTCGCGTCCGAGTAGGGCTTGCTCGCTTTGCGGAATGGAGAGGGGGGATTCCACCGTGAGAGCCGCCGCGATTTGTTGGGCCATTTTTTCAGCTTCCCGACGGCGTGGAGCAAAGATCAGGAGCGGAGTCAGTCCAGCTAGAACCGCTCCAGCAGCGATCCGGGGCCAGTAACCATGAACGTGGGACGGCACGCGCGGAAGGTTTTCGATAGAAAAATCATCCAATGGGACTGGGCGATCCTTGACTTGGATGAGATGAACGCGGCGTCCGAGTCGGTTCAACCATTCGACGATCTCTGCTGGATTGCGAACGCTCCCGCTGAGGAGGAGGAGTCGTGTCGATGAGGGAGGCAGAGCCATCGCCATCTCGTAGTTCAATCCCCGATTGGAGTCGGAGATCATTTGGTATTCGTCAAGAACGAGAAGACCGGGAGCATGACCAGTGAGGATGCGCTCGCGCTGTGTCTCCAGCGTCGCCACCACCACCGGGGCAGCGAGATTTTCTGCCACATCGCCAGTGGCGATGCCGACATTCCAGCCGAGCTTTTTCCACTCACTCCATTTGTCATTGGCGAGGGCGCGAGTGGGAACGGTGTAAACGGCTTGCCCGAGTTTTTGAGCTTCGGTGGACTTAACAAACAACTCAAAGACGCGGGTTTTTCCCGCGCCAGTCGGCGCATCGATGACGACATCCCAACCGTCTTTTAAATAACCTACGGCCTCTTGTTGCCAGAGATCCGGAAGATCGAGTGGGACATGCAGAGTGGAGAGTCCGGCACCGAAAGCGGAAAATCTCATGGCTTCGCAACAGGTTTCAGATTCGGTGGTGGGCGGGTCGCGACGGGGATGAGTTCGATGTCGGATTCCTTGTTTTTTCCGAGACCAATGAGGGACGCACTTTCGATCCAAAGGGTCATTTTTTCCACCGTAGGGAGTTTGGCGGGGGATCGGCTCTCATTGAGAAGGCGTGCCGCGGTGGCGTCTATCGCCACAGGATCCTTGCTCGCGTAGAGCGTGTGATTTGCAATGCTGAATCCCGGATTGGGGAACGGACCACCCGCATATTGCAAGATGAGCCCGTCTAAAATCGTGAGCACCACTTTACCTTGGATCATGTCGTCGGCATAGATTTCGGCAAGGTAGGGGTCGCCAAAAGCAGGTTCACGGGTGAAGCGGCGCCAGTTGTCGAGATTCGGCAGGGTCATGTTGGCCAAGGCCCCATGCACCCCAGTGAGAAAGCTGTCGGTGAGTGAGGGGACGTTGATCACTTTGGTGACATCTTTGCTGAGGACTTTGGCAAAATAGCTATTGCTGCTGAGCTGTTCGCCCGAGCTAAGGCGGTCTTCGATTCGTGAGCCGGTTCGATTTCCAAATCCGCTATCGCCCCAGATCAAGCGTCCCAAAACAGGAGCTGTGAGTTGAGACTTGCGATCGTATCCGTTCTCTGGATCAACCCAGCGCAGTTGATACAGGCGGCTCTCGCGACGGAATCCCGCAGCGAGTAGGTCCTCCAGTTTTCGATCCCATACGATGATGTTCGCGGCGGGAACACCAGCATCAATGAGGCCGCTGGCGATGGCATTGACCACATCTGGGTGAGTTCCGCTGACTGAGCCTCCGGCAGCGGAGACTTTGATGCCGACACGATCGGTCGGTTTCACTAGCGATCTCCAAGCACTCGCACGATCGGCTTTTCCCGTTGCGGCCATGACGATCTTGTCGACCATGAGTTGAATCACATTCGGGTTCGGGGCACGCGTTCGTGTGAGCGAGTCGGTATCCGTTGCATAAAAAATCTGCGACTTTGGAATGGGTTCCTCCGCTTTGGCAGAAGCCACAAATTGGCAAAGTAAGAGAAACAGGCAAACGATCACACCCGAGATCGAGGTGGTATTGTGAGTCTCTCTGGATAAAGTTGGGTGATGGTCAGGCATCTTTACGTTCACATTCCGTTTTGTCCGAAGATATGTCCGTATTGTAGCTTCTACAAGGAAGCGAGCGACCGGAATAAAACCCAGGCCTTTTTGGATTCCGTTCTTCTCGAAGCGGAATTCGAGAGCGAGGGCCTCCAACCGCATACGATTTTCTTTGGTGGAGGCACTCCCACGGCCCTTTCGACGCCCCAATTGCAGTTCCTCATCGGCGGCCTCTCCGAGAGGATCGATTTTTCGGAACTTCGAGAATTCACCATCGAGATGAATCCCGCCACGGTTTCCCATGAAAAGGCAGCGGCACTCCTAGCGATGGGCGTCAATCGCGTGAGCATGGGGGTTCAATCGTGGGACGATGGGTTGCTCAAGACTCTTGGTCGCGTGCATTCCGCTGCACAAGCCAAGCGCAGCTATCACATCCTTCGCGAGGCGGGGGTCCCGAATGTGAACTTGGATCTGATATTTGGAATTCCCGGTCAGACACGCGAGCAGTGGGCGGATTCCATTCAGCAAACGATCGATCTCGCACCGGATCATATCTCCGCCTATTGCCTCACTTACGAGGAAGACACCGAGTTTTTCCTGCGACTTCAGCGTGGCGAAATGGCTCCTGAGCCACAACGGGATTCCGATTACTTTGAAATGGCGATGGATCGACTCACCGCGGCGGGGTTTGATCAATACGAGATTTCCAATTACGCCCGACCTGGCCGCGAATGCGCGCACAATCTCGCCTACTGGCGAGCGAAGGACTATGCTGGACTCGGCCCCAGTGCTTTTTCGACTCGCAATGGACTTCGGCGCAGGACGGTTGCCGATACCGCCGAATTCATCCGACGGATGCAGGCGGGCGAGGATCGCTTTGATTTTACTGAAGTCATCGACGCCACGATTCGGCAGTCAGAACAAATCGCGCTCGCTCTCCGCACAAGCGATGGCCTGCCTGTGGAAATGGTTTCTCCTTCCCACTTGGCGGCTCTTCAGAATGGCGGACTCATCACTCGCAAGGAGGATCGGATTTTTTTGACGAGGGACGGAAAACTCGTGGCAGATGAGATTGCGGTTGAGTTGATGTAAGGCAGATGAACCGCGCGGGTATCTTTGAATCGACGTGGGGAGGGGATTTCACTTAGATGGGCGGCATTCAATTTCATCCTGTAATCAACTCGACCACCGCGATGCCAAGAATCATTAAATCTGCTCTCATTCAGGCGACCTGTTCCTACGACGGCAGTTCCGACCCGCGTTCCATTCGCTCTTTGATGATCGATAAACACATGGCGCTCATTGAAGAGGCCGCCGCTAAAGGGGTTCAGGTTCTCTGCATGCAGGAGCTTTTCTATGGCCCGTATTTTCCGGCGGAACAGGAGATGCGGTGGTATGACATCACGGAAGAGATTCCTACTGGTCCCACGATTCAATTGATGATGGAGACCGCCCGCCGGCTAGGAATGGTGCTCATCGTTCCTATTTACGAGGTTGATGGAACGGGAATCTACTACAATACAGCGGCGGTGATTGATGCCGATGGCCGGTTTCTCGGTAAATATCGCAAATCGCATCTCCCTCATTGCCATCCCGGATTCTGGGAGAAGTTCTATTTTCGTCCAGGCAATCTCGGGTATCCGGTTTTTGAAACCGCCGTTGGCAAAGTGGGCGTCTATCTCTGCTATGACAGGCACTTTCCTGAAGGCGCTCGATGCCTCGGGCTCAACGGCGCGGAGATCGTCTTCAATCCCTCTGCCACGGTTGCTGGCCTGAGCGAGCATTTGTGGAAGATCGAACAACCTGCTCACGCTGTGGCGAACCAGTATTTCATTGCCGCGATCAATCGCGTTGGCTTTGAAAAACCTTGGAACATTGGGGAGTTCTACGGGCAAAGTTATTTCTGTGATCCGCGCGGTCAGATGCTCGCTGTGGCCTCACGTGACAAAGATGAGTTACTGATAGCTGATCTTGATCTCGGGATAATTCAAGAGGTTCGGAACGTGTGGCAATTCTACCGCGATCGCCGCCCGGAAACCTACGACCCAATCACCTCGCCATAGGAAAAACCATGGCCTTGCTCATTCAAAACGGCGAGATCGTCACGGCTAGCGGTCGCCAATTTGCGGACATCCTTTGCGAGGGCGAAACGATTCAGGCTATTGGAAAAACTCTCCCCGTTCCGGTTGGCACTGAGGTTCTTGATGCCACGGGCTGCCTTGTTTTTCCAGGTTTCATCGATCCCCATGTGCATGTTCACCTCCCTTTCATGGGCACCAGTGCGAAGGACACCCACGCCACGGCGAGTAAGGCAGCTGTCCTAGGAGGAACGACGACCTATATCGAGATGTGTTGTCCTTCGAGAGAGGAAGATCCGGCAACGGCATTTCATCTCTGGAAAAAGAAAGCGGCGGAGGGTTCGGTTTGCGACTATTCCTT
>Ga0114971_10002931_pt1 | contig 11646 bp, 8 predicted proteins | sample M_140625_MF_Meta_FD_87320 | JGI IMG/M metagenome (GOLD analysis project Ga0114971, IMG submission 87320) | Freshwater microbial communities from Lake Montjoie, Canada to study carbon cycling - M_140625_MF_MetaG | ecosystem: Environmental > Aquatic > Freshwater > Lake | place: Lake Montjoie... | reverse complement strand
GATTTAGATAATGCCATCGTTTTGGTTGATCGACCAGATATTGGACAAGTAGAACTAGACCGTCTAGCAAAATTACTTGGAAAAGATAAACTTCAAATCTCATTTGATGGGATTGGAGTCCTTAATAGCACGAAACTTCAATATGAAAACGAACCCGCTCGTCACAAGCTTTTGGACATCGTGGGTGATTTAGCTTTGGTAGGTAAACCAATCAAGGCACATATTTTAGCTGCTCGCCCTGGACATTCTGGAAATGTGCGTTTTGCAAAAGTGTTAAAAGAGCAAATCAAAAAACAACAAAATCAGGGAAGATACTTCGATTTAACGCAGGAATCCGTCTATGACATCAATGATATTGAGCGTATTCTCCCACACCGTTACCCATTTTTAATGGTGGACAAAATCATAGAAGTTCATGAGAATTCCATTGTCGGTGTAAAGAATATCACGATGAATGAACCCCAATTTACTGGACATTTCCCAGGAAATCCAGTGTTCCCGGGTGTTCTTCAAATTGAGGCAATGGCGCAAGTTGGTGGAATTTTTGCGCTGACAAAAGTGGAAGAACCTCATCTATACTCGACTTATTTCATGAAAATAGATAACGTTCGATTCAAGCAAAAGGTGATGCCCGGAGACACTGTTGTCTTTGAGTTAGTCTTAAATTCACCGATTCGACGAGGATTAGTTGAAATGAGTGGAAAAGCTTATGTGAACGGAAAAATCGTTTCGGAAGCAAGTATGCTTGCACAAATTATTAAAGACAAAGTATAAATGATTTCATCACTCGCTTCGGTTTCGAAAGATGCCCAAATTGGTCAAAACGTTCGAATTGATCCATTCGCTATCATTTACGAAGATGTCATTATTGGCAATGGGACAAGAATTCACTCAAATGTAGCCTTGTATCCTGGAACGAGAATTGGAGAAGACTGTGAAGTATTTCCTGGAGCTGTACTTGGCGTTATTCCGCAAGATTTAAAGTTTGACAATGAATACACGACGGTTGAAATTGGGAATAATACAAAAATCCGTGAATGCGTAACCATTCATCGTGGAACGAGCGACAAAATGAAAACTGCTGTTGGCGATAATTGCCTCCTGATGACCTATGTTCATGTCGCACATGATTGTCAGATTGGAAATAATGTTATTCTCGCAAGCTACACCGGACTTTCTGGTCATGTTATCATAGACGACTTTGCAATCCTAGAAGGAAAGGTAGCTGCGCAACAATTCGTACACATTGGAAAACATGCATTCATCGGAGGAGCTTCCTTGATTCGAAAAGATGTCCCACCGTATATCAAAGCAGCGAGAGAGCCACTGACATTTGCAGGAGTGAATTCCGTTGGCTTGCGTCGAAGAGGCTATTCAGACGATCAAGTGCGAGAGATTGAAGATATTTACCGTGCTATTTATGTGCAAAACAGCAACCTTTCAAAAGGAGTTGAAGCGGTTCTTCAGTCCATGGATAAAACACCATTGCGCGATGAAATCATCGGATTCATTCAAAGTTCCGATAAAGGAGTAATTCGGGGGATGATTTAAATGAAAAGAGGTGATGAAATTTCTGTTCATATTACGGATTATGCGTTTGGTGGACGTGGAATTGCAAAATTAGAAACGGAACAAGGACATTTTGTCGTTTTCGTGGACAATACATTTCCTGGGCAAACCGTACGTGTCCGCATTGAAACCAAAAGAAAAAATTACGCAGAAGCGAAATTATTAGAAGTGGAGAAACGCTCTGAATTTGAAACGGAACAACGTTTTCAGGAAATTTCAGGTGGGCCATACATCCATGTTCCAGTCGCAAAGCAAGAAGAAGTAAAACAGGAATCAACCCTGACAAATTTCGAGCGACTTAGTGGCATTAAAAACGTTCGGGATTGTTTTGAGGGATTGATCTCATCACCGAAACACTATTTCTACCGAAATAAAATGGAATATAGTTTCTCATCGATTGAACATGATTTAGAAACGAATGAAGAATTAGATGATGCTTTTGCTTTAGGATTCAAACGTAGAGGAACTTGGTGGAAAGTGGAGAGCCTGAACAGTGCTTCCGGTATGTTTGATGAAGAATGGGAAAACAAACTTCGCGAAATTCGCTTATACCTGAAAGCAACGAATCTTCCAGCGTGGCACCCACCAAAAAAAATCGGTTTTTTTCGACATATCGTTGTGCGAAAATCCTTCTATACCGATCAAATTCTCATCAATTTAGTGACTTCAACGGATGAGGAAAAGCAATTTAATGTTTCTCATTTTGCAGACTATTTACAAAAGCTACTTCCTGGACGCATTGCTGGATTATGGCATACTGAAAATGACAATGTTGCTGATCGAGCAAAGATTGAAAATGGAACTTCGAAACTCATTTTCGGTCAAGAAGTGATTGAAGAAGTATTATCTGGTCTCACTTTTCAGATTTCCATGGAAAGTTTCTTTCAAACCAATCCTGCCTGTGCAGAATTACTCTATGCAAAAGCATTGGATTACGTTTTTGAAGAGGACATTCCACAGGAGAAAGTCGTCATGGATTTATTTTGTGGTACAGGAACCATTGGTCAACTTTTAGCGAAAAGGAATCCAAACGTTAAAATAGTTGGTGTAGATATCATTGAAAAAGCCATCGAGGACGCCAAGAAAAACGCGAAAAAAAATGGCATTCATAGCATTGATTTTTACGCCGCAGATGTCGGTAAATTCCTGAAAGAATATCCAAATTATCAAGGAAACATTTCTTGCATTGTCTTGGATCCGCCTAGAGCGGGAATTGCTCCTAAAACCTTGCAAAAGGTCATTGATCTTGGCGCAGAAAACATCGTGTACATTTCTTGTAATCCTTCCACGCAAGCAAGGGATGCTAATACACTGAGTGAAGCAGGTTATACCTTAGAGAAGTATGCCTTAGCCGATCAATTCCCACATACAGGTCACATTGAATCAATCGCTAAATTCGTTCGCAAATGAACATTGAGATTCTAGCCATCGGAGATGAGTTACTCATCGGTCAAACGATCAATACAAATGCGTCATGGCTGGGACAAGAATTATCGCGCATTGGAGCGAGAGTAACACGTTCGATTGTCGTTGCAGATGACAAGGCGCGCATCATCGAAGCATTAGACCAATGTTATCCAGAAACAAATTGCATCATTATTACCGGTGGATTAGGTCCAACAAAGGATGATATCACCAAACATACCTTGTGTGAATACTACCATACCACCTTGGAAATTCACACGCCCACTTTACAGAAAATTGAAGCTTATTTTGCATCGAGAAACAGACCGATGCTGGAATCTAACATCCAACAAGCGGCACTGCCTGTCGCTTGTGAAATTCTTTCCAATAATTACGGAACCGCCGCTGGAATGATGTTCGAAAAAGATGGCCGCTATTGCGTGTCATTGCCCGGTGTTCCTTACGAAATGAAAGGGATTGTAACGGAGGAACTGCTTCCAAGATTGGTTCAGCGTTTTCAATTGAAAGCAATGTATCATTATACGGCCCTAACCCAAGGGATTGGTGAATCCTTCCTTGCTGAACAAATTAGTGATTGGGAAAACCGCATACGCGAAAGAGGCTTCGGCTTAGCTTACCTCCCTTCTCCTGGACTCGTAAAATTGCGCATTACGTCCTTTGAAGGAAAAGTAGATCAAAGCGAAATCATGTCTTTTTTTAAGGAATTAGAAGAGCAACTACCGGAAGCTCTTTATGGCTATGAAAATGATTCACTCCCGATTGTTATCGGTAAACAATTGAAGCAGCAAAGAAAAACAATTGGTACAGTCGAAAGTTGCACGAGTGGATTATTAGCGCAATATATTTCCAGTATCTCCGGTGCATCTGACTATTATTCAGGATCTCTTTTAACCTACACTTCCGACCTGAAACATCGTTTGTGCGATGTTTCCATTGATGCCATTCTCACGGAAGGTGTCGTCAGTAAAAAAGTGGCGATGGAAATGGCTGAAAATGGCGCGAAAAAATTAGGTGTGGACGTGTGTCTATCAACAACGGGTATAGCTGGACCTACCGGCGGAACAGAGTCAAAACCAGTCGGACTTGTCTGGATTGGTTTGTGTATTGCTGGTAAAACAAGCGCCAAAAAATTTCAATTTGGTGATAACCGGGAACGCAACAATCAAATGGCCGTGCTTAGTGCATTGAACTGGTTGCGTTTTGAATTGAGCAAACTCTGATTACTTTCCCTCCAACCGATACGTATATTGAACCATCACCGTTCTTGGTGCTTCAATTTTAAGCGGACGTAATGAATACGTGCGGTTAAAGATATTGCTACCAATCACCGCTAATTTGTGCTGTTCAGAAAAATGGAAGGACAAACGTGCATCAAAAATCCAATTTCCGAATCGATGGGATTGAAAATAATCCATGTACCTTAAGTCTTGAAGCAATTCATTATCAACTGTAACTTGCTCAAAGTCCTTAATAATGGCATCCATATTGACGATTTTCGAAAAATACTTCGCACTCACACCTAAGGAGATTTTCTTATTCCAGGTATGCTCCACATCCAATTTGACATTATGTAAAAAACGGTATTTCAAAATGCCTTTACTTGGATCCAACGATGTTGATTGGTAACTAAAAACGCGGTTCAATGAGTCGGTGGCATACACGTAATTAGGACTCAGCGTGATGGGCACAATGTAATTATAGCCTAATAAAAAAGTTAACTCGCTCTTTTTAGACGTTTGCGCTTTTCCGGCATAGGAAACATCGATACCCGTCACACGTGAATTCCCTGTATTTAAAAACATAAATCCAGCACTTGATCCCATGGATTGAACAGAAGTAAGTTCGTGCCAAATTCCAAACATATATTCGATGGTATTTTGGTATTCCTGCCAAAATCCCGCAAAATCTAAATACCCCAGAACATTTCCAAGTTTGATCCCTTGCTTGATGCCGATTTCAGCATTCCAACTACTTTCGGGCTTTAAATTTGGATTTGGGAATACACCAAAATTTCCTACACCTGTTTTGATAAATCTCTCCGTAATGGTTGGGAATCGAAAACCTTGTCCATAGGATGCTCTCAGAAACGTTGCCTTGTGAATACGATAGGTTGTTCCCGCTCTGAAAATTGGTTTGCTCGCGGTAATGGTATCATTCAACTGAAAGTATTCTAAACGGCCACCTGCCGAAAGGTTCAAGCGATCATTCCACTTACTTTCCAATTGTGAATACATCGAAATATTCATCATTTGATTATTTGGGGACCCCGATCCAGCGTAAATATTTGCTTGCGAATTAGTTAATGTCCCTGTTATTCCTGAAATCATTTCAATCTGTTTCCAATTGGTCAGTTTGCGTTGATACATATAATCACCATAGTAGGTCATCGCTTTGTTGGATTGATTCGCGGACATTTGATTGTCCACTTTAAGCAGCCGCGAACGAAAATAATGACGTCCTTTATTTTCAGTAAGGAAATGAACAAAGGGGTCCACATTAAAAATAAACTGATCTTGCAAAAAGATTGCTCCTGGGTAGGCCTTGTAGAGTCCTGTGGAATCATTCAACCAAGCCAAAGGCATGGAAGTGTGCATCTTCATGAAGTTTCCATTGACTCCATAATACAAGCCTTTGATTTTTTCAGAGCGGTAGCGTAAATTAAAATTTATTCGTGCCCGTTTTGAAACCAAATCTTTTTCTGAGAAATTTGTTAGCGTGTCTGGAAAAACGGTTGCAACTAGAGAATCTGTTTTGGGTGGACCGATGTATCCATGATCCAAATTCAAATTCCCTCCAAGCACGAAGTCCAAGCGGCCGATTCGTCGTGCATGTAAAAAAGTTAATCCATGAATCCCAGGATATTGTTCATTCCATTTCATCGATGGATTCGAAGGATTCGAATAAGCACCCGAGTACAGTTGTACTTTAGTTAGTGGTTTCGCTTTTGGATACGCCGTACGAATGTGAATAGAACCCGACAATGCTGAACTTCCCGACAAAACAGATGCGGCTCCTTTCGTTACTTCTACCTGACTGATATTTTCCACTGGAATAAATCCCCATTCTGGTCGACCAGCATCTCCTGAAAGCATGGGCATGTCATCGACAAGGACAGCAACTTTTGATCCTACGCCAAACGTAAAACCACTTCCACCGCGAATCTGGGGTTCCCCATCCAAAATATTTAATCCCGGTGTTTGATCCAATGCGGTTTCGATACTTCGGGTATTTTTGTTTTCAATGAGCTCTGGTTTCAACACCAACATAGAGACCGTTTGCTCTTCGATTGGTTTGTCAAACTTACCGACCATCACTTTGACCTGTTCCACGCTCTGAACGTGTTCTATCAAATAAAAATCATGTCGCAAATCCCCTTGAACGTTATCGATGAGGAAGGTATCTGCTTGCATTCCGTCCGACACGCATTTAAATTGTATTTTACCTGAACTAACTTGTAGTTCAAAAGACCCATCGGACTTTGATAAAACGCCCAAACGTTGTCCAACGACGCTTACTTTCGCACCTTGAATGACTTTTTTCTCTTGACTATAAACAAATCCCGATACTTTCAGGTTTTGCGCTAATATGGGTAAAGAAAAAAGGCAACAACAAATACAAACAAAAACCTTCATTCGCCGTGCTTACGGGATGAATAATTTTTGGCTTTTCCCTTGAAAATTCAGAAGGTACTGTCCTGATGGTAAGGATTTACCGCTTAATTGTCCAAGGGTACCTTTTTTCACAAGTTGTCCTGAAATACTGTAGATGGATAGGTCCGTGTCCATGGAAAGGTCTTTCGCCATCAAACCGTGAATGGAAGAATAATACAGTTGAATCGTTGAATTCAATTCACCAATGGAACTTGCATTGTAAATTAATTCAATATCATCTATAAGCACCTCGTCATTTGCTGCTCCGCCACCTGGATTTTTATTAGTTGCAAAAGTGAGCAAAATAAAGTGTGATATTGGCATTATTCCAACTTGAACCACCGGATTAAACGGTGTAGAAAAACGCGCCCAATTTCCAGCAGTCGTGGAATAATTCAACGCCGCAGTTGCGACTACATGTGGCTGCGATGCGGCATCAATCGGATCATGAACATCTGTGCTGTCGTGAATGATTGCGTGCATACGTGCTTGTTGTCCGGATCCTGCCGTGAATTTAGCCCAAAACACGACAGAATCGGGAACAGCGGATATTGGTTCAGAGAAAAGTGAATCTGCGGTTTTAGAATAGTTAAAGTTTAAAGGACTTGACGCGGTAGTACTACCCATGTTAATTTGACCTAAGGTCAAGGTTCCATTTGCGACAATTCCTAAAGTGCTTTTTGACCAAATTCTTGCACAATACATGCCAGTTGCATTTGCACGAATGGCGGTAGACTGCTCTACTTGTTGAGACCCGAATGATACGAGTCCACCCGTACCGCTTTTAAAACCATTCCAGTTAGTTGGTTCTTCGGTAGTTAGTCCGAGATTGTCCCAAGATTCCATATTGCTATTTGCAATTTGTTGGGAAAAAGAGAAATACGAAACAAAAAGAGCACTTATAGTAATACTTAATTTCATAGTAGTAAGTTTTAGGTTAAAACAAATATACTAAAAATGGGCTTGAAAAACCACCTGAAATTCCACGTAGAATTGTTTAACTTTGTATTATGTTCGATAAGCAAAGTAATGACCCTTCACAACTCCCAATTATGGAGCACTTCTTTACGATTCAAGGAGAAGGATTTTATACGGGACGTGCTGCCTATTTTATTCGTACGGCGGGGTGTGACGTAGGCTGTGTTTGGTGTGATGTAAAAGAAAGCTGGACGAGCACACCCGATCAATTCATGTCGATTGATGCCATTGTTCAGGAAGTATTGGCTGTGAATGCCGCGTTTGTCGTTATTACAGGCGGGGAACCAAGCATGCATTCCTTGTTGGAATTGGTGAATCGTTTACATGCAAATAAACTAGAAGTAGCGATCGAAACGGCTGGAGTACATGCATTGGATGCGCCAATTGATTGGTATTGTTTTTCGCCGAAGAAATTCAAGAATCCCATTGAAGAAGCGTATGTAAAAGCGAGGGAATTAAAAATTGTCATCAATCATCTTTCTGATTTTGCTTGGGCGGAGGAACATGCGAAAAAAGTAAATTCAAGTTGTCATTTATTCTTGCAGCCCGAATGGGAAAAACAGGAGAAAATCTTACCCGAAATTATTGAATACGTGAAGGGTAACCAAAAATGGAAGATTTCGTTACAGACACACAAATACATGAATATTCCCTAAATGAAAAACGCGCTATTATTTTCCTTTTTCACCCTCCTCTTTTACGGTTGTTCAACGGCGCAATTCCCCTATTCAAGTTCGAATAAAAAAGCAATTCATTACTTCGAATTAGCAGAAAAAGCACCAAAAGAAGGAATGGATCCAATGACAGGGGCCTACGACTTTAAGAGCGGAATTGAATTATTAGGGAAGGCGCTTGAAAAGGACTCCAATTTTTGGGAAGCACACATTTTGGATGCAGAATTCAATGAGTTGATCAGAAATTATAAGCAGGCAATCTATCATTATAAGCGCGCTTTAGAAATTGATGCCAATCACAGCATCAGCGGTTCTAGCACCTATCATTTAGCCACGTGTCAAATGGCTGTAGCAGATTACGACGGTGCCTTAAAAAGTTGTTCGCGCTATTTGTCAAATCCAAATGCGAAGGAAGAAAATTTAGGTGCAGTTCGTCGCATTCAAGATTGTGCAAATTTCGCTATACAAGCAATGAAAAATCCAAAGCCATTTGAACCAAAGAATATTGGCCCATCCATCAATACGAACTTCTCCGAATATTATCCCGCAATTACGATAGATGGCAATACCATGCTTTTCACGCGTAGACTAGTGGAATTTCAGGGGGAAAACAATCGTGAACAAGAAGACTTTTATGTTTCACACCAACTGGATGAAGTTTGGAGTCGATCTTATCCAATGCCTAGAAATGTCAATACACCTTACAACGAAGGTGCCCCTACCATTTCACCAGATGGAAAAAAATTAATCTTCGTCGCTTGCACGGATGAAAGTGGTGTAGATTATGGCGCCAACAGACAAGGAAAAGGCAGTTGTGATTTATTCATCACCGAACAAAATGGAAAATTATGGAGCAATCCAGTCAATCTTCCCGGAAAGGTAAATACCACACATTGGGAAACTCAGCCTTCACTTTCCGCGGATGGAAAAACGCTTTATTTTATTCGAGGTTTGCGCAGTCGAGATGGAAAAAGAGATTCAGATATATACGTTTCACGTCTTTTAAGTGATGGGTCGTGGAGTATAGCTGAACCTTTGCCACCCCATATCAATTCAAATCAAAACGAAGAATCTGTATTAATTCATCCTGATGGTAAAACATTGTATTTTGCCTCTCGTGGACACATTGGGATGGGTGGTTCCGACTTATATGTTTCCCGCATGGATACCAAGGGAAATTGGGGTCTCCCACAAAATTTAGGTTACCCGATCAATACACTTTCGGATGAAAATTCACTCATGGTTTCACCGGAAGGTGACATCGCTTACTTCGCTTCTGATCGTCCAGGTGGATATGGGTTAATGGACATTTATTATTTCAATCTTCCGAAAGAGGATCAACCGATTAAAACACTTTATTTTGATGGTTTTGTCTTTGATTCAAAAACAAAAAAATCACTTGGAGCACGTTTTCAGTTGACAAACTTATCGACTGGACAAGTTGTTATTCAGTCTAAAGCAGACGCCACAGACGGTACATTCATGGTTCCTTTGCCAATCAGCACAGACTACGCCATAGAAGTGAATTATCCTGGTTACCTACCCTATTCCTTGAATTTCAACATGACCTTAAAGGAAAACGAACAAAGCTATCATTTACAAATTCCATTAAATCCAGAAAATTCCTCCACTGAAAATATTCTTTCTAATGTATTCTTTGATTTAAATCAAGCCAAATTACGTCCCGAATCAATTGTTGAATTAAATTCTTTTGCGAATTACTTGAAGGCGCATCCAAACTTGAAAATTGAAATTGGTGGACACACCGATTCACGTGGCAATGCGCAAGATAATTTACTATTATCGACCAATCGTGCAAAGGCCGTGAAAGAATTCCTTTTGTCAAAAGGAATTCCTGAAACTCAATTGAGTTACAAAGGATACGGTTCTACTTCTCCAATCATGACCGATGCAGCAATAAATGCCATTAGCGATGCGATTGAAAAAGAAAAAGCACATCAGAAAAATCGCCGAACAACTTACACCTTGAAACCATGAAATATTTTTTAAAACTCATTCGAGCAAAAAACCTACTCATTATTTTGTTGACGATGATTGGTGTCGCATACTATTTAATGAAAAGTAATTATTATCAAAAAGTAGATTTTCATTATTTCGACTACTGTCTTCTCATTTTTTCCACTTTGATTATTGCCGCAGCAGGAAATGTCATCAACGATTACTTTGATGTCAAAGCAGACCGAATAAACAAGCCGGAAAAAGTCATTATTTCGAAACATATGAAACCTAGATGGGCGATTTTATTGCATTGGACATTTAATTTGCTTGCTGTCCTAATCGCTATTTATTTATCGGTGAAATATGCAACGCTTGTGTTTGTATTTGTCCATTTGTTATCGATTAATTTACTTTGGTTTTATAGTCTTCAACTGAAAAAAAAGCTTCTCATTAGTAACCTAATCATTGCTTTTTTGACAGCGCTTGTGCCACTTCTTTCCGTGTGGTTTTTCAAAGTGTTAAATGAGGGTGTAAGCCCTTATTCTCCTTACCGAGAAGAATCTTGGTCAACGTATTTAGATTATTCCTTCGTTTATTTCCTTGCCATATGCGCATTCATTCACAATTTTGCTCGGGAAATCAATAAGGACATTCACGATATTCAAGGAGATTTAGTTGCGAATGTAAAATCTTTACCGATGAAAATTGGAAAGGAGAAGGCCGCCTATTTGACGATTATTTTGATTCAAATACCTTTAGTTATGTTCGTGCTTAGTTACTATGTCTTTGATTGGATACATTTGAATAGACCCACGCTCATCCTTCTTCTACTATCCGGTGCGGTAAACTTTAGTAGCGCCTTATTGTATATGGTTAAAAAGGAATCCACATTAGTGTGGATTAATCACTTGATGAAATGGTCCATGTTCTTTGGTTTGATCTGTTTATTTTCCAATAGTTTATGAAAATTGTATTAGGCTCTGCTTCCCCAAGACGCAGTGAATTATTGTCAAAAATGGGATTTGAATTCACTATTTTAAAAGCCGATTGCGCAGAGGACTTTGATGCCTCTGATTCTCCTGAACAAATCGTTCTTTCCATTGCACAGCAGAAAGTGAAGGCACTTCAAGACGAAATACTCCCGGGTGATTTACTCATTTGTGCGGACACCATCGTTTATTTAGATAATGAAGTGATTGGTAAACCAATTGATCTTCCCGATGCAATGGGTTTGCTTGACAAGATTTCTGGGAGAAAACATGAGGTTTATACAGGTGTCGTACTTTATTGTAACGGGAAATCCAACTCGTTTTCCGTTAAAACATCCGTCTATTTCCGCACCTTGACGAAAGAAGAAATTGAACATTATGTAAACAAGGACCAGCCACTCG
>Ga0114971_10002927_pt1 | contig 11659 bp, 9 predicted proteins | sample M_140625_MF_Meta_FD_87320 | JGI IMG/M metagenome (GOLD analysis project Ga0114971, IMG submission 87320) | Freshwater microbial communities from Lake Montjoie, Canada to study carbon cycling - M_140625_MF_MetaG | ecosystem: Environmental > Aquatic > Freshwater > Lake | place: Lake Montjoie... | reverse complement strand
TTGCGCATTTTTGGGCTTGTATGCTTCAGCTTGTTCGTAGCGGAGTTGGCTTGCGCGGAAAGCACGCAGAATATTTACAACAATCCGCTTACGGATATTCCCGCCATCCAGTTTCAGGACTATGCCCAACCTTTCCTGAGAGATGAGCCGGGCAGCGGTTCCAACAACCCCACGCTCAGAGCCATTTTGCCGCATAAAACTTTTGGCGTTCCCCAGATGCTGCGAGCGTCCCTTCCTGCAGCAGCCACAGCATGGACGCCCAGCAAAACAACGACGGGATTTGGCGATTTGGAAATTTTTAACGTCCCCTTGCTGGAGTCCGGCAGTTTACGATACGGAGTCGGGCCTTTGCTCGTTTTACCAACGGCGACCAGTAAAGCGCTTGGAGATCAAGTTTGGCAACTCGGCGCGGAGGTTGTCGTCAGCGCCCCGATGCGCTGGGGCCTTTTGGCAACTCTGATTTCCTACCAACAGCCCTTCGGGGGACAAGCCCCCTCGTTCGACTTCCAGCCCTTCCTTTTTTACAATCTTCCTGGGGGTTACTACCTCCGCTCGTCGGCCATCTCCTCCGTAAATCTGCAGCAAAAAAATGCGGTCATTCCGATTGGTCTGGGGATCGGGCATATCGGACAAATTCCCAACAAACGCGCCGTCCTCAATGTTTACTTGGAACCCCAATACTCCGTCTTGCAAACAGGCCCGGGAATTCCCGTATTTCAAGTTTTTGCCGGCTTAAATATCCAATTTCCTCCATAACCGCCCCAACTAACGAATTTTATCATGGTATCCACAGGTATTTTATATAACCACAGAGTCCACAAAGAGCACGGAAGAAAATCAAAGGCACGTGATCAAAATTACCCCATGAAATCATACCTCACACTCCTCACCGGCCTGCTGCTCACGTCGCTGGCCACGCTCCACGCGGCGCCCACAGAAGGGACGGGCAGTAAACCTAACGTGGTCATCATAGTCGCTGATGACCAAGGCTACGGCGACATCGGCGCGCACGGGCACCCGTTTCTCAAAACGCCAAACATGGACAAACTCTATGCCGAGAGCGTTCGCTTCACGGATTTCCACGTCGCCCCCATGTGCTCGCCCACGCGCGGGCAGTTGATGACTGGAGTGGATGCCATGAAAAATGGAAGCACGGCCGTGTGTCAGGGCCGCTCGATGGTGAGGGAGGAGATTCCCATGCTTTCGAACTACTTTGCCGATGCGGGTTATGCGACGGGTTTGTTTGGAAAATGGCACTTGGGTGACAGCTATCCTTACAGACCCCAAGATCGTGGATTTCAAGAAGTCGTTTCCTTCCGTGCATGGGGCTTGCCATCCCTCGCTTCGGACTGGAAAAACAACGAAGTCAACCCACAAAACAAGGGAAATTCCTACGACAATCCCGTGCTCGAGCACAATGGGGTGGATACTCCCTACACTGGATTTTGTAGCGATATTTGGTTCAACGAAGCCATGAATTACATGGCGGAATGCAAAAAAATCGGAAAACCATTTTTTATCTATCTCCCAGATAACTTGGCGCACTCACCAGACTTGGTTCCGGATCAATACTCCAAACCTTATGCCGATATGGGAACAGTAAAAGGCATTGATGGCAAAGACATAAAAGTCCCGGCAAAATACTACGGACAAATCGCTAAGATCGATGAAAACCTTGGTCGATTAAATGAGTTTTTGGAAAAAACCGGCCTCAAGGACAATACCATCCTGGTTTATAGTAGTGACAACGGGGCACGATCCGTCGAAGCCACGGAAATTTACAATGCTGGAATGAGTGGCCATAAGACGGAACTCGTCGAGGGCGGCCACCGCGTGCCATGCTTCATCCGCTGGCCAAAATCGGATATCAAGCCCGGCCGTGATGTATCAGAATTAACAACTGTGCAAGATATTGCGCCGACATTGCTCGACCTCTGCGGCATCAAACCTACAAATCTCTACCCGATGGATGGCGTGACACTGTCCCCTCTCCTGCACGGGGAACCTTGGCAGCACGAAAATCGCAATATTGCCATCCAATATACCGCCGATGGTGGACTATGGAAATCTGCAGCTGTGATGTCTGGCAAGTGGCGCCTCATTGGTGGCAAAAATCTTTTCAATATCGCCGACGACCCGACCCAGAAGAAAAATGTAGCGCAGGAAAATCCCGAAGTTTTCAACAGATTAAATAACTTCTACAATGACTGGCACAAGCAGGCATCCGTCGAGTTCCAAAAACCCCGCTACATCCACTTGGGAAACGCCAAAGCTACGGAAGTTATTTTGTTTGCCAATGATTGGCAGGGTGGATACTGTGACAACGGCCCCAACCTTATTAATGGCAAAGCCAAAGGCGCGTGGGATATCGTGATCGACACCACTGGCACCTACCAAGTCGAACTCAGCCGCTGGCCATTTGAATCCGGAAAAATGCTCGTCGAAGGAGATGCCAGCCATTCCACATCGTCGAAAGGGGCACTGCCTGTCGCAAAAGCCCAATTGATAATTGGCGAAGCCAATCAAACGATGGAAACCGCCCTGGACGATAAAACCGCCCGCTTCACCCCCCCCCTTCAAGCCGGCAAAACCACTCTCACGGCAAACCTCTTGGATCAAGATGGCAAAACGATCTGCGGAGCCATGTATGTGAAAGCCACTCTCGTGAAATAATCGGGTATTGGAGCCGAACAAAAAAAGGAAAAACCTCAATCAACCAAAAATGAGAACTCTAAAAATATCGACAGCACTGGCCTGCAGCCTGGCGGCCTTCACCGCCATGGCCGCCGAAACCGCTGTATCGGACAAAAGACCGAATATTGTCGTCATCAAGACAGACGACCAGCGCTGGGATTCCTTGGGCTGTTACGGCGATGCGGTGGTGAAGACGCCACACATCGACGCGCTTTCAAAGGAAGGCACGCGCTTGGAAAATGCTTTCACCGTGGCTGTTCTCTGCACCCCAAGCCGCACGAGCTTCTTCACGGGCCAATACGCCTCGCGCAACAAGCGGTTCGACAACACCCCGAAATCCGAAATCGGCGTTGGCCAATTTTCCTACATCGAAACGCTTAAAAACGCCGGGTATCAAATCGGATTGTCGGGAAAAAACCATACCTTCCAAGAGGAATATGCGGCGAATTGGTTTGATACATTCGAGGAATACAGCCCTTTTGGCAAAGTGACCGGCCATCTCACAGAATCTGACAAAGCTCTTGCGAAATTCCGCACCACCAGCGGCCCGGCATCGCGCCTAGGGAACAAGTTACTTGAGGGGTTGATCGACCAACCCGAACCCTTCCAGGAGGCGCAGTGCATGGAAACGCGCATCGCGGAAGACGCCATTTCCTTTGTCGAAAAGAGCGGCGACAAGCCCTTTTTTCTGCTCATGGCATTTCCTTCGCCACACTGGCCGAACATCGTATGCGAGCCTTATTTCAGCATGTATAAAAACCAGTTGGATCAGATCAAATTGGACGGCATGGATGAGATTGATTGGGACAATCATCCCTTTGCCCATTTCGTGCAATCCCAAGTCACTGGCTTCGATACAATGTCCAAGGAAGACCGTCGCAAGATTCTTGCCGTGATGTATGGCCAGATCACCTTTCTCGACAAATCGATCGGCCAACTCATTGCGGCACTCAAAGAACGTGGACTTTATGATAATACGCTCATCGTATTCACCAGTGACCAAGGCTGCCTCGGCGGGCAATTTGGCCTGCCTTGCAAAACCAAGGGGTTCTACGAGCCATTGATTCGCGTTCCTCTGATCGTAAAAATGCCGGGCGATCACCAACTCGGCAAAGTCAAGACGGCCCAAATCTGCAATTTCGACGTCATGCCCACTTTGCTGGAATCTGCCGGTGTGGCCTGCTCCGCGCCAGTGGATGGGAAGTCTTTCCTGCCTGTCTTGCAGGGCAAAACCGACGCGCACCGTGAAGTCATTTTTTCCGAGGTGGGCGATCCCCAATTGCCGCCACCGCCAATCCCCAGAGCAGAATATGCTGCCTATAATAAAAAGCGCTCCGCAGAGGATATGTTTTGGTTTGTGGACTACACCACGAATGGTCGCTGTGCGATGATACGTGAAAAGGGTTGGAAATATTGCTACTACAATGGCGATCTGGAGGAGCTCTACAACTATGAGAAAGATCCTCTCGAACTTAACAACCTTGCCAAAAACCCCGACCAGCAGGCGCGCAAGGAGACCATGCAAAAGAAGCTCTTCAAGCAAGGATTCGTGGATATCAAGTGATACCGGCGCAAGGACCAAGCTGTTTAGCAGAAAAGGATATCCCGGAATTTAATTTGAATTTTGGTGTGGCGACGGCAGGGGTTTCTCTTTGCCGACGTCTTTCACGGGTTTTGGAATTTTGCCTAGGTCATAGACCTCGCGCCAATAGATGGGTCGCATTTCCACATCCATGGCCTCGATCTTCTTTTTGAATTCATCGGTGAAGATTTCTTTGCGAACTGGGTTGAATGTGAGCGTGCCACGAAAGAGTTTCCAATCCACTGGATTGTTGTTGGGCGTCTGGCGCGTTTCCAATCCCCAGAGCGTGTCGGGCTCTTTATCTATCACAGGGTCTCCGCTCAATGGGTCGTAAGGCAATTAAAGTGAACTGAATATAGGTTTCTTCACGCCACGGGAGATGGGGTTGTCGACATCGTGAAAATGCAGTCCATCCGGCGACCAATAAATGCGGCCTTCGGTGAGGTCATAGCCGAACGGGAACATGGCAATGCCGCCGCGATAAGCCCAGGCGAAGGATCCGTGCCCGTCGCAAATCGGATTGCCCTCATACTTCGTGTAAGGACCGGTGATGGAGTTCGCCACAGCCACGCGCTGCTAGGTGCGGCCGGACCCACCATTGATCGACCGATTGGAGGCCTTGTAATAGACGAACCATTTTCCATTGAAAAAAACCGGATACGGATTGTTCACTTGGTCGTAATCCCACGCCTCGGAATCTTGCGAGCGGGTGAAAAGCGGGCCTTCCACAGCGCGCTTCCACGGACCGGCGGGGTTGTCCGCGACCAGCAGGCCTATACCATAAGCATTGGTCTTGCCGCCGTAGAGCGTCTTGGAGGGATCACGGGTGTTTCCAGCATAAAACATCCAAAATTTGCCATCATATTTTAAGACTTGGAGGCCCTCGCGCCAGACCTCGTCGAAGGAACCGGGTTCCCCGTTGGGCATTTGATCAATGACTTCCCATTTGTAGCCATCCACGGAGGTGAGGTAGTAGTTTTTTGCCCGAAATCCCAAGCCGTCATTCTTGATGCGGGTGTCCAAGTGCATGAACCACACATGGTATTTGCCGCCGTGACAAATGATGCGCGACAGCGACTCTTTCCATAACCGTCATCGACCAGAGCCTTCTTATCACCGATATACTCGATTTCCTCCTCTTGCTTGCTGATAACCGAATATCGGGCACTCCCAGTTTGGCCTGCTCCCTAAGTGAGCGATGAAAAGATCTGCCCCACCAGCGGAACGCGAGCCGCCTCCGTCGGATAATTTCCAGCCGACTCGGCCGGATCATCGGCGTGCAGGACGGGCGAGGAAACCAGGCAGACTAAAATAGCGTAAATGATATTTTTCAAATAATTTATGCTCTTGAAGATTTGACGAGTCTATCGAATATCCGGTGTCACTTTGTCGCTGCCGCCGGCTTTCCGGAAAGGCATAACGGCAGGGTCGTCGAACGGAGCCTTTCCGTAGGCAGCGCGGGGTTCCTCATTGGCTGGAGGCACTTGCAACTTGGCTCGAAGGCGGGCGAGTTCGGTTTTCAGCGTTTCAATGGTCTCCGCATACTTCGGATCTCTGATGAAGTTACGAGTCTCGTCGGGATTCTCCATCAGGTCGTAGAGTTCCCATTCATCCACATCGGGCTTGTAGTAGTGGACCAGTTTGTAGCGGTCGGTCACGACGCCGTAATGTGGACGCACGCGGTGCCAGCGGGGGTATTCGTAGTAGTGGAAGTAGAAGCTCTGGCGCCAATCCGCCGGGGCCTCGCCGCGGAAGAAGGGGATCAGGCTCTGGCCTTGCATGTCGGCGGGTTGGGGCAAACCCACCGCAGCAAGAAAGGTGGGGGCAATATCCAGCAGAGAGACGATTTTCCCGCACGTGGTATCCGGTTTGATGACGGCGGGCCAGCGGGCCAGCAACGGCGTGCGCATCGATGGCTCAAGAATCCATCGTTTGTCGAACCAACCGTGTTCGCCGAGAAAAAAGCCCTGATCGCTAGAGTAGATGACAATGGTGTTCTCGGCCAAGCCTTCTTTATCCAGATAATCCAAGATACGCCCGACGCTTTCATCGACGGACAATACGCAGGCGAGGAAATCGTGCAGGCAGCGCTGGTATTTCCAACGGACGAGATCTTTGCCCTCGAGATTGGCGGCGCGGAACGCTTCATTGCGGGGGCTGTAGTAGGCATCCCACGACTTGCGCTGCTCAGGCGTCAAGTCGGGATGCGGGTTGAGCTTGAGGTGGTCGTCGTTCAGAATTTTTCCGATTTCCATGTTCTGGTCGCGCCAAGCCAGGCCGCGGTTGCCGCCGTAGTCATCAAACAGCGTGGCCGGCTCCGGATAGGACCTGTCCTTGTCGAAATCGAGATTTTTGATGGCGGGGTCGAAATTCATGTGGGGCGCCTTGTGCTGGGACATGAGTAAAAACGGCTTCGAGGGGTCGCGTTGCTTGAGCCATTCCAGCGACAGGTCGGTGATGACATCGGTGACATAGCCTTCGTGTTTCACCTTCTCTCCGTTGCGAATCATCGGGGGGTTGTAGTATTGCCCTTGGTTGGGAAGGATTTCCCAGTGGTCAAAGCCCGTTGGGTCGCTCACCAAATGCCACTTCCCAATCAGCGCGGTTTGATAGCCCGCCTTCTGCAGCAACTTGGGAAAGGTCTGCTGCGATCCGTCGAAGGGGACGGTCTCATTATTGTAGAAGCCGTGCAGGTGGGAATATTTCCCAGTCAGAACCGTCGCACGACTCGGCCCGCAGATCGGGTTGGGAACAAGGCACCGGTCGAAGCGCATTCCCTCCTTGGCGAGGCGGTCGATGTTCGGAGTCTGGATCAGATTCCGGTTGTCTCCATAGGCGCTGATCGCTGCAGGAGCGTGGTCGTCGCTGAAGATCAAGATGATGTTGGGTCTGGCTCCTGATTTTGCCGGTTCTGCGGCAAGGCCGAAGAGAGGGAACAACAATGCAGAGAGGACTGGCAGTTGGTGTTTCATAAATGTTGGATGTCTGAGATTCCGGTATTCGGCGAGGCGAAGCAACATTTTTCCAACCGTCCTCGCGGATCATGGCGCAGCGGCCGCGCGTGCTGTATTCGACAAACCAGAACATGTCTTCCTCCGAGCGCTTCTCGTTGTAGCCCGGGTATTCCGCTTTGGGGATGGGAGCGGGCGGCATTCCCGGTTCTCCCACCTCGGAATAAATGACAGTGCGGTGCGAGTCCTTCTTCTCATTCAGCACCAGCAGGAAGGAGATGCTGTCGATCTGTTCGTCAATCCTCACTCCGGCTAATTGCAGCAGGGAGGGCATGAAGTCGATGTTGCTGATTTGAGCGGGTGTCACACGGGCGAGTTGTTTTCAACTCCACTTCGGAGTGAGCGGGCCGAATCGAGCAGGCAAGCACATAGAACAGGATTTTGATGCAAAATACTCCACTTATATTATTCCAATTTATGGATTTGTGGAAAAAGTCCATGCATCGCCCTTCACCACGGATTGATCTGGTAGGACGGCGTCAACTCGCCAGAAGTAGGTTTTACCGGCATCCAGCGTGGGCAGCGTGAAGACATTTGCCTCCCCTTCGAAGGATTTTTGGATCGTCGGCGCGGCGGTTTGGTTGAGCCCATCCTGCGAAGTAGAGAAAGTCATAGTATGCGAAACGGCTTGATAAGCGGGCCGCCACATGAGCACATCGCGGTCAGCGGGAACATCCTTGGCTTGGTCAGGCACGATGGGGAAACTCGCCTTGGTCACTCTACGGCCGGGTATCCAATACGTGGCATCACCGCGCTGATACGCTCCGATGTCGGGATTCATTCCCGCGACCATGGGCGAAATTCCTTCGATGGCGATCCCTTGATTGATGATCCCCAATGCCTTGGCGAGAGGGCGGAAATCGCACCAAGCCTTGTTCACCAGATCGGTATCCGCATTAAAATCTAAGTCATTGTTGGAAAATAGCTTCAATTTTCCGAGAGGTTTGTTGTTCCATTGACCATAGATCGAATCCGCGAGATTGTTCGCAATGGTGCTAAACGCATTCGGATTCTCACCCACCTCCTCGGGATTGGAATCGGTAGCTCTTTTGGATTTCATGCCGGGGGTCGACGAAATGATGATCGCGGTTTTCTTGGAATTATAATTGCTGTGATTGAAGACGGTATTATTGATGCACCGATTGGCCTGATCCGGAGTGGGAGCGTCCACATTTTTGATCATGATGCCCACACTGCCGCAGTCCCAGACCATGTTGTGATCGACCGTGAGGCCGCAGGTGTTGTCGTCGCCCCGGATTCCCATGCCGCCGCCCCAAGAGTGCGGGGGCGTTCCCGAGAAGCCCTGAGACACCCAATTGTGGTGAATCCGTGTGCCAACGGCAAGGGTTGATTGAGTATAGACGGCAGAAGTATCCTTGTTTCCACCATAGCAGGCCAAGTAAGAATCCGAAACTTCGTTCATCGAAAAATCATTATCCATCAAGGCAATCTGGGCTTGGATGCCTCCGCTCCGGCGAAGCGTATTGTAACGAACTGTCGCACGACCGCCCTTATCCACCATATAAGCCCAGGGTTTGTTCACCTGCAGGGGAGGATAGACCAATGAGGAGGAGTAATCAAAATCATGGATTAGATTGTTCTCGATTCGATTGTCGAATCCGAGGATGAAAAGTGCACCCAATGCCCCGTAGGCAAAGGTATTGTTCACGACTTGCGAGTTGTCGGCAAAGATGTTCGGGAAAATATTATCAGGGCCTGACTTGTCACCCTCTTTCAGTGACAGATATTCCGTCCAAGAACTATGCAGGACATTGTTGTTTTTGAAAACAATATGAGCACTTCGCCGACCGGTATCGTCTCCAAATTTGAAGGCTGATCCGAAAAATCCGATCCCATCGATCGTGAGATATTCACAGGATTTCGAGGCGGTGAATCCCCAGTCACGGGTCTTCGATTCAAGGAGGGCGGTCGCTGGATTTTTGCCATCGGGCGAGCAGATATAAAGTTTCTTGGCCGCTGCATCGTAAAACCACTCGCCGGGGGCGTTGAGGAACTCTTTCTTTCCAAAAAGGTAGAACTTATTATTGGCGTCCCACTTTCCTTTCACTCCCCCCTCGTCGCCTTTATCTACGCTTTTCCCGAGATCTTTCTCGTAAGTGATAACGCCGGAACCTGCCGTGTGGGTGAGCACGGGGCGCGTCCAGCAGAAGAATTGATGATCCACATTAAGCAGAGCCAGCGCGCCGGTGACATCCCAGCCCGTCTTCGCAAGAGCCTCGCAAGCCAGTGTGCCGTAGGAATTCCCAGAGGTATCGGCGGAGGCCCACACTTCCGGGGCGAAGAAATTCCAGTCCCCATGGGCGTCCTTGGGTGCATCTGGCCAGCGGGCCTCGAGCATAGGCTTGCCATTGTAGAAGAGTTGACGAACGGAGGGGGGCTCCCAAGTCGCAACATAAACCCCCTTCTGCGGTGTTTCCTCCCAAGAAAGTTGGAGCACATCGAGACCGGAGAGGATCGGTTTTTCCCCTTGGAATGAAGTCAGCGTGATCGGTGCGCCTTCCTTGCCCGATTTGTTATCCAACGCAACCGCTTCGCGATAGGTTCCCTCGCGGAGAATGATCGTGTCGCCAGCCGTGGCCTTTCCATAGGCGCTCTGGATCGTGCGGAGCGGCGCGGTGGCCGATCCGGTTGCCGCATCATCGCCATTGGGAGCCACGTAAAGTTCGGCGGCGTGCAGCGGAGCCAGCGGGAGCAACGCCATAATAAGTCTCAAATACGAAGCAGCAGTGAAATTAGCGATCATAAGAGTTCTTTTCATAATATAATTCAGCAAATCAAAAAACTTGTTTCAGCGCCGTCCGGCGGTTTTTGAGTCAATCACCTTTTGCCCAATCGACAAATAGTGAATCAGCACTTGGGCAACCACGAATAAACCCGAGAGGGTTAGAAATAAATGAGGTTTCATGGTTCAGCAGATTTATTCAGGTTGGGAATCATTCCCATATGCTTTATTTTTGCAGCCTCTCCACAAGGAGAAATGTCTCCCGGGAGATCGCCATGGGTCAGCGTTTCGTAGTTTAGATTCCAGTCGGTTCTTGAAGCCCGGGGCCGGATTTGCTCCATGATCAGCTTGCAAGTATTCGGCAATTCCACGCCGGCGCGGTTGTGGTAGTGGTTGTAGCCCACTTCCCACGTATCGTATCGATCGGCCGTCGCGGCGTCATTTGCACACACCCCTTGCATCGAACGGGTCAGGAGTTGACTGGCCAAAAGCTCCATCGCCGCCATGTAACGATCCTGGTTTTCTGAATAGACATCCACACCTTGGTGCCAAGCCACCTCCGCCGCATGCAATGCCGATCCCAACGCAAACTGGGCATGGTGACCATTGTCGCGACAAGTTTCCTGAGTCAACCCATCAATCCACTTGGTGGGATTGGACCAAAACTTGTTGGGATTGCCTCCATCGCCAGCAATGGAATTTGGCTTGGCTCCGTCCGTGGTCAGATAGAAATAAGCTTGGCTTCGGGTTTTCAAACGGGCGAGGGCTTGTCTGAACTCCGCTTCGTCCTCATTGAATACCGCAATCGCCATCATGGCGTCAATTTGGGTCAAATCCACATTCCCATTCCACGAACTCGCCGTATTCAACTCGGGATAAAAAGCCCGCTTGAACATGGCTTGAAGATTTTCCCTCTCGCTTGCAGTCCATCCGGAATAGAGGCGCATGATTTCAGCCGCCGGAGCAAAGACCGCGCCTATCCACCCAGCTTGCAACCGATCTTGGTCGGAACCGGCGGTGAAGCCATGCAGATTCGTCCACGAGTTGAGAGTTGCGATGGATCTATTGGCATAGGTCTCGTCCTCCGTGAAATACCAAAGCAGTGCTTGGGTATAGGCGGCTATGGCGTCGTCCCGTGAGATAGCCGCATCGTTGCTATTGGAATTGATGTTGGTAAGCCCATGCGGGCCGCGTGTGGCATAACTTGAACTCTTCATCCGTTCGCATTCGCCTTTCCACGGCTGGTCCCCGGCCTCGATCTTGGCCTTCACAAAGTCCAGCTCAGCTTTGCTATTGAGTGCGCCGGGGTGAACAAAAGTAATGGCGGAGGAGGCAGGCTGCGCAGCAAGTGGCACAAATAGCAGGACGTTGAGCGGCTCGGCAGCGGATAGCACGACCAAAGAGGCCAGCAGCACGGCGATGATAAGTGTAAAAGTATTCTTTTTTATATTTGGTTCGCTCTTATTCAAAACGGCACTTGCACCTTGGTTGACTCGTGAGCTTCGCAAAAGATCAGTGAATCACTTGCAGTCGCATAAAACGCCTAAGGTTCGAATTTGTCGGAATGGTATCCTGAACCGCCACAACACCGGTATTGTCTGTGACATTGGCGCTTGGAGTCCATGCACC
>Ga0114971_10002926_pt1 | contig 11660 bp, 10 predicted proteins | sample M_140625_MF_Meta_FD_87320 | JGI IMG/M metagenome (GOLD analysis project Ga0114971, IMG submission 87320) | Freshwater microbial communities from Lake Montjoie, Canada to study carbon cycling - M_140625_MF_MetaG | ecosystem: Environmental > Aquatic > Freshwater > Lake | place: Lake Montjoie... | reverse complement strand
GCGCTTATCGCCCTTGTCGCGGCGTAGTTGGATCCGCCCAACCAAGCGGTCACCCGCATGAATCGGCAGCGTGTAGGGGCCGTACTCGCGCTTTCGCTCAGGGCTGTAGATCTCCCAGCGGTAGTGGAATCCATACAGCGCATCAAGGCGCTTCCGGTCGTGAACGAGTGGGTCGAGCGGCGAGAGGAGCGCCACGGCGTTCGGATCTGCCACTGCCGTACGTGTCCCGGTGGTGGCGCGCACCGCCGCCTCTAGGGCAAAGCGTTCTGCACCTGGGATACGCCAGACGCCGTCAAGTCCTTCAATCTCAATCTCATCAAGTGCGCCGCGTGCGGTGAGCCGACTCACCAGCTCCTTGCGCTTCAGCGGCCAGTCGTTCTGCACCCAGACGCCGTTCGCTGATGCGAGCCCAAGGTCGCGGTGTCGCGCTAAGAAGGTGTGTTCGATCTGCTCCTCTTCGCTCACACGACGCTCTAAAACGTTGCGCGGGACGAGTCGCTCGGCAAGGTCAAACCAGCGGATCGACCCTTCTCGGCGCGCCAAGAAGAGGAGGCCAGAATTTGCCAACATCTCGAGCGCTGCGCGGTAGGCGGGGGTTGGGCCCCACGACCAGTCGACGAGCTTTGACGGGCCGAAGTCGGCGGCACTTAGCGCTCCTTCTGCAGTGATCCGCTGCATCACGGTGTCCGCCCACGGCTTCAACTTCTTGTAGGTGCCGTCACTCCAGAATCGTTCACGACGCCGATCTGCGGGGCGACGGTAGTAGGGGAGTTCGTTGGTAGGGATGATCACGAGTACGCCGTTGTACTGTTCAATCAGTGCGCGCTTCGCGGGCACCGTTGCGTAGAGGAGTTCGTCAACCCAGCGCGGTTCAAATCCGTCAATGCGTGCATGACAGACGATTTCGTGGCTACGCCCCGCAAGATCAACCGGATCAAACTGCAGTGAGCCGAGCCGCTCCACCAGCGCAAGCACTGAGCCACGCCCCGCAGGAAGCGATCGTGGAGGGAGAAGCATGTGGCGTTCGGCAAGGAAGCGACGAGCCGCAACCTTGCTGATGCGCAACGGCGTACTCATCTGGTTGGCTCGCGCTGCGACTCGCTGATCACAACCTCGCGCGCGCCAGCGGCGCGGAGGAGATCGGGGTAGCTGATCGGGAAGACGTCAAGGTGCGTGCCGCATGCCGCCCAGAGCTCGCCCCACGCAGCGAGTCCGCGATCGGCGAGGAGGGTGAGTGGTGCAGCGCCAGGTAGCGGTTCGTGCCCCAGCGGCGGGATGCCACCGATGACGAATCCGGTGAAGGCACGCGCCTCATCTGCCGTCGCGCGTCGTACGCGTTCACGTGCATTGAGATTGAGTGCGGCGCCGAGCGCGGTCAGATCAACGCGATCCGCACCAGAGACGAGGGCGAGAACGCCACGCACGCTAGCGCCATCCTCTACGGCGAAGACGAGACTTTTGACGATCTGGCCTACCTGCACGCTGAGTGCTGCAGCAGCTTGCGCAGCGGTCGCGGTGGTCTCAGCCATAGCGTGGGGGGTAACGCTCATCCCAACGGCGCGCCCAGCGGCAACGACCCGCTCAACGAATGCGGTGCGCTTTGCCTGATCCATGAGTTAGTGGGCGGTGCCCCCAGCCTTGATCATGCGATTCCGTGCGGTCACGATCAGTGCAACACCGCCAACAACGATCGCACCACCAAGGATGATCTGCGGCGAGATCGGCTCCGCAAGGATAATGCTCCCCGCGATAACTGCGACAACTGGGTTGACATACGCGTAGGTTGAGACGAGGCCGAACGGCGCCACGCGCAGCAGCCACGTGTAGATGTTGTAAGCGAAGAGGCTACCGATCGTGACAAGGTAAGCGAGCGCGAAGATGACGTCAGGCTGAAGTGCTTGAATATTGACCCGCCCCCATTCGCCAAGGAAGAGCGCAATAACGGCGCCACCAACGCTACCCGCAAGCATCTGGATCGTGACGGCGACGCGTGGATCGGTTGGCGTGGCGGCGCGGCGCTGACTCCAGATTGAGCCGCCTCCCCAGCTGAGTGGGCTAAAGAGAATGCAGGCGAGCCCGACCGGGTCGAGGCCTTCTCCACCAGCCTTTGGTGAGACGAGGATCGCAACACCAATGATGCCTACGGCAATACCAACGGCGGTTAGTGGTGCAATGCGATCACTGAAGACGACGCGCCCGATGACTGCGACCCAGATTGGAAGGAGCGCAATGAGGAGTGCCGTGATCCCTGATGGAATGGTCTGCTCGCCGAACGAGGTGACACCAAGGCCGCCAACATTCAATGCGAGTCCAACGATCACCTGATCGCGAATCTGCTTCCCGGTCAGCGCACGGAGTGCTGGTCGCGCAACAACGAGGACAAGGGCGAGCATGGCTACACCGGCAAGGGCGAATCGCATCGCCACCATTGCGAACGGCGGAATCGCCGTCCCAGTGTCTGGATCAACCACCACGCGAATCGCAAGATACGTGGTGCCCCACACGATGTAGATTGCCAACATCGCAAGTGCAATGGCGATTGGCGACGCCGGTACGAGGCGTGCAACCTTGTTCGGCGAGCTCTTGGTGGGCATGCGAGGATGGTAGCCGAGCGCGATCACGACCGCACCAGTGCCGTCGTGTGGTTCTGCGGACGCGATCCGTTCTCCTGCCCTGAACCGCGTATCCTGCGCAGATGCGTGGATCACGGCTCCCTTGGGTTCTCCTCATCGCCATCTCCGCGTTCGGCTACGGCTCTGGGCCACTCTTCGCTAAGTGGATCTATCCGACAGGGTTCGACTGGCTCGACCTGCTCGCCTGGCGGCACCTTCTCGCCGCGCTCATCCTCTGGGCGATCGTCCTCCTACTCCCCGCCGGGCGCGCAGCGCTTCGGCAGATTACGCCGCGTCGTGGCCTCACCGCCTTTGGGCTCGGCGTGCTCTTCGTTGCGAACGCTTCCACCTACTTCGCCAGCCTCACCTGGATCGACGCGTCGCTTGCGGGCCTGATGACCTATTCATATCCCGCTATCGTTGCGGTGCTCTCGATCTTCTTCGCGCACGCACCCTCAGGGGCTCGCCCCTGGATCGCACTCGCCATTGCTACGAGCGGCGTGGTGCTTGGTGTTGGGGGCATCTCGGCCGGTAAGGAGCCTGCGCTGATCGGACTTTTCCTGGGCGTTGCATCGCCGATCATCTACAGCTGCTACATCATCCTCGCGGCGCGCCTTGGAGGCGAATCGAAGAGCGGCACTGGCGCAAGCCGCGGTGGCGGCATCCCGCCGCTCGCCGCGGTGCCACTCAGCCTCGCCGGCACCTCGTTCGGTGTGTTTGCCCTTCGCCTCGCCACTGGGCGCGATCTGCTCCCACTCCCAATCCCAGACGACGCCCTCCTCCCCATCCTCGGCGTTGCAACGATCGCTGGGATCGTGCCGATCGGCGCCTTCTACGCTGGTGCCCAGCGCCTGGGTGCCGCCCGCGCCGCACTAGTAAGCACCGTTGAGCCCGTCTATACGATCGTGGCGGCCGGCTTCCTCTTTGGGGAGCAGCTCACCCTGACGCAGCTCATGGGAGGAGCGGCGATCCTGGGGGCGGTCCTCGTGGCTGAGTGGGAGGCAATTCGACCGACTCAAGCACGCCGTGGACGGGGCCGACAATAAATTAACGCGCCGTTTACCTGGCGGTAGCAGTCTGTTGATACGCCCAGCTCAAGATACGAGTGCGCCCTCATTATTTGGCGAGCCAAGGGCGCCTCGCCAACAGGTAGGAGTGACGATGAGACTCGTAAAGAGCCTTCACATCAGCATTGCCATGGCTCTCGCGCTCACTATGAGCGTGAGCGGCGTGGCTAGCGCGGCTGCCCCAACGATCCAGAATCAGGCCAGTGGAAAAATCGGAGGGTCAGGCGCAACCTTCCCACAGAACCAGTACACAAAGTGGTTTACAAATTTCACCACACTAAATAATGAGGCTACGCCAGTCGTAACCGGAAATTCAACTAAGCAATTTTCCTCAAGCAATTCCACAAATAGTCTCGTGCTAGAGTATTCAGGCGTAGGCTCTGGAGCCGGAATTAGCAACTTCTCCGGCGTAAATAAGAAAATCTCAACGCAGATGTTCTCTGGAACAGACGCGATTCTTTCAACAGCTGAACGAACTACGATCGACACCGCCCTGGGAGCAGGTAAATATTCTGTGATCCCGATGATTACTGGTCCGATTTCTCTCGCGTACAATGTCCCTGGGCTCTTGGCAGCGGGCAGGGCTGCGACACTTCGACTTGATGGACCGGCTGTGTGCGGAATCTATCAGGGCACCATTAAGAAGTGGAATGATGCGGCGATTCGTACTCTCAACCCTACGATCACGAATCTTCCAGATGCAACGATTAAGGTCGTCGGTCGCTCGGACTCCTCAGGGACGACGTTCATCTTCTCTTCGTACCTAGGGAAGGCGGCTTCGGCAGACCAGAAGATGTGTGGCTATCACAGTAACTTCTCTTCGGGTGAAGCTAACTTGGATGATGCGGTTGGTACATTCAAGCCTGCGAAGACAGTACCTGCTGACCAATTCGCTGGCATTCGTTCGACAAATGGCGCAGCAGCCATTACATCGCCGGGCGGTACCAACCAACTTCTCGCGTCGCACATTAAGGCCGCTGCCAACGTATACTCGATTGGCTATGTTGAATCCTCCTATGTCACCTCAACGGCAGCTGATGCCACGATCGCGGGGAGCATTCAAGGAGCTGTGCTCGCCGCGAAAACATTGAACGCAGGCAAGCAAGTCTTCCTTGCGCCAACAACCACTACGATCTCGTCTGCTTTGACAAATGCTGTCATCACAGAAGACCCAATCAATCCGAGCTCCGCCTATGTGCATCCTGTCTTTGCGACTGGAGTCAACTCGTATCCGATCGTTGGGTATTCGTGGATCATGTTCTATCATGAGTACACAAATGCAACGGTCACCAAGCAGCAAGTTCAAGGGTTGATCGTCTTCTTGAACTGGGCTTTGACTACTGGTCAGGCAGCCACACATATCTACACTGGTTACAATCCTCTCATCGCAAGCGTTCGCACAACAGCGATCCTCGAGCTAAAAAAGATCAAGTTTGATGGTACGCTTCTCTGGCCATAATCTGAGCGGCGGCAGATTTTGCAGTGGGCGGGCCTTACGGTCCGCCCACTGCATTCACTTTTTCGGCAGGTAGCGTAAACGGGGAGTAGTGATGACCAGCACAGGATTTGATTTCAGCCGTCAGCGCAACGCCTCCGCTGACCCTCTCTTCCGCCGCATTCTGGCGGTTGCTGCTGGCGCAGCGGGTCTCCTACTTCTTGTGTTGACAGGGTATCTCATCGCCTACAGCGCACCACTTTGGGCGATCCAGAGTCCGATCAGTTTTCTTACAACGCCACAATGGATCACCGGTATTGATCAGGCAGACGGAAGCACACTAGAGATCTATGGCGCCGCCTCCATGATCTTCGGAACGGCGGTATCCAGCCTCATTGCAGTACTCATTGCAGCTCCGATCGGGATCCTTGGAGCCGTCTACCTCGTTGAGTTTGCGCCACGGCGGCTCGCCGTGCCACTCGCCTTCCTCGTTGAGCTTATCGCTGCGATTCCTTCAGTTATCTTTGGCCTCTGGGCGGTGGGTGACCTTTCACTACGGTTGCGTGATTCAATTGAGTGGTGGATCGCCTCGAGTATTGGGCAGATCGTGCCGTGGCTTTCGGAGGATCCAGCCTCCCCCTCATCGAGTACCGTCTTCCGCGCAGGGTTCTTGCTTGCAATCATGATCCTGCCGATGATCGTTGCCGTCAGTCGTGAGTTTCTTCGTTCCGTTCCGATCTCACTTCGCGAGGGCTATATCGGGATGGGGGCGACGCGCTGGGAGGCGATTCGAGATGTGGTGCTTCCCACTGCACGAACCGGCCTGGTGGGCGCCGTAATGCTTGCACTTGGGCGCGCAATTGGCGAGACGATTGCTGTGACAATGGTGATCGGCAACGCCCCGGGGATCCCCTCAAGCCTCTTCCTCCCAGGACAGTCCATTGCTTCAAAGATTGCGAACAACATCGGTGAAGCGTCTGGCCCCATTCAGCTCGGTGCACTTGTTAGCCTGGCGCTTACCCTCTTCCTGCTTTCACTTACGATTAGCTTGGTAGTGCGACTGTCCCTGCGTAAGTTCTCGCAGATAACGGCAGTCTCATGAACGCCCGCGAAGCACTCCTCCAACCTAGATCACTTGACCGCCGCCGCGCGCGTACAGACACGTTGATGCTGCGAATCTTCCAGGTGGCTGCTTTCCTTTCAGTACTTCCGCTCTTCGCGCTCGTCTTTTATGTCACCCTCCGTGCACTGCCATGGCTTACACCATCATTCTTCTTCAATAACCCACTAGATCAAGAGAAAGGGGTCCTCAACGCAATCGTTGGCTCACTGCAGATGACTGGCCTCGCAATCCTCATCACTGGCCCGATCGGCATTGCTGGCGGCGTCTACCTGAGCGAGTTTGCTCCAAAGCGTGTTGCAGCCATTAGCGAGTTTCTGATTGACATCATGCTCGGAGTCCCAAGTATTGTAGCTGGCATCTTTGCTTACCTCGTCCTCGTCCCAATCCTTGGTCCCTCAGGATGGGCTGGATCAGCGGCGCTCTCCATCCTCACCCTTCCAATCGTCATTCGCACAACCCAAGAGGTGATGCGACTCGTTCCTGCATCAATTCGCGAGGCGTCGCTTGCACTCGGCGTGCCAGTCTGGAGGACAACCCTCTACGTCACGGTGCGTACTGCACTCCCTGGTGTGCTGACTGGACTTGTGCTCGCAACGAGCCGTGGGTTAGGCGAAACGGCACCACTGCTCATGACGGCACGCGGCACCAACGCAGAGAACTTCTTCGACTTTGGAACAACGATGAATGCGATGCCGCTTGTGATCTACAGGTATTCAAGCGCGCCCGACGAAAGCTTTCAGGGCCAAGCGTGGGCTACCGCCTTCGTGCTGATGGCAATCGCCCTGCTGCTCAACGTGGTGGTCCGTTGGCGGACTGTGAACAGCCGGGTGGCCTGAGATGACGGAGTTGGAGGGAGATGGGATGATGAAGAACATGGTTAACGAGAAGACCGCTGCGAAGGGGGCTCGGAAGGCTGCTGCCACCGCTACTGAGAATAGTGTTCCCTCACACGAAACGCCAAGAGAGGGGCTTCTCAGCCTGAGTGACGTGCAGGCGTTTTATGGGTCGTTTCGAGCGGTAAACGGCGTCTCGCTGCAGATTACCCCGCGTTCTGTCACGGCTCTAATTGGGCCGTCTGGCTGTGGTAAGTCGACACTCTTGCGCACGATTAACCGGATGCACGAGACACTTCCAGGCGCAACCGTCACCGGTTCAATAGCCCTTGACGGCGTCAATCTCTATGCAAAAGAAGTTGATCCAGTTCGAGTACGCCGAGTGATCGGCATGGTCTTCCAGAAGCCGAATCCATTTCCAACGATGTCGATTTACGAAAACGTTGCCGCCGGACTACGCCTTCTTGGGCGAACGTCAAAGAGTGAATTAGACGGCGTGGTGGAAGCGACACTACGCCGTGCGGCGCTGTGGGACGAGGTGAAAGCTAAGTTGAAGCAGCCAGGAACCTCGCTCTCTGGCGGTCAGCAACAGCGCCTCTGCATCGCGCGAGCGATCGCGGTGCAGCCTCGCGTGCTGCTAATGGATGAGCCATGCTCAGCGTTGGATCCAATTGCTACACTCAAGATTGAAGAGTTGATCCGTGAGCTTGCCGCCGACTACACGATCGTGATTGTTACTCATAACATGCAGCAAGCCTCACGCGTCTCTGACTCAACCGCCTTCTTCTCCATGGATGAGGAGCGGGCCGGATATCTGGTTGAGACTGGTCTAACTCCAACGATCTTTACTTCACCAAAAGAGTCGCTCACTGAGAGTTACATTGCAGGCCGCTTCGGGTGAGTCGGCTTAATCTGGCGAAGCGCCTTGCCATTTCAATCTTTGTAGTTGCCGCATGCCGCCCGTCTCTTGGGGGCAGCCCGATGCCAACCACGAGTTCAATTGCAGGCGACCTTGTGCCATCAAGACAGATGACCGTAACGGTGCACGTGCCAGGGGTCACAGATGCCCTGGCGTCATCAGTGATCAGTGCCGTCGCAAATCGCGTTATTGAGGCCGCTGGCGTCGCCCTTCAAATTGTAACTCCCTTTTCCACTGAGGAAGGATTCTCGGTGCAAGCACAATTAGGACAGACCGACATTTTTCTCGCAACGCCCGCGGCGGCACTTGTTGCTCGTGAAGCGGGGATTGACGTAGTCATGATCGCCGGACTGCAGCGTAACGCCGGACTGCAACTAACGGTTACTCCTGGTGACGATACTTTAGTTGAGTCGATCGCGAGCGGCTCAGTGCTGATTCAAGGGAGGCCAGGCGATCAAGCGCCGCTACTTCAATACTTCGACGACGCGGGAGTTGACCGCAGTGCGCTCGAGATCGTGTTCCAGGAGCCATCAGTTCCGTTTGATGCAACTGGACTCTTTGATTCCACGTACGCTGCGGCACTCGTCTCCTCATATGACGGAGCGGCCCGACTTCAAGAGTTCCTTGATCCCGAGACCGGCCTCCCTGAAGGGCCAGATGCCTCAAGCGTTTTCGCAGGCATCAATGATGATGCGCTTGCCAGTGCGCCCGGACTTGGCATTTGGGCGCTGCGCTCTTCATTGACCGATGAGGATTCACGGATCGCCATCGCGCTGGCAGTTATTGCGATTGCGGATGGAGCCGCCTTTTGCAGGGATGATGCAGAAACGTGCGCAATCATCATGGAGGAATCTGCACTCTTAGATCGATATGGAGTGGGCATGATTTGGTCAATCAACCAGCTGAATTCCACATTCTGGCCTGCCCTGGAAGGCGCACTAAAGATTGATTCTGTTGAACTCCAACGAGCGATTGACCAGGCGGCCGCAACTGGGGTCATTGCTGGAGCGCCGAACATTGAGGAGATCACCGACCTTCAGATCCTCGAGCTGGTAGAGCCTAGACTGCCTCCCGCGCTGGATCTCAAGGGCGAAGACTGGGTCCCGCTGGATGTTCCACTGCTCGCCGAGTGAGCGGGGCTTCTTTACGCTCAATCGAGTAAGTCAGCTCCCTCGGATCCTTATCGTAGTTAATTGAGATCCAGCGAGCAGCAACCGCTCAGGTCTCGGTCGACTGTTATAGGGACTCCACATTGCGTCGGCATAGGCTCCCGCTCCAGCGATAGCAACGAGGTCACCGCGAGCCAAATCACCAGGGAGAAGGTGCGCACCGAGCGCGTCGGTGGACTCGCAGATTGGCCCATGAGCTGCGGTGAGGCTGTCTGACCTTGTGCGTGATGCAACGGCGTGGACTGGGTGCCGAGCGCCGTAGAGCGCCGGGCGGATCAGCTCGCCCATACCCGCATCCAGTACAGCTTGTCTTTCGCAAACAGTTTCGGCTTCGCCAGGAAGCGCAAGTGGCGCCCTGACAATCTCGCGTCGTGCTCGCACGTGCAGCACGCGTGCAACGAGGTACGTGGCCTCCGCAACAAGTGCGCGTCCAGGTTCGATGGCGCGCAGCGGCGGCGTGGCGCAGCTGGCGTTAGACCACGCGACATCGGCAGCACGCGCGAAGTCTGCGGTCGACGGGCCGTGCTCAGCTGCTCCCTCTAGCGTCACCGGCTCACCTCCGCCGATGCAGAGCGTGCCGATGGTGCAATGGACATCCGGGGCGATTAGCCCCTCGGCAACCAATTCTCCATATGCGGAAATGGAGCGCTCAACGGCGGTCTGCCACTGTGAAAGATCGCGAAGCTGCGATCCCGCATGCAGATGGATCCCAACAAGCTGAAGCGGTGGACCGGCCGCAGCGACGATGCGCGCAGCGGCGATGAGCTCTGCACGATCGGTTCCAAACTTTGAGCTTCCTAGTCCAACTGCGAGTCCACTATGCCCTCCTGGCTCAATCGCCGGATTGAGCCGAATCAGTGTTCGGATCGGCGCACCGCTCTTTTCACAACGTGCCAAAACCGCTGCCACGAGGGCGCGCGCTTCGTCGAGAGATTCAAGGGCGATCCAGCGGAGTGGACGTCCGCTTGCTGAGGCCTCGATCGTTGCGCTAAATTCCTCTTCGCCCTTCCCAATGCCCTCAAGCGTGATGTTGCCGTTCTCTACCCCTGCTAATCGCGCCGCACTGATCTCGCCAACGGAGACGCAATTTGCCCCCCACCCACGGTTGGCCAATTTGGTGACGACTGCAGGAAGCGGGTCAGCCTTCAGTGAGTACGAGCGGATCCACGGATGAGGGAAGGCATCTTCAAATAGTTGTGCCGCGTCGATGAGATCCTGTTCGAGCGTCAGATAGAAGGGAGTGGCGCGCGCCTCCGCCGCTGACTGGATCGCTTCAACAAGTGCTGCGGAGAGGCGTGCACGATCGGACACAGGTCAGGGGAGAACCACGTGGCAGGCTCGACAGCGCGCTTCGTACGTATCATCGCCCCCCATACCGCCAATGACGATTAATTCGTCGCTCACACTTGCCGGCTTCCCGTAGCGCATGCGCTGTGTTCGTGTCGCCTCTGCGCCGCACTTTACGCAGATCGCCGTCAGCTTGGTGACCTCATCGGCACGGGCGAGGAGTTCAGGGATCGTTGCGAAAGGTCGCCCTGCGAAGTCTTGATCGAGGCCGCTGACGATCACGGTCCGCGGTCCAGCGACGAGCTCTTCAATGATTCCTGGAAGGTCGGCCCCGAAGAACTGTGCCTCTTCGATCGCCACCGCGTCTGGATCGCGCTTCAGCACCTCCGTCCGGATGGCGCTCGCATCTGCCGCCACGACGCTCGGAAAGCGCGTCCCAGTGCGGCTCACCACCTCACCAGGGGCCACGCGGGTGTCTCGTGAGGGGGTGATGAGGAGCACGCTCTGCCCAGCGATCTCACGCCTGCTGAGGAGGCGGACGACCTCAGCTGTCTTGCCGCTGCTCATGCAGCCAGCAATCACGTGGAGCCATGGGATCCGTTGCGCAGCCATCCGCGGAATCCTAGCGGAAGTGAGGGGGTGGGGCTACGCGTGCGATATCCGCCGCATGTGAGGATGGTAAGCCGCTCCGCCCCCGCCACATCGCCGAGAGGAGTGACGAATGAGCAGAGGCGTGGATGGCCTAAGGCACTGGCGACTCGCGGGCGCCGCGTGTGGAGCGGTACTTGCCCTTGTCGTAACCGTAAGCAGCACCAGCGCCGCCTTCACCGCGACGCAGCCAGTCAATGCGCTATTGGAGAGTGGGCGAGTAGTCCTCACCTCAGGCGATGTGAGTAGCCTCACCTTCGGCGGCGCAGACCTTTCAGCGATTGGTCCCGGGACAACGCTCACCCAGAGCGTCACCGTCACCAACGCGTCAACGGTGACGTTTCCAACGGCCTACACAGAGATCGCCCTCTGGGCTGATCCAACTGGAGCACCGATTGACAGTGCGGGCCTTGGCGCCGCACTTACCGTGCAGGTGACGCGAACTATTGGGGGTGGGACTCCAGAGATAATCTATTCAGGCAGCTTTGTGGGACTCACATCGGCACCTTCGTTCACAGCGCCGATCGGATCACTCTGGCGATCCCGCAACGCTGGTTCACTCACCGG
>Ga0114971_10002923_pt1 | contig 11662 bp, 12 predicted proteins | sample M_140625_MF_Meta_FD_87320 | JGI IMG/M metagenome (GOLD analysis project Ga0114971, IMG submission 87320) | Freshwater microbial communities from Lake Montjoie, Canada to study carbon cycling - M_140625_MF_MetaG | ecosystem: Environmental > Aquatic > Freshwater > Lake | place: Lake Montjoie... | reverse complement strand
GCCGTTGCAGAGCCTGATTTGCTCTCGGCATTTGCAGCGGTTGACAGTAAATCACATTTATTGACGGTTATGGTGATCAACAAAGAAGTTGGCCCACGGACGATTACATTGACGTTGAATGGACACGTTGCGGGTAAAGCAGCCGTTTATACCCTGGGTGCGGACAACAATATTGTTTCCCAACAGGGTGTGGATGTGAATGGTCGGATCACAGTTCCAGGTCCATCAGTTGTTCTTCTGAGGATTCCTCAAAAAGCATAAACGCGACGCCTTTCCACCACGGTCACGGATGACTTAGAATGTGCGGCGGAGGGTTAGACAATGCACGCCGTACAGATTTCACAGTTTGGAAATCCAGATGTCCTTGAGGTCGTGGATATCCCGATGCCGGAGCCCGGTTCTAACCAAGTACGTATCCGCGTTTGGGCGGCTGGCGTTAACCCTGTCGACACCTATGTCCGGTCTGGCGCGTATGGCGACCGTCCGATGCCAGTAGCCCTTGGCTTTGATGCCGCCGGCGAAATCGATGCGGTTGGGCACGGCGTTGACTCAGCAGTTATCGGAACGCGTGTTTACACCTGCACAGCGCTTCCCGGCGCGTATGCCGAATTTGCCATCGTCGATATTAACCGTACCTACCCCCTGCCCGACAATATTTCGTTTGACCAGGGTGCTGCGATTGGTATCCCGTACGCGACTGCGTACGCGGCTTTGCACCAACATACATCCACAAATGTAACATCGACGGTCTTTGTCCACGGCGGCTCGGGCGGTGTCGGTATCCCGACGATTGAGCTGGCCAAGGTCGCTGGCGCGCGCGTGGTGGCGAGCTGCGGCACGGATGATGGCGAAGAAATTCTCCGGGCGCATGGGGCTGACATTGTTGTTCGCCACGACAAGGATGGCTATCTCGACACGCTAACCGCATTGGTGAGTTCGCCGGGTCCCGCCGGGCAAACGGGCATCGATACGATTGTCGAAATGGCCGCGCACATCAACCTTGGAAATGACCTGACACTGCTGAACAACCGCGGAACCGTGGTTGTGGTGGGTAGCCGTGGGCCGGTGCAGATCAATGCCCGGGATGTGATGCGCCGCGATGCCCGCATCCAAGGGATGTTGTTGTTTAATTTGACATCCGAGGAGCGTCAGGAAATCCACAGCAAGCTTTACCCCCTCCTGCTGGATGGCACATTGAGCCCACGGGTTGCGGCGACTTATCCGCTTGAGCAGGTTCGGGATGCGCACATACGTGTTCTCCAATCAGGAATCGGTGGCAAAATCGTGCTGAATCCATGGACGCCGCAATAAATACGCGGTGTTTTCTAGGAACCGATGCAATTTTCATGAGGACTAGGGAACCAGAGCCGATACAAATTCGTTTTACTGCATGGTAAAACAAAAGCGAATCACTTTACTCACCGGTAAGCAATTGCAATGCGGTGAGATAGTAAATAAGGAAATTGTAGATGAACAAGCCAACCGACAATCAGTATCCATTGCAGTCCGACATCCAGGCCCGCTGGAGCCCGTATGCATTTGCGGAGACGCCTCTTACGACTGACGAACTGGGATCTATTTTTGAAGCTGCCCGCTGGGCACCATCGGCATATAACGAGCAACCATGGCGCTTTGTCATCGCGAGCAAGGATGCAGATCCTGAAACTTATGCTGTGATTTTCGGTGCGATGATTGACTGGAACAAAATGTGGACGGCGACGGCTCCGGTTTTGATTGCAGTTGTTGCGAAGAAGACATTTAGCCATGATGGCTCAGCAAACCCATGGGGTCCTTACGATGCTGGGCAGGCTGCCGCGTACCTATCACTCCAGGCGACGAGCATGGGTCTTTATACGCATCAGATGGCCGGTTTTGATCCTGCGGCGCTTACAGAAGGACTTGCCCTCTCCGATGACTTTGCGCCGGTGGCGTTGATTGCGCTTGGGCATATTGGAGATCCAAACAACCTACCAATTGATCCGCTTAAGGAAAAGCATAGTGATGTGACGCGCAGCCGTAAGCCTTTGAGCGAAGTGGTTCTGGCAAAGGGCGGCGCTACCAGTCCACTGCTTGGCTAGTCTGTTTATGTGGCAGCTACGGCGAGGCCTCCCGGCGGCTTACGACTTGCTAGGAGGCTTTTTCGTGTTACTAACAGTGATGCTTGGAACATCCATGCTGTTTCAGTACGACTAAGAAAGCAATAGACGTATCCGACCAATAACCTAAACTCGGAACCAAGTGCGCATCGCATCTGTTGGAAATGTCATGAAACATGCAATTGTCTTCGGATATGGACCAGGAACCGGCGCCGCACTTACATCGAAACTCACCGCCGCAGGCTACACAGTTACGGCTGTCTCACGGAGCGAGCCAGCTGAGCTCCCAAGTGGCGGCCACTGGATTGGCGCGGATGTCCGCCGGCCAGTAGAAGTACACATGGCTGTGGATGCAGCAATCGGTGACCATGGTGCACCGTTAAAAGTCTTCTTCAATCCTGTCGCGGTCCGGCAGGCACGTGGACTTGACATTGATGCAGGCGACATCATGGATGACCTTGCGACATCGGTGGCTGGCGCGATAAATGTCATCCAGGCAGTCGTTCCGCACATGCGAAATGTCCCGGAGACTTCCATAGTGTTCACGGGCGGCATCCTTTCGGATAACCCACACCCGATGTTCACCAGTGTTGGCGTCTCAAAGGCTGCATTGAAGAACCTAGTCCTTGCATTTGCAAAAGAGCTAAAGGCAACGGGTATTGATATTCAGCTCATTACGGTAGGTGGATTTATTAAGCCGGGGACGCTTCTCTCGCCGGATGCGGTTGCGGGCCGCCTCTTTGATGCCGCACATAGTAAGTCTCAGCAGCCAGAGACATTGTTTGATGGACACTAATCTAAAATAGCAAAAAGCCCCTCCCGAAACCGGGAGGGGCTTTTCAACTTTTCGCTAGTTAGCGACCGCGGCCGCCGCCGCCACCGTAGCTGTCTCCGTAGCTGGAGCCACCACCGTAGCCGCCGCCGTAGCTGGAGCCGCCACCGGAGGAGCGTCCACCGCCACCGCCGCCGTAGCCACCGCCACCGGAGGAGCGTCCACCGCCACCACCGCCGTAGCCGCCGCCACCGCCGCTACCACCACCGTAGCCACCGCCGCCACCGGAGGAGCGTCCACCGCCGCCGCCGCTGGAACGTCCGCCACCGCCGCCACCGGACTCACGCTCGCGCGCTTCGTTTACGGTAAGGGTGCGTCCGCCGAATGCAGCACCGTTGAGTGCAGCGATTGCAGCTTGTGCTTCTTCTGGGTTGGACATTTCGACGAAGCCGAAGCCACGGGATTGACCGGTGAAACGATCTTCCATGACTGCCGCATCGGTCACGTCGCCGTGGTTACCGAAGAGCTCACGAAGTTCATCCGAATTGGTGCGGAAAGGAAGTCCGCCAACATAAATACGCATCTACTAACTCCCACTGCGCAAATCGCAGGGCCAAACAAACTATTGCCCTCACTCGCGCAATGCGCGGCCGATCCGCGCGATAGGTGCCTGCTACCGCATCCGTAGAGCAAAAACTGAACAACCGTACGTGGAACGGAGTCAACATTGATTCACATTCCAACCGAACTGTACATCTGCCAACCGATCATAAACACTCGGGGAGAGGGCGTTCCCCCGACCTAGCACAAGGGCACTCTATCCTGCTATGCAAAATTATGCAAACTAGTAAAAATAATGGGTTGTCATTTTTTTCGTTTTATGTTAGTCAGTACCAATAAAAATTGTTGTGACAGACAGTCCAACATACCCCATCCCATAAGGTGTCTTCAGCCGCTTGTAAGAGCACAAAAGGACCCGCCATCAGGACTGGAGAGTGGCTACGTTTACCAACATCACCTAAACAGGTGAATGGAAACTACGACTTTGGAACTGGCCGGCCCATGGGTGAACCCTTTGATCGATAAATAGCCGACCAAGCCACGTCTCATAAAACAGAAAAACCACTCTCCGGGAGAACCCAGAAAGTGGCTACGTTTGCCAACATCACCTAATAAGGTGAATGCAGACGACGACTTTGGAACTGGCCGGCCCAGGGTTGAACCCTTTGACCGATACTCAGTTCGACAACCATATCCCATTAAACAAAAAAACCACCCTCCGGGACAACCCAGAGAGCGGTTATGTATTCCAACATCACCTAGACAGGTGAATCAAAGCTACGACTTTGGAACTGGGCGGCCCATGCTCTTGTAAGCATCTTCGATAGCCTTGATGTCAGCTGCTGCTGCCTTATTTTTCGCATCGACCTTGACTGCAGCGCGCAGCGTAGCAAGTGCCTGTGGGTAGCGCAGACGTGGTGGAACCGACTGGTCCATCATCTGTGCATGGCCAAGCTCGGCAAGTGCCTTGCCAGCAGCGGCTGCCAACTTCTTGTCCTTAGGTGCCTTTGTCGCCGCTGTTTCAGCCTTCGCTGCAGCCGCCTTCAGTGCATCAATCGATGGGCCAGCTGGGGCTTCCGGCTTTGCTTCGCCGCCACCAGCAGGTGCCGTCAATGACTTTGGCTTAGAATCAGCCTCAGGGGCAATCTCTACGCCAGCCTTCTTTGCTTCTGCCGCATCATCAAAGCCGGCAAATGCAAGGTTGTTCGCCTTGTAGAAGTTGCCACGGTAGTTGCGCTGAGGTGGTTGCACGTGGCAGTAGGCACACTTCACGCCTTCCTTCTCAGCAAATGGTGGCTTCGCGTTGGCGGTGCCTGCGAGCAGACCAAGCGCGGTCACTGCGAACAATGCACGAGTTGTCATTGACATCTTCTGGACTCCCTTTGACTGCACACCTGCAGCCTCTGAAACCGGATTTGTACGCCAGAGGGTTTCAATCGGCGAAACATCCCCCGGACACGCCGCAATTATACTGGTGCGACCCCCATTCCATGCAACCCAAATTAATGCCGAATTCCGGTAAATGCCTAGGCATCTAAAACAACATCAAGATGGAACATCCGGTCCGGTGCCGAAAGAGCAACCAAATCATCTGGAATAAATAACTTTGTTGGGCACAAACAGGCAGCTTCAACACTTGCCAGCATGTCGCGTACCATGTCCACCGTGGATGCATCTGCAAATGGATTGGACTCATTTTCGCGGAGAAAGCGATGCAGGCGTACACGCAACATACGCGTCGCATCACTGCGCTCATCCTCGCGGATATGCTCGTCATCCGACAGAGCAAACAGAAACTCAATTACCGGATCAACAGACATCGGTTGCATCCTACCCGCATTTTCGTCAGGGTGGAAGACAACCCAGTATTCTTACTTGGATACGATTCGTTGAATATTGGAAAATAATACGGACTTTATCCAGATGCGCTATGGAACCAAATCTTGATCACCGTCATCACCGGATACACCTTGCACACCACGTGCAGCATCCAGAATTTTAGTGACCACAATGGTAATATCGCCCTCATTCACCGCCCACGGCGGCGGAGCCAAGCGCAAAATATCCGGTGGCCGATGATCCGGAACAACACCCATACCACGTAAGGCCTTTGACATCCTGCCAGCACCCGCCAATGCAAGCGCAATGTGCCCACCACGCAGCGCCGCATCAGCAGGCGTAATCACCTTCCAGCCGCCCGCGGAGCTCGCATCCACAAGCTGTGCACGCAGTTCGGATGTCACAACGGCACTCGCCGCCTCAACCGCCGCAAAACCCACGGCTTCAAATGGTTGCAAGGCTCCCGAAACAGCAGCAAGACTAAAAATATGTGGTGTCCCAAGCTGGTAGCGCGCCGCACCCAGCGCTGGTACGTAGATACCCGCCGGATCGAACATCCGATGCTGATCGACGCCAAACCACCCACGCAAGGCTGGCAACATTTCCAAGTACCTTGGATTTACGTACATCCCTGCAACCGCACCCGGTCCCGCATTCATCCACTTGTAGTGACACCAAACCACTGCATCAACGACATCGAGACCAAGATCTGCCACGACCCCGATGGCATGTGCGGCATCCCAGATCACACGGCAGTCACACGCGACCGCCGCCGCCTGAATGGCACGTATATCGAGGCGCTGCCCCGTCGTGTACACCACAACCGGAAGCACCGCGGTACCTCCGCGAGGAAGAGCCGCAATCACAGCTTCCGTCTGGTAAAGCCGATCAGATGTTGGCTGAACATAGAAGATGTCTGTAACGCTCATCCCAGTGATTTCGGCGATGCTCTCCACGACAATTCGGTCGCTCATAAAGGCTTGCGTATCGATGGCAAGGCCTGTTCCCGGGCGGTGCAGGGTAAGCAGGAGGTTTAGCAAATTCGATGTAATCGAGCCCGTCACTGCGACCGTTCCACTTTCGGCTCCAAGCAATGCCTCGAGACGCGCAGCTAGCATGCCAGGCAGGTGTAGCCAACCATCCGGGCCATCCGTCCAGCCCCCAATCCCCTGCTGCTCCCAGCGCACCAGCTCGGCATTGATTGCCGTGCGTACTGCCGGGCTATACGGCCCAAGCGAGTTGCCATCCCAGTAATACAAGCCATCCATCACCGGGAATCCCGCACTACGCAATGCATCCACCGCTGCCCAAGTTGCCATCAGCTTTCGACTCCATCCGGTGTAACACGCCACACCTTGGCATCCGCGACCAGACTCTGCGGAAGTGAGCTCAAATCCGTTGTCGTGATAAACGTCTGTGCACCCGTGCGTGAGCGCGAAAAAATACGACTGCGCCGTAAAACATCGAGGTCAGAGAGGACATCATCAAGGAGCACAATCGGACTCTCGCCCACCCACTCTTCAAGCAGCTCCTCCTCCGCGAGGCGCAACGCGAGCGCCACCGTACGTTGCTGTCCTTGTGAGCCAAATGTCCGGACATCCACAATTTCCCCACCAGGGGTTGTCATTTGCAAATCGATGTCATCCCGTTGTGGACCGCTCAAGCTCGTCCCGCGGGCGATTTCACCACTGCGGATACGGTCAAACTGCGCGGTGAGCGCGGCGGTGATGCCATCCGGGGACGCATCTTCAAATGCCACACACGGCGCATACTTTACAATCAGACGCTCGCGGTCTCCCGCCAGGCTTTGGTGTATCTGACTGGCCCTCGGAGCCAGTCCACCCAGAAATGCCGCCCGCCGCGACATCACCTTCCCACCAAAATCACACAGCTGCTGCGTCCAGACATCCAGCGTCTCAGTCCCGGCATCCCCGTGGCGAATACTCCTCAGCAGCTCATTCCGCTGGTTTAGAATGCGGCGATAGGCGCCAAGCGTAATTGCATAGCGCGGGCTGGCCTGCGCCAGTTCATAGTCGAGAAAGCGTCGACGCTCATCGGGCTCGCCCTGCACAATCGCAAGGTCGGTGCTCGAAAACAACACCGCGTTCAGATGCCCGAGCAGCTCGGCGACGCGCTGCGCGCGCTGGCCATCGATGATAGCACTTTTCCGCTCCCCGCCCGTCCCTTCGGAACCCGGCCGCGCAAAGACTAAGTCGAGTGAGCGCGAACGCCCGATGGCATCCCGGTGGACATCTGCGCCAATGCGCGCAAGCGGCTGGCCGAAGCGAATCAGGTCGATGTCTTTGTGCGAGCGGTGGCTTTTACTCGTCGCAAGAGTGTAAAGCGCCTCGAGGAGAGCTGTTTTGCCGTGGCCATTTTCGCCGACGAGCACATTTAGACCCGGCTGTGGAGACAAAGAGACCTGCGTGTGACAGCGGAAATCCGTGCAGCGCAGGTCGTTGATAATCACAGATTAGTGTAGCAGGAAGCATGTCTGGTTCGGAGGCTTCAGACCATCCCGCGGGCTTTGAACCACTCGGCGCATGCCTTTGGCCACTCAAACGTCTCAGGCGCACCTGCCGATCCGAGCCCAACCCCATGCGCACCCTTTTCGTAGACCTGGAGCGCAAATGGCACTTTGTGCGCCGCACAGGCCTGCGCAAACAGCAGGCTGTTTTCAACTGGCACAACGGTGTCATCGTAGGTGTGCATCAGAAATGTCGGCGGTGTGTCCTTATTGACCATTAAGTGGTTGGACAGATTGAGCTTGAGCGCGATGGTCTGCTTGTCTCCGAGGAGGTTGTTTCGGCTGCCGACATGGGTGTAAGGACCATTCATGTCGATAACGGGATAGACCAATACTGCGACATCAGGGCGACAATCCGGCGCGAAGTGCGTTGCCGCGGTGCTCGCGAGGTGTCCGCCGGCGCTAAATCCAAGGATTCCGACTTTCCTGAGGCCCATTGCACGCGCCTGGCGAATCGCTTCTTGGGCATCGAGCAGCGGTGCCGGGTGGCGATACCCTTGCGTCCCGAGGCGATACGTCACGACAAGCGCTGTCAGGCCGAGGGTGTTGAGCCAGTTGGCAATCGGTTCGCCTTCATGTGGCGCGTGTCCACCGTAGCCGCCGCCTGGGCAGACCACGACTGCGTTGCCATTGGGCTTTGCAGGCTTGTAAACAGTGAGTGTGGGAACGGCATCTTTGCCATTATCAAGGGAAAGGGGCATTCGGCCTTCAGGCCACAGGCGTAGTGTCTCCATTCCGCGATTCTAGCACGAGTCGCCCACGGCCGGCGCTTTGCTGTGCACGGAGGCGAACGGTACGAGGCGTGTCCCCGGTCACCTCCCGGACAACACGGGAAAGATGTGCAGCATCCGCAAACCCACTTTGATCCGCCACCGTCGCCAATGTCAGCTCAGTGGTCTGAAGAAGGCTGACGGCACGCTCGACACGCAAACGGCGGACATAGGCTCGCGGCGTCATCCCAACCTCTGCCGAAAAGACTTCCGTAAAGCGGTCCGGCGAGAGAAAAACAGCGCTTGCAACCTGTTCGATACGCAGTGGTCCCGCAAAGCCATCCTCCATGTAGCGAATCGCCGCGGCAACGGTCGCGGCATGGCCAGCCTTGTGGATAGCGGCATCTGTTGGAGCCGATTTCGCACGGGCACGCGCAAGAAAAATGAGCAGCCGCAAAAAGGTTGCACGGCAAACAAGCATGCCATCGAGGGTCCCCGAGCGCCATTCATCCCGGATCTCGCTCATCCACGTGCTCACCTGCTCGTATGCAACCGGCGTGAGGTGCAGCCAGCGCCCGCCAAAGCGGAAGTTGGAGTCAGGGGCACTGTCGGCGAGTACCAATGCCGAAAAACCCGCAACCGTCGCCAAAATATCCTGTGTCTGGGAGTCAAACATTTCCGTCTGGAAATGAATCGTGTCAAACCACAGATCATCGCCGCCATCAAACCAGTGCTCCATCCCAGGCCACATCACAAAAACATCCCCGCGGACAACGGAGTACGATTTGCCATCGATGAGGTGATTTCCTGAGCCCCGCCGCGCGACGTAGAGGGAGAAAAAGTCTCGGTGATGCCTGGTGATCGCGCCCGCATCCCCCGCAACGACATCGGACAGGACGACCAGCTGCAAGCCGAGGCTGGCGCACGTCCCGATGGCTCCACTTTGGAGGCTGGCGAAGTCATGAACGACGAGCTTATTGGATGGGGGTGATTCCAGGTGCATGTGTATCTTTTTGATTCTCGCTATCGCCCACTAAGTCCTACATTTGGCACCACGCGGAATCCACCACATCGCATATCAAGGAGATGCCAGAAAAACGCACCCTTTCCGAGTGCTTTGCTTTACGCACACGTGTGTTTAAAGCAGCGAACCTCAGTTGTTAACGAATTGTTACCAACGCATCCAATAAATCCCGGATAGTGCTCTGGAAATATTTTCCCTTTCGGGCGATATTTGTACTACACGAGTGCGTGCTAAGAGGTTCCCATGGCAGATTTTGAATATCGACAAAAGACATTTGCTCAGGATGACATCGCGGGCATGACGGATGCTCTCCACGAGGATGGCTTTGCGCTCATCCCGGGTGTGCTTTCTCCCGATGAGGTCAAGCGGACACGGGATGCAATCGATAATCTCACCGGTTTCGGCTGGGACAAACACCTCTCCGGGCCGACCGACCATTATAAAAATGTCTTTAACCGCGACAAGTGGTTTCTCGATCTCTGCGACCGCGAGCCACTGATTGACCTCGCCGAGTCCACGATGGGCCAGGAATGCCATATCATCGGCGAATCTGCGTGGCGCAGCCGGCCTGGTCACAATGGCTGGAGTCCGCATACGGACCGCACATTCATCGATGTCCCCGAAGAACATCTTCTCAACGGCACGATAAAGCTGCCGATTTATGTCTGCACAGCGCATTATTATCTCGACGACCTTGATGTCTCCCTTGCGCCGACGTGGGTGATTCCGGGTTCGCACAAGTCTGGCCGCGCACTTGTCTGGGGCAAGGAAACGAATCCTGAGTGGCAAGGCAAGCAAATGGAAGCTGTCCTTTGCAAAGCTGGGGATGTTCTCTTCTTCCGCTCAGAAATCTGGCACACGGGCTCAGAAAACACATCGGATAAAACCCGCTACCTGCTTCAGGTGCACTATTCTCATAGGTTCATCGCGCAACAGTTCTCACCCTTTATGCGCTTCCAGTTCGCTCCGCACATTTTGGAAAATGCGAATCCTCGCCAGCGGCGCCTTCTGGGAGACCATCGCCAAATGGCTTACGACTAGAAATTCTTTCGTTGGCGATGTTCCGAAACGGATTGACGCAGCGGTGATGTTCGCTTAGCATCTGAGTTAACCGTTCAAGAAAGACCTCACCTTCATGATTGACCTCACTGGACAACACATCTTCATCGCTGGCGGAAGCCGCGGCATCGGTGCCGCAGCCGCCCGGATGGCCGCAAAGGCTGGCGCGGATGTCACTGTCAACTACTTGTCCCACCGGGCTGCCGCCGATAAGGTCGTCGCTGAAATCGAAGCGATGGGCCGTCGTGGCTATGCCGTCCAGGGTGATATCAGCCAGGATGGCGTCGCGAAGAACATGATGGCGGATGCTGTTGCGCAGCTCGGCAAAATCACCGGACTTGTGGTGTCGGCTGGCGTCTTCGAAGCCGGCCCAATCGATGAGATGACCGCTGAGTTCTGGGATAAAACGATGGGCGTGAATGTCCGCGGAACCTTCCTCTGCGTTCAGGCGGCTGTTCCTTACATGCGCGACAACGGCAAAGGCAGCATTGTGATCTACACATCGACGGCTGGCCAGCGCGGCTCCGCGGTCTACTCGGCTTACGCCACCAGCAAAGCCGCGCAGATTATGTTTATGCGCTCGATGGCGCTTGAGCTAGGTCCGAACAAAATCCGTTGTAACTGTGTCGCTCCCGCGTGGACCGAGACGGATATGGCTGCGCCAAGCCTAGATGCGCTTGGCCGCGAAGATGTGGCCAAAGACTTTGTTCTTGGACGGATTGGCCTCCCAGATGACATCGCTGGCGCGACTGTTTATCTTCTGTCGCCGCTTGCGCAGTTCGTAACGGGTATGACATTGACCGTGGATGGTGGAATGGACATGCGCGGGTAGGTGAAATAGTGCCCGTGAGCTGGTCTTGTGTCTGAAGGAAGAATTAATTTTTTTCTTTTTGATGTGGGAAAAGGTTGCAGTTTATTTGCTATCCCCGTTTGCTCAATTTGTAATGGGTATGACGCTTACGGTCGATGGCGGAATGGACATGCGCGGATAGTCGCTTTTTCCACGGCTGTCTAAGCCTTGTTTCTCTGGCTGAAAAAAAGAAAAACCCTCCCCAATAAATCACGGGGAGGGTT
>Ga0114971_10002922_pt1 | contig 11663 bp, 9 predicted proteins | sample M_140625_MF_Meta_FD_87320 | JGI IMG/M metagenome (GOLD analysis project Ga0114971, IMG submission 87320) | Freshwater microbial communities from Lake Montjoie, Canada to study carbon cycling - M_140625_MF_MetaG | ecosystem: Environmental > Aquatic > Freshwater > Lake | place: Lake Montjoie... | reverse complement strand
CGCATACGCTGCCGTCCCCTCAACCGGTGATTCGATTCGAAACAAGAATCGCGGCGAGGCTAAGATCGCCATGATCGCCCGGCCGATGCCTTCCTCGAAGGTATGCTCCGGCTGGCTATAGGTGTCGCTGGCGATGCCTACAAGGCGCGCCACAAGGGCGGAATCCACTGGCCGGCGATAAGCTCGCGCAGCGAAATCCCCGAGCAGCTCGTGGGCGTAGGCGGCCCGCGCGGCCACCTCCGTCGGCGCCGGTCCCCGTGTAAAAAATCGCGCGTAGCCCTCTGGCGTGCTCCAGTGCTCCGGCTTGAGCGGTCCCTTCACCTGCACCGACGCGACGCGCACAATCACACTCGTCGCTCCCGGCACCGACTGGGTGCGCGCCGCTGGCACCGACGCGCCCGGTTCACGTTCACGCGGGATGATCTCAAATTGCACGGCATGGGCCCCGGCGTCCCACTGCACTTCACGCACTCGGCTCAAAATCTTTTTTTCCTGCCAAGCGACATCCTCACGAAACCACTCCTCCCCGTCGACCCGGGCGATCAGCGTGCCCTGTCCTGGATCAAAATCGAAAGAACCGCGAATCTCCAATTCCGCTTCCAATCCGTAGGTCTCCGTTTGTGCTAGGCGAAACGAGTGCGCCACCTTGGCCGGCTTGGTCACGAGCATCCGTTCACCCGTGCCGCCACCCTCTGAGCCGCGAAACTCGCGCCCCGTGGCCGTCTGGTTCGGCATCACGCGTGAGACCTTCGGCACCGCACGTTCCACGATCACCTCCGCGGCCTGTAAGTATTTCTCCAATAACAGCGGTGAAATCGTCAACACCTCGCCCATATTGTCGAATCCAGCGCCCGCGTCGTCGGGCGGGAACTCGACCTCGCTGTTAAACTCAATCCCCATCAGGTCGTAGATGGTATTGCGATATTCCGCGCGATTGAGTCGGCGCACGGTGACCTTCCCAGGATCGGACGCGGTGGCGTTGAGATCCAAGGCCTCAAACTTGATCCATTGCGTGAGCGCCGCGATCTCCTCCGCCGACGGACGCCCCACGCCCTCCTCCAACGGCGGCATGATGCCGGCGCGCACGTTCTTCAACGCCGCAAACCACATATCATGACGAGAGAGCATATCCGCCGCCGTCTTCATCCCGTCAAAAGCCACCTGCCCTTTGTTCACACCGTCGGCATGGCAATCGTAGCAATACTTTACCAAGAGCGGTTTGATGTTTTTCTGAAAGTTGACGGCCACCTCGGGCTCAGCCGCAACCGCCCCGATCGGTCCCACCGCACCGGAGGCCCAAGCCATCGCACCAGCGCAAAAAATGCGCCATGGGTTCAACGTTAAATGGCAGGACTCAGTGGAGGGCATTCGGGCGGCCTGACGCTCGCAGGCGACGCACGGTTGCGCGACCGAAATAAGATTTCAACGATTTGGAAACGAATGCCAGGAGAGCAACCCTGCAACGCACGGCCTACTTGATGGGTCCGCTCAACTTAAATCGCGGATACTCCCGAACTGGGGATCGAATAACCTTTGGTGGGTGCGTACGATCATCCCATCTGTGAGTCCAGCCAGCCAGTCGCAGATCTGCCGAGCCTTCCCGGCCTGCGTCGTCTCCAAGTCGAGCAACCGCCCCACGCGCGGCGGCAAGATCGTGATCACGCGGTCGCCCTTTTCGACATAGTTGCGCCAGCACGATTCCCAGAGCTGAAAAAGCACCCGCCGCGCCTTGTGCTCCATCTGCTGCAGCTGCGGGCTCTCGAAGATGACATCGTTGGCCATTTTCTTGTAAAATGCCGCCTCGCGCTCCGCGCCTGGGGAGATCACGAGTTCGAACCGGTAGCGGTTCGTCTTGGCCGACATAAAATTCGTCCGCTCCCGCAGCCGACACGCGGTAATAAATCCGCCGACCTTTTGCGCAAATACGTTCTCCAATCGATCACCCCGAATCGCTACGCACAACTGGTCGAGCCAACGTTGCCGCTCCGCATCAATCGCCTCACCCGCCGCCCAGGCCTCGATACGCTCGATCGTAAGAAAGCCCGCCTTCACCCCGTCGACGATATCGTTCAGCGAATACGCCGCATCGTCTGCCCAATCCATAATCTGGCACTCAACACTTTTGAACGCGTTGAGCTTTTCTCCACCATGCAATGCCGCCGGAATCGTCGCGTCGCCAAAAACAAAGTCACGGTGCCGCTCCTGCCGGTCGTAGAGAAAGTGCTTGGTCGGTAGCGACGGAAACTCGCCGATGAGCTTCTTGTATTTGAGCACGCCATCGAGGAGCGCCCGCGTGGGTACCATGCCCCTTACTCCGCTCTCGTTCTGATACATCGTCTCCGTGAGCAGATGGAGTGTCTGCGCGTTACCCTCGAAACCACCCCATCTGAGCATCAGTTCCTGTAGCGTGCGCTCGCCCGAATGTCCAAACGGCGGGTGCCCCAGATCGTGCGCCAAACACACACCTTCGACAAGGTCGCTGTCGATGTGGAAATCATCCCCCAACGGCGCGCCCCGCGAGCGGAGGAAAACACAGATGGAGCGCCCGATCTGCGCGACCTCCATGGAGTGCGTCAGTCGCGTACGATAGAAATCATACTCTCCTGAAAGAAATACCTGAGTCTTGGACTGCAGCTTGCGGAACGCATGCGCATGAATGATCCGGTCGCGGTCCACCTGAAACGGCGTACGGTAGTCGCCCTTGCGGGCTTCACCCATCGACTCGCTGTCGAACGCAGTGTAGAAACGATTGATCATCGGCTTTCGTTTCGACACGAACGCCCCGTTGACCACGACGCAACCTCGGATATGCCTCACGCGACGTTCCCGACTCCGCTCGGCCAAGCGCCCCGTGCGAGCCGCGCCGTCGGCACCGCGCTCGGCCCAAACCTCTGGCCACTCCTGATTCCTTACCACCGTGCCGTCGCTACAACGGTAAGTTAACCCGCTCCTAACGTCACGTTATCGTGGATACGAAAGCGCGTCTCCCCGCGCTCGCCAGCGCCCAGTTACGGTCGCGGCGCGAAGCCTGCTTGCGGACGATTTAACCTCACCGCATAACCCAACAATGATCTCCGTCTCCACCCTCCGCCGTTTGGAAAAAGCCGCCCGCAGCGCAGCGCGCGCTGCGTATTGTCCTTATTCCGAGTTCCCCGTGGGAGCGGCCGTCCTCGTGGCTTCCGGTAAAATTTTCACCGGCTGCAATGTGGAGAACGCCGCCTACGGCCTGTGCAACTGCGCCGAGCGCACCGCGATTTTTTCCGCCGCGGCGGCGGGAGCACGAAAACTTACGGCCGTCGTGGTTTACACCCCAACGAGGACCCCGACGGCACCCTGTGGCGCGTGTCGCCAAGTCATTAACGAATTCGGCCCCCACGCCCGGGTGATCTCCGTATGCGATTCTCCCGCACGCCTCGACACCACGCTCGACACGCTGCTGCCCGACGCCTTCGGACCGCGGAACTTGCTCTAGCGCCTTGGCTCGCCGGGCAGGCGTTTTTCGAAACTGAGCAGCTCGCTCCGGATTTGGCACCCGCCACTTCGAAGATATCATTGTGAGTTGCGTGCCGTCCGCGGCGGACGCCCCATGTACGCCGAAAAGACCTTCCGCATACGACGCCCGTCGCAACTGGAAGATGAGCAGGTTCGCCGGTTCGCCGCCATGACCACGAGCAGCGCAAACCGACCTCCAGCACCCCAGCTAACCGGCCCCAAAAAAACTCCGCCAGGATCTTATCACCCCACCGTGAAGAAATCCCGTACCGCGGCGACGACATCTGCCCGCGGCACCTCACGCTCACTGCGGTCGGAGAGATCGCGGAGTTTTACGACCCCCTTCGCAATTTCGTCGCCGCCATAGAGGAGGGCGATCTTGGCCCCCGACTCCGCCGCCGTCTTGAACTGTTTTCCGAACGCAATATCTTTCATCGGATAGTCGACCCGATAGCCGGCCGCGCGCAGCGCATGGATATCTCGGAACGCCGCGTGCCGCTCGGCGGCACCGCCCAGCACACAATACACGTCTGGCACCTGCACCAACGTCGGCATCAAGCCGCGTTGTTCGAGGAGCAGTGCAAACGTCATGTCGCCGATCGCGAACCCCACTGCCGGCAGCGCCGGCCCGCCGAGTTTTTGCACCAAATCGTCGTAACGCCCGCCACCCGCGAGTGCGCGCAACTCCCCCTTGCGATCAAAAGCCTCGAAGACGAAACCCGTGTAATAGGCGAGGCCGCGCACAACCCCGAGGTCAACTTCGACAAACCGCGCCAACCCCATCGCGTCGAGGTTGCCCAACAGTTTTTTCCAGTCCGCAAGGCGCGCGGTGAGTTTCTCGCCGCCGATTGAGCCGAGGGTGTGCTCGAGCGCCGCGAGTGATTTGATCTGCAAGAAGGCGAGCACCTTGAGCGTCACGCCGTCGTCGAGCGGTCCAAACTGCTCCGTGTAACCCTTGAAGGCCTCCTCTCCGTATTTTTCAAATCGATCCACTGCACCCAGCACTCCACGGATACGCGGCTCATCGAGTCCGAGCGCTTCCAAATAGTAGAACCATAGATTCCGATCGCTCAACCTCACATAAAAATCCTGCTCGGTCAGGCCAAACGCCGCGAGACACTGCACCAGCATCGCAATCAGTTCCGTTTCTGCCTCTGGGCCAGGTTCACCAAAAATATCCGCGTTAAACTGGGAGAAACAACGTCCGCGCCCTTTTTGCATCCGCTCGTATCGATAAAACTCAGCAATGCTAAACCACTTGATCGGGCGTTTCAATGCGCTGGCCTTAGCCCCAACGAGCCGACACACCGTCGGCGTCATTTCCGGACGCAACGCCACTTCTCGCCCGCCCTTGTCCGTGAAACTGAATAACTGCGCTTCGATTTCATCGCCTGACTTCGCCTTGTAAAGCTCGAGGGGTTCAAGCACTGGCGCATCGTATTCGGCGAACCCAAAGGTGCTCGCCGTCTGCCGCCACAGGCGAAAGATATGGTTCCGACGCGTAAAATCCTCGGGATAGAACTCCCGGAATCCGGGCAGAGACTGGAATGTGGCCATGGGCCCGACACGTTGCGAACGGGTTCGGCCTAGGGCGAATAAAAAGTGGGTACCAAGCGGGTCACCTCCCGCCCAGCAGCCAAGACAGACCGGAACGCACGGGACCGCGCACCCGGCAGACGTCCAGCTCAGCTCAGTTCCCCGCCTGCAACTTCACGAGGTCGATCTTCTTCAACTGCTGTTTGAGAATCTTGCCTGATTTGAATTTCACGACAGCTCGCTGAGGAATAATGACCTCAGCCGCCGGCTTGTTGGGATTGCGACCAATTCGCTGCTTGCGCACCTGCACTTCCAAGACCCCAAAATTGCGCAACTCAACGTTACGCCCGCTGGCGAGCGCCTTTTGCACGATATCGAGCGTCTGCTGCACGGTATCGACGATCTGTTTCTGCGGAAATCCGGACTTCCGGTAAATCTGGAGGACAATTTCTCGTTTGGTCAAATTAGCCATGGTAGGAATCATTTTACTGAAACTTAGTTAAATAAACTGAACTGAACTTATTTACACTGTTGAACTGGGTCAACGATTATGACGAGCTAACCGCTGATGATTTTCCGGAGTTTTCTCTGACTTCCCTGACCATGCCCGATCCCGTCGCGGTCAATTCCATGTTCGCGCGCATCGCAGCTCGGTACGACGTCGCCAACCGACTCCTGAGTGGCGGACTTGACCTGTGGTGGCGGCGCCAACTCGTCGCCGCGGTTTCCCGCAGGACGCCCACAGCGGTGCTGGACCTCGCCACCGGGAGTGGTGATGTGGCGTTCGCCCTCTCGCACCGCCTCCCCTCGACGACGCCGATCCTCGGGATGGACTTCTGTCAACCCATGCTCGACGCGGCCGAAATCAAGAAAAGAGCCGACGGTGTCGGCTCCTACGCGAACGTCTCTTTCCGCCAAGGCGACGGCCTTGCACTCCCGTTACCCGACGCGTTCTGCGACGCAGTTACGATTTCGTTTGGACTCCGGAATCTCTCCGACCGCGATCGCGGCCTACGCGAAATTCACCGTGTGCTGCGCCCGGGTGGACGACTTTGGGTGCTGGAATTCTCGCAGCCATCGGCGTGGTTTCGTCCGTTTTATTTCTTCTATTTGAGGAAAATCCTCCCGCTGGTCGCCGGCGCCGTTACGGGCGATCGCGCAGCCTATGTTTACCTGAACGAAACCATCGAGCAGTTTCCCAACGCGGCTACGCTCGCCAACGAGATCCAGGCCGCCGGTTTTACGTCAGTCTCGGCTCATGCGATGACCTTCAGCACGGTCGCGATCCACGAGTGCACTAAACCCTAGGCGCACCCGCGGGTTCCTTGAGACCACGCCCTCTCCTTTTCCGTCAAGCCCTCAGCTAAACGACTTCCCGCAGCCGCATGTGCTTTGTGCATTGGGATTCTTAATTTCAAATCCCTTCCCGTGGAGGCCGTCGTCAAAATCGACCAAAGAACCGTCGAGATAGGCCAGGCTCGCCGGATCCATTAAAATGGGCACGCCCTCACTCTCCAATTCCGTGTCAGCTTCTTTTTTCTCATCGAACGACATTCCGTATTGGAAACCCGAGCACCCCCCCGATTCGACAAACACGCGAAGGCGCTTCGTCGGCGCATTGAGTTCGGCGTGCATGGTACGAACTTGGCTCGCGGCCCGTGGAGTAAGAGAGATCACTTACGTAAAATAAGGTCGCGCTTCACGCTGTCAAATCGGCTTACAGCAAATTCCGCGCCGAACACGATATGCGCTCTTGCCAGTGGTCTTCACCCACTCCTTTCTCAGTTTTCTGTGGCCGAACTTAAGCACATCTTCAACGAACTCCACTACGAGATGACCCGCAAGATTGCGGAGGGCGGCATGGGCCTCGTCTTCGAGGCCGTGCAGCTCGGGGCCGGCAATTTCCGGAAAGTCGTCGCGATAAAAGTTATTAGGGAGGAATATTCGGCGATCGCAGAGTTCCAGAGCAACTTCATCGGTGAGGCACGACTCGTTGCAGATCTAATCCACACCAACATTGTCCAGACCTATCACCTCGGTCAGGTCGGAGGCCAATATTTCATGGTGATGGAATTCGTCAAAGGCGTGAACTTGGAGCAATTTATTGAGCGCCATCGCCAGCTGGGTAAACACATCCCCATCGATCTGGCTGCGTTTATCGTCTCACGGATCGCCCGCGGCCTCACCTACGCGCACACCAAATGCGACCGCGAGGGCCGTCACCTGAACATCGTCCACCGCGACATCGGACCCAAAAATGTTCTCATCGCCCAAGAAGGCGACGTGAAGCTCACGGACTTCGGCATCGCGAAGGCGCTCGACCTCATGTATAACGAGGAAGGAAAAGTTATTGCCGGCAAGGACGAGTATCTTTCCCCCGAGCAGGCCAACTACGCCATCACCGACGCACGCGCCGACCTCTTCCCTCTCGGCATCGTCCTCACGGAGCTCCTCCTCGGTAAGAATATCTTTCGCTCCCGCGACCGGGCGCAGACTCGCCGCAACATTCTGGCGATGCCTATTCCCCAGTTCTCGACCCTGCGCGGCGATATCGACGCCAAACTTGAGGCCATTATTCAGCGGTCCCTCGAACGAGACCGCGAAAAACGTTACCAATCAGGCTACGAGATGCTGACGGCCCTCGAACTCTACTTGTATAGCGACGGTTACGGCCCCACTAACGAAAAGCTCGGCGTCTACCTCATGGACCTCTTCGGCACCAAAGCCCCCATCATCCCGCCGCTTTCCCGCCCCGCTAGCTGAAATGAGCCTCTCGATTATTCATCCAGGATATGAGCGGGCAAGGATTTAGCCACGAACTGCGCCAGCGTCAGACCCAATCGCTGGTCCTCGCTCCGCAACTTAGGCACTCTCTGAAAATCCTTCAGGTGGCCGCGCTTGATCTGCGTTCGGTCATCCAAGAGGAATTGCAAAGCAATCCGACCCTCGAAGAACTCCCGATGGAAGGCGTCAGCCTCGACCATCCGGCCCCCGAGGACCACGCCACCGACCGCGATTCCGATTCCGCCGGGAAAGTCGGCTCCGACACATCCGACGCCACCGCTCCCTCCGACACGTCGGAGGTAAAGCGTGATGAAATGGATTTTTCCAAGGACAAAGAATTCGAGATCCTTGGGAAGCTCGACGAAGACTGGCGCGACCATATGGCCAGTGCCGGCGGAGCGCAGCCCTACACCTCAGAAGATGCGGAGAAGCGACAACATTTTTTTGACTCCCTCGTTAGCGAGACCTCACTGCAGGAGCATCTCATGCAGCAGGCGGAGATGACGGATCTCTCGCCCTCGGCACTGGAGGCGATGCGACAGCTGGTCGGCGGCCTCGACGACCGCGGTTTCCTGACCCAAACGCCAGCCGACGTCGCACTGCAAACGGGCCTTGGGCTGGACACTGTACAAGAGGCACTGAAGGTCCTCAAAACCTTTGATCCTCCCGGCATTGGAGCCAAAAATCTCGCCGAGTGCCTCCTCCTGCAACTGTCCGCCAAGGGCCGTCGCGATTCGCTGGCGCTGCGCATGATCCGGGATTACTTCGAACTGCTCAGCCGACGACGCATCCCGGAACTCGCGCGTAAGCTTTCTGCTGATACCGATGAGGTGCAATCCGCGATCGAAGAAATCGGCAAACTCGACCCCGCCCCCGGCCGCCGCTTCGCCGAAGACCATAACCGGGTCGTCATTGCCGACGTGACCGTAGAACAAGACGGCGATGAATGGAAAATCCACCTCAACAGCGACTACATTCCGCGCTTGCGCCTCTCAAGCACCTATCGCGATCTGATCGCCAAGGGCACGCTCTCGAGAGAAGAGCGCGACTATTTGCGTGAGAAAATGCGGTCCGGAAAGTTCCTCATCGATTCGATCGAGCAGCGGCAGCGCACCATCGAACGCATCACGCGCGAGATCATTAAGGAGCAGACCCCATTCTTTGAAACCGGGGTGTCGCAGCTCAAGCCACTCACCATGACTCAAATCGCCGATGTCGTCGGCGTCCACGAGACCACGGTCAGCCGCGCCCTCGCCAATAAATACATCAAGACACCGCACGGGATTTTCGATTTCAAATATTTCTTCACCCCGGGCTACCAAGCCGACAGCGGTGCCTCGGTCTCGAATACCAGTGTGAAGGAAATGATTGCCGATCTCGTCGCCGCTGAAGACAAAGGGACCCCGCTCAGCGATCAAGAAATCGTGGCGAGGCTGCAGGAAAAAGGCATCAAAATCGCCCGCCGCACGGTAGCCAAATACCGAGAAGAGCTCGGTCTCCTCCCGAGCAACTTGCGCCGGGATTACAAGTAGCGCCTTCCGCCAATCCCGCGCTCGGCTCGATACCCAGCGCAAGCTTCGAGTGACGATCGATACCCGTGGTGTCCGCCCAGGCCGCGAACGCGATCATCCCGGCGTTATCTCCGGTGTGCTGCGGTTGCGCCGCTAGGCAGGGAATCGCGACCCGGGCGGCCTCCAACGTCAGCGCCGCTCGGAGCGTGCGGTTGTTGGCGACGCCGCCCGACAATCCGATGCTCCGAAACTTGCCTCCGTCCAGCCGCAAGGCCGCCCGAGTCTTACGCACGAGTGCATCCACCACCGCCTGTTGGTAGCTCGCACATAAGTCGGGCAAACGTTCCTGCACATCGGCCCGCGACATTTTCTCCAGCAGATAGCGCAGGCTGGTCTTCAACCCAGAAAAACTAAAATCCAACTCATCGCGCCGCCCAATCCCCCGTGGAAAATCAAACGCGTCAATTTTCCCGCCTTCGGCGATTTTTTCAATCAGGGGTCCACCCGGATAGCCGAGTCCCAGCAACTTGGCCCCTTTATCGAGCGCCTCGCCCGCCGCATCGTCCCGCGTGGAGGCAAGAACGTTTACCTCCCGTTTGGCGTCGAGCGTGAAGAGCATCGTATTGCCACCCGAAACAATGAGTCCGAGATGCGGTAACAATGACTGCATGCGGGACTCAAAATCAGCCGGAGCCTCCGCATGTAACCCAATGAAAGGTGACCACACGTGCCCGCGTAGGTGATTCACCCCTACAACCGGAACACGTCTCGCCAGAGCCAATGACTTGGCCGCCGCGACACCGATCGCCAAACAGGCCGCCAGCCCAGGTCCATTCGTCACCGCGACCAAATCGACGCCGCTAAATCCCACCTTACGCTGTGCGTGTTCGAGCAGCGGCCCAAAATGCCGCAGATGTTCTCGCGTGGCGAGATCGGGCACAACGCCGCCGTGTTTCTCGTGCAGTGCAATCTGACTATGCACCCACTCTCCCAGCAAACCGCTAGCCGGATCGAAGATCGCCACGGCGGTTTCGTCACACGAACTTTCCAGCGCGAGAATCACTTGCTGCGCCCCGTTGGCAGGCGGCATTTTTTTTCAGGTAATAATTGACGCATGGAGAAATCGCCCGGCAGCGCCGCGAGCGTGAGTGTTCATAGTGCCCGAGCCCTCGGCGCACGCAGATCGATCAATCGCACCCCCTTGAGCACATCGAGTGCAGCCTGTAACTGACGGTCTTCGATCCGTTCGAATCCAAAGCGCTCCTTAAATTCCTGCGGGTCGGTAATATCAGGCCGCGCGCGTTGACGGCCCAGCTTTCGATCTTCTTCGGGCGTCATCACGACCTCCACGTGCGGCGCGATCCCTTTTTCGTGAATGCTCACGCCACTGGGCGTATAGTATCGCGCGGTGGTGAGCCGCAGGCCTTCGCCGTGCTTGAGCTTGAAGACAGACTGCACCGACCCTTTGCCAAACGACCGCTCGCCCACCACCACCGCCCGTCCGGTATCCTTCAGGGCACCCGTCACCACCTCGGCTGCGCTGGCGCTACCGGCGTTGACCAGCAGCGCAAGTGGCACGGACAACGGGTCGCCTTCCCGCTCGGCCTTGTAGTCCTCTCGGTCGGTCGCCTTTCGGCCCTGAGTCGAAACGATCAACTCTCCTTTCTTGAAAAACGGCTCGGCCACTTCGACCGCAGCGTCCAGCAAGCCGCCGGGGTTGTTGCGCATGTCAATCACTAGACTGGTCGCGCCTGCTCTGAGCAATTGGTCCAGCGCCTTGGCAAACTGCTCGCCGGTGTGCTCGGAAAATTCCGTCAATTGCACATAGCCCACCCCGTCGCCGATGACGTGCACATCGCGCACGCTCTCGATCTTGATGATCTCACGCACGAGGTTCAGATCCATCGTGGCCTTCGTGGAGGGACGGAAAACACCGACTAATACCAGCGTCTGCGGCTTTCCGCGCAGCTGACTCACAATCCCATCCATCGTCGAGTTCATCTCCACCGCCTTTCCATCAATGCTGATAATCACATCGCCACGTTGGATCCCCGCGCGCTCTCCCGGGGTGCCCGCGAGCGGAGCAATGACGACGGCTTTGCCCTGACGCGTCTCCACCTGAATCCCGATACCACCAAACTCACCCACCAAGTCCTCCTCGAACGCTTGGTTTTCCTTCACATCAAGAAACTCTGAATGCGGATCGAGCGACTCGACCATCCCATGCAGGGCCGACTTGGCGAGTTGGTCGTAGGCCGCCGCCTTCGCATCAACGTAATGTTCACTCACGAGCTGCATCACTTCGCGCACGTAGTTCGCCGAGCGACTCAGTTCGCGGTT
>Ga0114971_10002920_pt1 | contig 11665 bp, 13 predicted proteins | sample M_140625_MF_Meta_FD_87320 | JGI IMG/M metagenome (GOLD analysis project Ga0114971, IMG submission 87320) | Freshwater microbial communities from Lake Montjoie, Canada to study carbon cycling - M_140625_MF_MetaG | ecosystem: Environmental > Aquatic > Freshwater > Lake | place: Lake Montjoie... | reverse complement strand
CCGCTCTTGAGTTGAAATCGGTTGTTCCCGCTATGGCCGTGCTCTGTTTTTTGTGGTCAACCCCAGATCCGCATTTCTCACATTTTGAATTCGATTTCATTAAATCAAGAATATTTACAGACAAATTTACTCTGTGTATTGTTGTTGAGTTAAGCGCAGCTGAAATCAACGTTCAACGCAATGATTGTGTCTTTGATGCGAACAAAGGGGTACACGGTTATGATGCTAGCAAATTTGACGAGGAGCTTCGGGTTCCTTCTCGTTTTGTATTCGGTAGGCTACGGTCAGGCAATCGCGGGTTGTGTGAAGGGTGTGGGAAGTGATCCGAGTAACAACACCTGCTTGGGACGTTTTGCCCTGGAAGCGAATACTTCGGGCTATGACAATACGGCCGTGGGTAACGAGGCACTAGAGTATAATCTCACAGGTTTCCGGAATGCTGCTTTTGGCACAAATGCCCTTACCCACAACGTAGACGGCTTTTCAAATACAGCGACCGGGCATTTCGCCCTCTCCGGCAACACAAGCGGTTCTTACAATACAGCGCACGGATTTGCGACCTTGACCGCCAATACGACGGGAGGATTCAACACGGCCGCAGGCGTCTGGTCTCTTCGGTACAACATGACCGGGATGGAAAATACTGCGACCGGGTCGGCGTCTCTTTCTGGCAATCTCACCGGTAGCCGGAATACTGCGATGGGCAGTGATGCGTTAAGGTCCGCTACGGCCAGCGAAAACAATACGGCCTTCGGCTACTCGGCAGGTGCTACGCATATTGGCAGCAACAATACGTTCATTGGCTATTTTGCTGGATCCAAGGCTTATATAGGTTATCCTGTCATGAAGACGGGCAATAACAACGTGGCACTTGGATCATTCTCGGGCTGGGAGTGGAGCACGGGCAGCAATAACATCGCGATTGGAAATCCGGGAATCTCAGCGGACACAAATACGATCCGCATAGGCACGCAAGGTACCCAAAACAAGACGTTCATTGCCGGCATCCGCGGCGTAACGGTCACCGGCGCCGTTCCGGTGCTGGTCAATGCCTCGGGTCAGCTCGGCATTGCCACGAGTTCGCGCCGCTTCAAGGAAGACATCCACCAGATGGGGGACGCCAGCAGCGCTCTGATGAAGTTGAAGCCCGTCACCTTCCGCTACAAGGAAGCCGATGCTGCTGGGCAGAAGCCCCTACAGTTCGGCCTCATCGCCGAAGAGGTCGATGAAGTGATGCCGGAGCTCGTGGTGCGCAGTGTTGACGGCCAGATAGAGACCGTCGCCTATCACGTCCTGCCCAGCTTGTTGCTCAACGAATATCAGAAGCAGAACCGGAGGCTGGTCGATGCCGAGGCCATGCTGGCCGCCAGCGAGCAGGAGCTTGCCGCGTTGAAGGCGGAGATAGCGGTCATGAAGCTGGCCATCGGCCGACTGGCGTCAGCCACACCACAGGCAGGCATCACTCTCGCGTCAACGGATGGCGATGAGACCGCTCTGCTAAAGTAGTCTCCATGCTCCTTTACCTATCGACCGCAAAGAAAATCGCTGGGCGTGTCCCGGCGATTTTCTTCAGGGCAGCTTCTTCTCTTCCACCTTCAGCGCATCGGCTAATCGCGCCTTGGCACTTCCCGGCTTCAGCGGCTGCTGCTGGCTTTCATGAGGCGCCCAGCCGGTGATCCAGGCGACTTCCACGGTGGCGCGAACGCGGCCGTCGGGGTCGGCGAAGTTCTGCTGGTAGTGGTTGATCGCAGCAGCCATCATCCGACGGCTGACAGGTGTGCGCGAACGTCCGACGAGGTTGTTGGAAAGGCCCAGCTCGCGGATCTCGTGGATCAGCGCCACCGCATCGGCATAACGCACAATGGTGCGGTCGAGGTCGGCCACCGGCAGGGCAAGGCCTGCGCGTTGCAATAGTCCACCCAGTTCGCGCACGTCGATCATCGGTGCCACGCGTGGGGAAACACCGCCCGACACCGTGGCCTCGGCGGCCAGCCATGACTGGCGGAGTTCTGTCAGCGTATCGCCCGCGAAAAGGCAGGCGAGCAGCAGGCCATCGGGCTTCAGCGCGCGGCGCATCTGGATCAGCGCGCCCGGCACGTCGTTGAAAGTCTGCAGGTCGAGGATGCTGAACACCGCGTCGTAGCGCGCTTCGGGCAGACCGAGGTCGTCGCTTGCCGAAGGGCCACGCGTTTCCACCTGCTTCACCTGGCCACCTTCCTTCAGGCGTTCGGCAATCGCTTCCGGTTCCGCCGCGATCAGCAGCACGTGTTCGAAGCGGCGGTTGACGAATGCGAGCCGTTCGACCAGCTCCTCGGCGATGGTGCGCGTCAGGATGTTGGGCTCGGCACCGCGCTTGCGTGAAGCGCGGTCCGCCGCCAGGGCGCGGTCGAAGAGGGGAGTTGCCCCTGTCATCAGCCCACGAGCTCGCGGCGGATGAGGTCATATGTGGCGCGATCGGGCGCCGAGATGATGCCGCCCTCGTGTTTCATCGCGTCATAGGGGTTGCCGTCAAGGAGGGCCGAATAGCCGCCCGCTTCTGCGTGGATCAGCACGCCCGCCGCATGGTCCCACGGCATCAGCTTGTAGTGCAGCGAGAAGTGCACGAGGCCTTCCGAGATCAGGCGATATTCATAGGCCGCACAGCGGTAGTTGAAGCTGGCCTTGGTCTTGGCGAGGTTGGCCACGGTGCGCGAGCGCTGCGGCTCCGGCATCAGGTACCAGGAGGAGAGCCCGGTCATCTCGGACAGCGCGTCGGGCTTTGCCACGGCCAAGTCTCGCGTGCGGCCATTTGCGCTCTCGCCCCAGGCGCCTGTGCCCTTCAGCCCCTTGTGCCAGTCGCGGCCCACGGGGTCATAGATCAGCCCCGCCACCGTCTCGCCCTTGGCCACCACCGCGGCCATGACGCCGAACAGCGGCAGGCCCCAGGCGAAGTTCGACGTGCCGTCGACGGGGTCGACGATGATGCAGAGGTCGGCACTGCCGATCTTGTCGAGCAGTCCCTTGTCGCGCGCCACCGATTCCTCGCCCACGAACAGCGTGTTCGGGAAGGCCTTGGCGCACTGGTCGCGAATTCTCCATTCTGCCTGCTCGTCGGCGTCGGTGACGAGGTCAAGGGCACCGGTCTTCTCGCGGACGCCACCATCCTCAAGACTGCGGAAGCGCGGCATGATTTCGGTTTCGGCGGCCTCCGCCATGATGGCGGCAAGGCGGTCGAGATCGGCACGGGAAAAGGACATGCGGGTGGCTCCGAGGCTGGTTAGGGCCGCTGTTAGACCAATCGCGCAAGGGAATCCACGGTTCCGCTGCGCTGTGTTAATGTTACGTCATGCAGATTGCATTTTCCCATCTCGCCCCCCGCCTGTGGCGGGGCTTCGTGGACCTGGTCACGCCCAGTCTCTGCCTGTCCTGCGCGGTACCTGTTGGCGAACCTTCAAGCCTCTGCGTTGCCTGTTGGGGCCGGTTGAAGCTGATCGAGGAGCCAGTCTGCAAAGCGCTGGGCACCCCCTTCGCCTATGACCAGGGCGATGGCGCGCTGTCCGCAGCCGCCCTGTCGGACCCGCCCGCCTGGGACCGCTCGCGGGCTGCCGTGCTGTTCGAGGACGAGGCTGCGAAGCTCGTCCACGCCCTGAAATACCGTGACCGGCCCGAGGCGGGCCTGCTCATGGCGCGCATGATGGCGATTGCCGGCCGCAGGCTGATCGCCCAGTCGGACGTGATGCTGCCGGTGCCACTGCATTATCTGCGCCTGTGGCGGCGGCGCTTCAACCAGTCCGCCTTTCTCACACAGCGCATCGCCGCTCTTTCCGGCACACCTTGGCGGCATGACGTCCTCATCCGTGCCCGAAGCACCCGTGCCCAGGTGGGGCTGGATGAGGCGGCGCGGCGCAAGAACGTCCGCAACGCATTCGCGGTGCGCCCCGAATTGCTCGCTGTGGTGGCGGGAAAGTCCGTGCTGCTGGTGGATGACGTGCGCACCACGGGGGCGACGGCCGAGGCCTGCTCGCTGGCGCTGCGGAAGGCCGGCGCCCGGCAGGTGAACCTGCTGACCTTCGCCCTTGTCCAGCTTCCGTCGAAGTCTCATATTTGATCGATCATGCAGAAAGTCACGATCTACACCACCCCCTATTGCCCCTACTGCCACGCCGCCAAGGCGCTGCTGACAAAGAAGGGTGTCGCCTTCGAGGAAATCGACGTGCAGGACGCAGGCCTTCGCCAGCAGATGATGCTGCGCGCCAATGGCCGCCGCACCGTGCCGCAGATCTTCATCGGCGAGAGCCATGTTGGCGGCTCCGACGACATTCATGAGCTCGACCGGCGCGGCCAGCTCGACCCGCTGCTCGCAGAGCAGTGATCCGCGCCGCTCTCATCCAGCTGCGTTCGGGTACCGACATGGCCCGCAACGCGGCGGAGGCCTCTGCGCTCATCCGCGAAGCCGTGGGTCAGGGCGCCACATTCGTCTCGACGCCCGAGATGACCAACATCCTGGAGCCGGACCGCCCGCGCCTCAGGTCGCTGGCGAAGTCGGAATCGGAAGACGAGAGCGTCGAAATGTTTTCCGCCCTCGCACATGATCTCGGCCTGTGGCTCAACATTGGCTCTCTGGCGCTGAAGGGCCCGGGTGACAAGCTGCTCAATCGCTCGCTGCTCTTCGCACCCGATGGCTCCATCGCCGCGCGCTATGACAAGATCCACCTCTTCGATGTTGATCTGCCCACGGGCGAGAGCTTGCGCGAGTCACACGCCTATGAAGGCGGCGCGGAAGCGGTGCTGGTTGAAACACCGCTGGGGCCGATCGGCCTCACTATCTGCTATGACATGCGCTTCCCGCATCTCTACCGCGCGCTGGCCAAGGCGGGTGCAAAGCTCTTCACCGTGCCCTCGGCTTTCACCGTGCCCACGGGGCAGGCGCACTGGCACGTGCTGCTGCGTGCACGCGCCATCGAGACCGGCAGCTTCGTACTGGCTGCCGCGCAGGGCGGCAGGCATGAGTCGGGCCGCGAGACCTATGGCCACTCGCTCATCGTCTCGCCCTGGGGCGAGGTGCTGGCGGAGGCGGGCACCGAGCCCGGCATCGTGATCGCCGATCTCGATCTCTCGCAGGCGGATCTGGCCCGCGCCCGCATTCCGGCCCTTTTCCATGACCGGGCCATGTCCTTAACTGTCTTGAAATCCGACTGAGCAATCGTTACCTGAAGCCGATGATTCATTACGACCTCATATGCGACAAGGGCCATGCCTTCGATGGCTGGTTCCGCAACAGTTCCGCCTATGACGAGCAGGCGGACCGCGGCCTCGTGAGCTGCACGCAGTGCGGTTCTGTGAAGGTCGAGAAGCAGCTCATGGCGCCGGGCATTCCGGCCAAGTCCAATCGCAAGAGCGATTCAGCGACGAAGATGGTCGCCGCCCCGGCCGATCCGCGCCTCGCCGAACTCATGAACATGATGCGCGAGATGCGCAAGCACGTGGAAGAAAACGCCGAATATGTCGGCGACCGTTTTGCCGATGAGGCCCGCAAGATCCACTACGAGGAATCCGAGCAGCGCGGCATCTATGGCCAGACGACGGCGGACGAAGCCAAGGCGCTGGTCGAGGAAGGCATCACCGTGCACGCGTTGCCGAGGCTGCCCGAGGACGGGAACTGACGCCCCGGCATTCCTGACGTTCATCAGGCCCGGCGATGATGAATCGAATGGGGACTACCCCCGCCCGACATAGGGCATCTTGGTCGCCATCACCGTCACGAACTGCGCGTTGGCCTCCAATGGCAGCGATGCCATGTACATCACCGTCTTCGCGACGTTCGCCACATCCATCGTGGGCTCCGGTGCCATGGAGCCATTGGCCTGCGGCATGCCGGTCTTCATCTTCTCGGTCATCTCGGTTCCGGCATTGCCAATGTCGATCTGGCAGACCGCGATGTCATACTTTCGGCCATCGAGCGAGCCTGACTTGGTGAGGCCCGTCACCGCATGCTTGGTCGAGGTGTAGGGGGCCGAGTTGGGTCGCGGCGCATGGGCCGAGATCGAGCCGTTGTTGATGATGCGGCCGCCGCGCGGGGTCTGCTCCTTCATCATGCGGAAGGCCTCCTGCATGCAGTAGAAGACGCCGGAGAGATTGACGTTCACAACGTTCTGCCACATCTCGATTGACAGGTCCTCGAGCATGATGGTGCCCGGCGCACCGGTGCCGGCATTGTTGAAGAGCACGTCCAGCCTCCCGAACTTGGCCTTGCAGGCGGCGAACAGTGCCTTCACCGACTTGGGGTCCGCCACATCGGTGGGAACCGGCAGTGCGTTCGGCCCGATCTCCTTGGCCACCGCATTCAGCAGATCGGCGCGGCGTCCGGCCAGCACCACATTGTAGCCCTCGCGCGCGAAGGCCAGCGCCACTGCCTTGCCGATCCCTGAACCGGCACCCGTCACCATCGCAACCTTCATCTCAATTCCCCTTCAGGTTCTTCCACGCCGCCACGAATTCGCGTGCGGCCTTGCCCACATCATCGGCACTCATGCCCGGCTTGTAAATGTTGGAGCCGATGCCGAAACCTGCGCAGCCGGCATCGGCCCAGTCCTTCATGTTGGCAGGCGTCACGCCCCCCACCGCATAGATGTTCACGTCGCGTGGCAGCACCGCCTTCCACGCCTTCACCGTCTTGGGGCTCGCGGCTTCCGCCGGAAACAGCTTCAGGTGCCGCGCACCGGCGCGCACCGCGGTGAAGGCTTCCGTCGGCGTAAACACGCCCGGCAGCGGCACGAGGCCAAGCTCCACGGCGCGCCCGATGACCTGCGGGTTGCAGTCGGGCGACACGGAAATCTCCCCGCCCGCCGATTTCAGTTTGTCGACGCTGTCGACATCCAGAACCGTGCCCGCACCCACAACCATGCGGCCCTGGAAGCGCGCCGCGAGGGCGGCGATGGAGCGGAAGGGCTCCGGCGAATTGAGCGGCACCTCGACCACGCGAATGCCCGCATCGTGGAGCGCATCGCCGATGCCCTCCACCTCGCCCGGCGTCACACCGCGCAGAATGGCCACGATGCCGCAGGCCTTCGCGGCGTCTTCGAAACGCATCATATGATCCCCGCCTTCCTTGCGATGATCGCCAGTCCCTTCACGATGGCCTGGGGGTCGCCGTAGCGCACCTTCAGCCCCGCGATATCGATCGCCTTCACATAGCGCCCGCCGATGCCGGGCGAGGCCAGCACGGCATATTCCGCCTCGCGCGGATTGTCCCTGATGGCATGCGCCACTTCCGAGCCGATCACCTGGCCAGAGAGATAGGAGGAGATCGCCTCGGGCGCGATTTCGCCGAACAAGCCCAGCGAGCGCGCCGAGAAGATCCGGTGCAGGAAGCCTGCCGGGTCTTCGAGCGCTGCCCGCACGCCCATGGCGAAGGCCTTCTCGTCATCCGGCCCCGGCTTCATCAGGCGCCCGAGAATGGTGTGATCCTTCAGTGCGGCGAAAACCTCGCCCGTCACATAGGTGGAATAGCGCACCAGCCGGTCGCCCTCGGTGGTGATCCACTTGGAATGCGTGCCCGGGGTGACGAAGTGCGAGACGCCAAGGTCAAGAGAACCAAACACCTGCACCTCTTCCGAGCGCATCACGTCGGGCATGCCGTCGGGCGCGCGGTAGCTGAGCCCCGTGGCAAAGGCAATGTGTCGCCCCGAGGCGGTGGTGTGTCGGTGCAGTGCGCCCGCGACGTCCTCGGCACTCGCGGGGCAGGGGAGATAAGGCAGTTCGATCCAGCCCTGCCGCGAGGTGATCATGCCGGCGGCCATGATGGGCAGGTTCACGTCCCAGGCGCCGATCAGCCGTTCGAGTGCCGCCTCGAAGGCGCCGTCCTTCACCGCAAGGATTCCTTCCGTCGCTGCGATGGTGTCCAGCACATGTCCGCCAGCGGCCACGCGATAGGCGCGGAAGGATGTGGTGCCCCAGTCGAGGGCGATGAACTCCGTGCTCACAGCGCCTTCACACTGCCCGGCTTGTGCGCCGCCTTCACTGCCTTCAGCGGGTTGCGCAGGGGCGCACCAAACGGTGCGGCGCTGATCTCGAACACGTCGCCGTCCTGCGTCTTCACATTGTCGGCGATCGAGAGGGTGGCCGTGCCGAAATAGTGGATGTGCAGGTCGCCCGGGCGGCGGAAGCCGTCATACTTGAAGTGGTGATATTCGAGATTGGCCAGCGTGTGGCTCATGTTCTTCTCGCCGGTGAGGAAGGGCTTTTCCCAGATCACCTTGCCACCACGGAGGATGCGGCTCATGCCCTCGATCGAGGCAGGAATGCCGCCCACCACCATCTCCGGCCCGATGGAGGAATGGCGCAGCTTCGAATGCGCGAGGTAGAGGTAGTTCTGCCGCTCGGTCACATGGTCGGAATATTCGTTGCCCAGCGCGAAGCCGAGCCGCACCGGGCGGCCCTTGTCATCGATGACATAGAGGCCCGCCAGTTCCGGTTCCTCGCCGCCGTCGAGCGCGAAGGCGGGTATTGGCAGCGGTTTGCCGGGTCCGACCAGCCATGAGCCGTCGCCCTTGTAGAACCACTCGGGCTGCACGCCCGCTTCTGATTTCGACTTCGGCCTGCCGCCCTCGAGGCCCATCTTGAACATCTTCAGGCTGTCGGTCAGGTCTTCCTTGGCGCCCGACAGCTTCTTGTGCATGCCGTCGCGCGCAGCAGCGGAGCCCAGATGCGTGAGGCCGGTGCCGGTGATGATGCAGTGGGCAGGGTCCGGATGGTCCACCGGCGTCAGCACGCGCTTTTCCTTTAGTGCCGCCGCATAGTCCTCTGTCGTCGAAGTTGCGAGCGACGAAGCCATGGCTGACAACTTCACGCCCACCTGCAGGGCCTTGCGCGCGAGATCGAGCGTGGTCGCGGCCTTCTTCAGCAGCACGATCCGGTCTGCCGCCACGAGGCCCACGCGGCGCTTGCCCTTTTGGTCGGTAATCTGGACGAGGTTCATCTTGGGCTCTCCCTTGCGTGCTTTTGTATGACGAATAACCCGTCCGTTCAGCCCGCGAAAGCGGGTTTTTCGAAGCCGGTGACGCCGGGGTCGAAGCAGAACAGCCCGCCCGTCAGCGGCCGGTCGCGCAGCTCTTCCTCCGGCAACCCCTGCCGCGAGGAGGTGGCATAGAGCGTGTCAAGCTTTGCGCCACCGAAGCACACATTCGTCACGCGCTTCGCCGGCATCGGCACCACGCGGTCGATGCGGCCCTTGGGGTCGATGCGCAGTACGCAAGATCCCTCCCAGCGCGCGCTCCAGATGAAGCCATGGGCATCCACCGTCGCGCCATCAGGATAGCCGTAATCCTTCGTGTCGTTCAGGACGCGACGGTTGGAGATGGTGCCAGCCGCTTCGTCGAAGTCATAGGCATAGATGATCTGCGCCATCGAATCCGTGAAGTAGAAGCTGCGCCCGTCGGGCGACCAGCAGGGGCCATTGGAAACACCGATCCCTGTCTCCATCACCGCGACGTTGCCACTGGCATCGATGCGAAACAGCTTGCCGGTGGATGCCGTGATGGGAAGGTCCTCTCCGCGGGGACCGATGTTGTTCATCATGGTGCCGAACCAGAAGCGGCCACGCGCATCGCAGGCCCCGTCATTGCCGCGGTTGCCCGGCGTTTCCGGGTCGATCCTGCGCCACGGTGTCAGCGCGCCCGTCTCCGGGTTGAAGATCGCCAGCCCCGCCTGCGTGCCCACCAGCACCGTGCCGTCATTGCGCTTGGCCATGGCCGTCACCTTCTCGGTGAACTGCCACTTGCGATAAGCACCTGATGCCACATGCAGGCGGTGGATCGCCGAAGGCTCGATGATGTCGAGCCACCACAGCGTCTGGGTCGAGACGTCCCAGAAGCAGCCCTCGCCCAGCTTGTCCTGCGCCTCGACGAGGCAGGTGACCGGAATCTCGGTGATCTTCATTTGGCTCAGTCCTTTGCGTCGATGGGCCAGGTGTCGGCGATCTTGTAGCCGTCGGGCCAGGGGTCTTCCGGATCCAGCATCAGGGTCGACTGCCCGGTGATCCACGCCCGCCCGGTAATGATGGGGATGATCGCCGCGTGATTGCCCACCGTGGTGAGTCCCGCCACCTCGCCGATGAAGCGGCTCTCGATGATCGAGCGGCCGATGTAGCGCTCGCCTTCCTTCAGCAGGCCCTTGGCATGGAGGACGGCCATCAGCGCCGAGCAGCCGGTGCCGGTGGGCGAGCGGTCGATCTTGCCGGGCTTCACCACGCAGGCATTGCGGCTCGACAGGCAGTCGTCCACGCGTTCCAGTTCGCCTGTCAGGAAGGCGAAGGAAAAATGCCGCCATTCAGGAAGATCCGGATGGGTGAATCCCAGTTTTTCATTCGCCGCCTTCACGATCCTACGCCCGACCACCGCAAGGTCGCGTCCCTCGTCTGGCGTGATACTGAATCCCAGCGCCCCGGCATCCGCCATCACGAAGCTGTCGCCGCCGAAGGCGGTGTCGACGGTGATGGTGCCCAGCCCCTCGACGTCCAGCGGCACGGCAATGCGCTCCGCAAAGGCCGGCACGTTCCTGAGCGTGATCGACTGCGCCTTGCCATCGTGGCACTGTGCCGTCACCTCGATCAGCCCGGCCGGCGCCTCCAGCACCAGCCTGGTCTCCGGCTCCGTCATCGGAATGATCCCGGCATCGAGCAGCACGGTGGCGACACAGATGCAGTTGGAGCCGGACATGGGTGGCGTATCCTCCGGTTCCATGATGATGAAGCCCATCTGGGCGCGGGGGTCCTTGGGCGGCACCAGCAGGTTCACATGCCGGAAGACGCCGCCCCTGGGCTCGTTCAGCACGAAGGCGCGAAGCCTGCCGTCCGAGGCCACGAAGCGGGATTGTTCCCAAACTGTTCTCCCCGGCGGCGGGGCAACACCCCCCACGATCACGTCGCCCACCTCGCCCTCGGCGTGGCAACCGATCACCTGGATGGCCTTCGATGTGCGCAAATCCGCGTCTCCCCCTGCCGTTCACAAATTCGTTATCGAACCAGAGCTTGAACTTGCCGCAATTCGCCATATTTCACCAGTGCGGCGCCGGGCCCCTCTGGCGGGATGAATGTCCCGTGATGTCGGAGCTGCAGAATGACAACATTCAACGCAGGGTCCGGCAATGGAAATTCTCCAGACGTTCATATTCTCCGACTTCCTCGGCACGCCCGCCTATTTCTGGCTGATCTTCATCTCGGTGGTCATCGGCCTCCTCGTCCTTGACCTCGGCTTCCTGCACAAGGGCCAGAAGGAGATCGAGGCCAAGGAGAGCTTCCTGCTCTATGGCGGCTACATGGCCATCGCCTTCGCCTTCGGCGCCTGGGTGTGGCATGCGCGCGGAGCCCAGTCCGGCCTCGAGTTCTTCACCGGGTACCTGATCGAACAGTCGCTGGCGATGGACAACATCTTCGTCATCGCCACGGTCTTCGCCTTCCTCGGCATTCCACGCATATATCAGCACCGCGTGCTGTTCTGGGGCATCATCGGCGTCATCCTGTTCCGCGCCATCCTGATTGGCGTGGGCGCTGCGCTGGTGATGTCCTTCCAGTGGATCCTGTTCCTGTTCGGCGCCTTCCTGGTGTTCACCGGCCTCAAGATGTTCAAGACGTCGAGCGACAAGCCCTCGCTCGAGGACAACTGGATGCTGAAGCTCATCAAGAAGAACT
>Ga0114971_10002918_pt1 | contig 11667 bp, 2 predicted proteins | sample M_140625_MF_Meta_FD_87320 | JGI IMG/M metagenome (GOLD analysis project Ga0114971, IMG submission 87320) | Freshwater microbial communities from Lake Montjoie, Canada to study carbon cycling - M_140625_MF_MetaG | ecosystem: Environmental > Aquatic > Freshwater > Lake | place: Lake Montjoie... | reverse complement strand
GCCACGGAGGCGTTGCCCACGGGCAGCTGGCAGCACGTGGCGGCCACGGTGAGCAGCGCCAACGTGGTGACGCTGTATGTGAACGGGGTGGCGATCCGCAGCGGCAGCCTGACGGCGGCGCCGCCGCAGCTGAGCCGCAGCAGCAACTTTGTGGGCCGCAGCAACTGGAGCGCTGATGCTTATTTCCGCGGCGGCCTGCGCGACCTGCGCATCCACAACCAGGCCCGCACGGCCGATCAGATTCGCCAGGACATGGCGGGCCTGGCGCCACTCCCGAGCGCTGATCCGGTGGCCTGGTACCCCCTGGATGGCCTGGGGCGATCGGGTCGCCGCATGCTGAATCTGCCCTACCAGCGCAGCCTCAACCTCAGCGGCGGCAGCGTCACCGGGGTGGTGGCCGATCCGGCGTCAGCCCTTTTGAACCGCAGCCCCGACTGGACCACCAACAGTGCCCTGGCTGTGAGCACCGCTGCCGGAGCGGCCTTGGGAAGTCACCTGGGCCAGCAGAGCCTGCTCACCGGTGGCGCGGGTGTCGCCACACGCCAGACCTTCGACTCCGGCGCTCCCGGCTGGACCGCAGCCGCCCCTGGCGCAGCCCTCACCGGCAGCGCCGCCAGCTACTACGGCAGCGTGCTGGGCACCTTTGCCAACGGCCCCGAGCAGAACGGTCAGGACGTGTGGTCCACCACCACCCTGGCCGGCAACGGTGCTCAGATCGGCTTCACCCTCCACAGGCTCGACAGCTGGGACGGTGAACTGTTCCGGGTGTACGTGAATGATCAGGTGAGGCTGGAGCAGAGCTTCAGCTACCAGACCCCGGTGACCACGGCCCTCAGTGGCGGCCGTGACGGCTACCGCTGGACGATCAGCCCACGGCCCCAGGTCGTCGACCGCACCGCTCCTGCCTTTTCGGAGCAGAGCTTTGATGTGGTGCTCACCGTGCCAGCCGGGGTGAGCAGCCTCAAGCTCGGTTTCGGCAGCACCCTCGACCAGCCCGCCACCGATGAAAGCTGGGCGGTGGACGACCTGGCCGTGGTGCAGGCCGCCCTGGTCCCCAGCCTGCTGGCCCCCAGCGGCAACGGTGCACTCGATTACGTGGCCAGCACCGCCAGCCTCAGCGGCCGCACGATGAGCGCTGTCACCCCCAGGGTGGTGAGCCAGGTGCCGCCGGCTTCTGCCGGCACCGGCTCCCAGCTTTATGTGATTGCCGATGGTGTGCGCAATGCCGATGTGGCCCGTGATCTGGGGCAGAGCCTGCGGATCAGCGACGCCAATGGCACCCTCTATGGCGGATTCAGTCTGCTTGCCAGGCTCACCACTCCCAGCGAGGTGGCCGCCGCGGCCGCCCCCTTGAATGCCCTCGGCCTCAGCGATGGGGCCCTGGTGGATGGCCGCCAGGCCACGGGTGATCTCACCTGGCGGTATAACGACGGCACTTCAATCTCTGCGGTATGGGGCAGCACAACCCAATACGGGCTTACCTCCGCGGGCAGCTTCGCCACCGTGCGGAGCATTGCCCAAGGGCGCGATGCCGATCTGGTGAAGATCGATAGCGAAGCCGAAAATGACAAGATTCAGGATCTACTTTGGGATAACAATATTGGTTCTGCCTGGGTCGGCGCCGAGCGTGCATCGTTAGGGCAGTCCTTCCGCTGGGTGGTGGATGGATCCACTTTGGGGTACACAAACTGGAGGCCGAATCAGCCTGATAACAACTTTCAGCTCCCCCTTGCAGAGCAGAATGCCCAGCTTTTCGCAGTTGATGGCCGTTGGAATGATCTGGCCGGCAGCAATCAGCTGCCAGGTGTCTGGGAAGCGGTGGTTCCCAATCTCCCCTGGGCCTCCGGTGAGCCCAATGATGGTGGCGGCACTGCTCGGAATGAGCAAAATGCGCTGCAGCTTTACGCCAACGCCACCTTTGATGACGTGGGCGCCAGGCCCTACGCGATTCTGCAGATCACACCCCTGGCCGGAGCCGCTCGCGATATCACCGAGCTGTTCACCGATTACCGCTACAACTGGACCTCCAACCCGCTGACCCTCAGCGATCGGCGCCAAAACCTGCGCTTCAGCGTGACCGGCGCCGCCCAGGCCATCACCCAGCAGCAACCGGTGGTGCACCAAATCGACGTGCCCACCCTCAGCAGCAGCCAGCGGCTGGTGGCCCGCCAGGTCAACCAGCCCGTGTATGTGACCCAGGCGGTGACCACCGGGTTCACGGTGGGGCTCAGCAGCGACCTGCGCCGCTCCGACGCCGTGCCCTTCAGCAGCCTGGCCGGCGACACGATCAGCCTCCGCGCCGGCGATGGCCAGCAGGGTGATGCCGATCTGCGGGGCCGCATCGACGCCCGCAGCACCCTGGAGATCGGTGCTGGCGGCCAGCTGCGGATGACCGGTGGTCGCCTGCGGGGCGATGCCATCCGCCTGCAGGCCAGCGCCGCCGCCCTCGGGGCCGATGTGCTGGTCACGGCGGGGGGGATCGACCCGATCGCCAACCTCAGCATCAGCGCCCGGGCGGCCGACGGCAGCGGCGGCACCCTGGCCCTCGGGGCCACGATTACCCCCAGCGAGGCTCTCGAACTGAATGCAGGCCGGCTGCAGACCGCTGCCGGGGGAGCCAGCCTGCTGACCCGCCACCTCGACCTCCACCTCGACGACGACCTCGACCTGGCGGTGGCCCAGGCGGCACCGGAGTCCCCCGGCCTGCTCTGGACCGTGAGCAGCAAGGCCGATGGCAGCCACCAGGGCAGCGTGGTGAGTGCCCTCGATGGTGCCAGCCCCCTGCAGCTGCAACGCCTAGGCCAGGGCGATCCGCTTGTGATCAGCACCCCCGGCACCTTGGAGCTCAGCGGGGCCCTCAACCCCGGGGAGCTGGAGCTTCGGGCCGCTGCCTACAACCCGGCCGCCGGCACCACGTTGGAGGCCACCGGCCGACTCCAGCTCACCGACCTGGGCCAGAAGCCTCTGGATCTGAGCGGCCTCACCCTGGCGGCCCCAGAGCTGCGCCTGCAGCTGCTCAACGGCGGCCTTGTGGTGGTCGACAGTCCAATGGTTGAGCTGGATGCGGCGGGCCCCAGCTTCAGCCTCACCAACCACTACGAAGGCACCAGCTTGATTGGGGGCCGCCTGAGCGCCGGAGCCAGCAGCCTCAGCGCCGCCGCCAGCCTGGTGCTGGCCAGCCTCGACACGGCCAATGGCACCGTCACCGTGACGGCCGCCAGCGGTGATCTGGAGTTGGGCCGCATCCGTCAGGGCCGGGCCGACAGCCTCACCCTGCAAGCCCCCGGCGGTGTGGTGCGCGATCTGGCGGGCAGCGACGCCAGCGAGCGCAGCCTGCGGCGCCTGGTGGTGACCTCCCGCGACGGCCTCGACCTGACCAGCGACGAGCTCACACGCCTCAGTGCCGTGGCCACGGCGCCCCACAGCGCGGTGCGGGTGCAGGTCAACCAGGGCAGCGAACTGGTCGTCGACACCCTGGTGGCCGGAGAGGCCGTGCAGGTGCGCAGCGGCCTGGCGGCCCTGCGCATCAGCCAGCCGGCCGCACTCCAGGCCGCCGCGGTGGATCTGGCCAGCTCGACCCGCCTCACGGTGGACGGCGGCCCTGCGGCGGCCACCCTGCAGGCCAGCAACAGCTTGCGGCTGGCGGCCCCGGTGCTCTCCTACGACCCGCAGCGCCTCACCCTGCGCACCACCGGCACTGGCGGTGCCATCGAGCTGCGGCTGGGGGAGGGTGCCGCCGCCGACGACCTGCGCCTGCCCCTGCTGCGCACCGACCATCTCACCCTTGTGGGGGAGGCGGGCCTGCGGCTGACACCTGGGTCATTCCAGCCGGAGCAGAGCCAGGCGCCGCTGCAGAGCATCAGCTTTGCGGTGCCCGACAACTCCACCAACCTCACTCCCCGGCGATTCCCAGGCTCCAGCGACCGCCAGGCCCTGGCCGATGCCAACGGCATCCTCTACGTGCGTGAGGCCGATGGCCGCATGCGCACCCATTACGACAGGGCCTCCCAGCTCTACCGGTTCACGGGCCTAAGCCGCGCCGCCGCCGGGGCGAGCCTTGAGGTGATCAACCTCACCAGCCCCAGCCCCGATCTGCCCACGGAGCTGCCCGAAGCCGTGGATCCGTCCACCCTGCTGCCGCTGCTGCGCGAGGCCGAGCCCGTGACGGTCACGCCGGTGCTGGTGGACGGCCAGGCCCGGGCTACCACCACCAGCGCCGTCGGTGCTGGTGGTGGTAACGGCGTGCAGACCGGCCGGCAGAACACCGCTGCCCCCACCGGCACCACCCTGCTTCCCAACGATGGCCTGCTGGAGCAGCTGGTGCAATCGGGCTACTTGGTGCAATCAGGCCAGGCCACCAGTTCTCCCCTGGAGGGAGCTGCGGTGTGGCTCGACCTGAACGGCAACCTGCAACCCGATGCCAACGAACCAGCCACGGTGGCCTTCGAGGATGGCCGCTTCCAGCTGGCGATTTCTCCCGAGCAGCTGGCCGCCGCCGACCGCAATGGCAACGGCAGCCTCAACGATGAGGGCTATGCCCTTGTGAGCCGGGGAGGAGTGGACAGCCTCACGCGCCGCCCGGTGCCCAACCTGATGCTGATCGGTCAGGTGGGCAGCCCGGTGCTCACGCCGGTCACCACCCTGGTGCAGGTGCTGCGCCGGGTGGGGGGCGACAACGACGCCATTGAACGGCTCAGTGCCGCCCTCGTGGGCAGTGGCTGGTCGCTGGCCGCGTCGTTTGAGCGGGACCCCTACGAAGAGCTGCGGGCCGGCAGCGTGGAAGCCCTGGCCGAGGTGATCGGCCATGCCCGCCTGGCAGCCCTGCTGCAGCTCAGCCTCGGCCTGGGAGAGCGCGATGGCCTGGTGGCAGCGGAGAGCCTTGAACGGCTGGGTGTGGTGCTGCATGGGCTGACCCAGGCCCCGGTGGCGGACCTGGGGTTGGAGGCTGTGGTGGAGGCCCTGATTCCGGCGCTGGATCCCGCCGGCCGCCTTGGAGTCAACGCGGCGGGCGATCTGGCCGGGCTGGCGGCGGCGGTGGATCGGCAGCTGCAGGCCATCGCCGCCTACGCCACCCGCTTTGCCGATGCCACAGCCGCCCTGGCGCCGGCGGATGTGTTGGCGGGGGTGAACCGCCTGAAGGCCCTGATGTTCGACACCTTCACCCGTGGGGTGGAGGAGCTGCTCACTGGCGCGACCACCAGCCGTGCCCTGGTGGAGCGGTTTGAACGAGATCTGGCCAGGGGTGGATTCGGCGCCACCGGGCTTGATGGCCAGCGCCTGGTGTCGATTCGGCCCCTCGATCCCGAAACGGCCCGCAGCGGCGTGATGGCTGGCACCCCCCTGATGTTTGTGGTGGGGCTGAACCGGGCGGCCCCGAGCCAGGGCGTGCGGCTGCTGGTGCGGGTCAGCGGTGGGGACATGGCCGACCGGGTGGACTCACTGGTGGTGCCAGCGGGGGCCACCACGGCCCTGTGGCCGGTCTCTACGGCAGGGGACTCCCTTGAGGCGGTGGAACGCCTGTCGGTGCGGCTGCTCTGGGTGGACGATGGCAGTGCCATCGATCCGTCGGCGGTGGCCAGCTCCGTACGGCTCCTGCCCACCAGGGATCCCCAGGACCCGCCGCCACCGCTGGTGATCGGGCCTGGCCCCGGCGATGACCGGGTTGATCGCAGCACCGCCACGGATCGATTCACCATGGAGGGGGGTGTGGGCAACGACTCCCTGCTGGCCGGCCGTGGTGCCGACAGCCTCAGCGGCGGCCCGGGCCAGGACTGCCTGGTGGGTGGCCCTGGAGACGACCTGTTGGTGGGCGGCAGCGGCGACGACAGCCTGGCCGGCCAGATCGGTGACGACCAGCTGGTGGGCGGCAGCGGCGACGATCTCCTGGCGGGCGGCGAGGACGATGACCGCCTGGAAGGTGAGGCCGGTAACGACCGGTTGCTGGGGGACGACGGCGACGATGAACTCAGCGGTGGCTCCGGCAACGACGTGCTCGATGGGGGTGCCGGGGTGAACCTGTTGATCGGTGGTGCCGGTGCCGACCGGCTACTGATTCAGCCCCGTGCCCTCGGTGCAGGTCAGCAGGATCTGCTGCTGGATTTTGACCCCGCAGCAGGGGATCGGCTGGTGGTGGTGCGCTCCCGCTTCCAGCAGTCCTACGGCCGGGAGCCGTTGCTGGGCGACTTTGCCATTCTCGGCGGTTGTCTGCTCTACCGGGGCCAGGCCCTGGCACTGTTGTTCAACGGCAGCCGCAGCTATGGCTTTGTCCCTGACCTGAGACAGGTGCTGGAGATTGTCGATGGGTTGACGACTCCCATAAACCCGGTGCCGCTGCCCGAGCCGCAACGGGAGGCCGTGCAGGTGGTGCAAGCAGGTGACAACAACCTGCAGCTCACCGAAGGCCTGGAGCGGCTGCAGCTGTGGAGCGGCGCCCCCGCCGGCGAACCGGCCCGTGTCCACCACAGCGGTGAGGCGCCGGCGTTGGTCCTGAACGGATCCATCGACCTCGAAACCGATGCCGGCGCGCGTCTGATCCATGCCGTAGGCGGCAACAACCGCATCCGCAGTGGGGATGGGGCCGATCTGGTGGCCCTCTACGACATCGGCGACTGGGTGGAGCTGGGTGCTGGCGACGACAGCCTGCACCTGCTGCACGGCAGTGGCGGCGCCACGGTGACCCTGGGGGCGGGCCACGACCGGGTGCTGGTGTACGGCGACGGCTTCAGCCGCCGACCCGAAACTACCCTCACCGATTTCGACCCGTCGGAGGATCGGATCCGCTTCGAAACCCCAGGGCAGGTGAGCCTGCGCCTGGATCGCGACAGCGCGGCTGTGCTGCTCGACGGGGTGGACGTGCTGCACCTGCGGGGTGGCTACACCGAGGCCGCCCTCCGCCGTGCCCTGATCCTGCTGGGCAACGGAGACCGCGACGGCCTGGCGCCGATCACCGAGCGGGGCCTGCTGACGGTGGCGATGCTCGACAACCTGCCCGGCAGCAGTGTGCGCGGGGCGGATGGCCGCTGGAGTGGTTACAACGTGGACCTGGCGCGGGCCCTGGCTGAGGCCCTGCTGGGCAGCCCCGACCGTCTGGCCATCGTGGGGGGAGGGTCGCTGGTGAGCTCCCTGGCAGCCGTGGGCGCTGGACGTTTCGACCTGGCGGCGGTGGGGGCCACCCAGACCCTGAGCCGCGACATCCAGCTGGGAATCGATTTCTCCTCCCCGTTGCTGGTGGACACCCAGTCGCTGCTGGTGCCGGAAGGCACCACGCTGATGGATCTGGATCAGCAGGTGATCGGTGTGATCGAGGGATCCACCGCCATCCCCAATGTGCAGGCGTTCTTGGCCAGCCAGGGCTTGACGGCCAGGTTGCGGGTGTATCCCGGGCCGGACGCCCTGCTGGATGGTTTCCGAGCGGGCGAGGTAGCGGCCCTGAGCTCCGACCGCACCCGGTTGGAGAGCTACCGGCGCCAGTTGAACAGCGGCGCCCACCTGTTGGAGGTGAGCTTTGCCGAGCAGCCCCTGGCCTTTGCCCTGGCCGACAACAACAGCGCCCTGCGCGATGCGGTGAGCTGGGTGCTGCAGGTGCCTGCCCTGGCCGACCAGCTGGACCTGTCAGCCCGAGACCTGCCGATGCTGCTCAGCCGTGCCGCCAGCTCCGAGGAGGAACGCCAAGCCTTGGATCCGGCGGTGCGCGCCCTGCTCGCCCTACCAACCGAGCAGGAGCAGGCCACGTCCTCCCTGGGGGACAGCCTCGGCCTCGACCGCCGCTTCGGCCGCAACACCCTGGCCCGCACCGGCAATCTCGACGAACTGTGGCAGCGCCACTACCCGGAACTGCCGCGGCTGGGCGGTGGCCGCGGTGAACCCGAAAACTGGCTGATCAGCCAACCCCTGGGTGCGGAAACGGGACCGGCTTCGCCTGGAGACACCCCTCTGGGCAACAGGCTCGACACCATCCTGGAACGCGGCACCCTGCTGATCGCCGCCGACGGTGCTGGCGGAGTTCCGCTGCCGGGCGTGGATGCGGATCTGGCTCGGGCCCTGGCCACGGCCCTGCTCGGGGATGCCGAGGCCGTACGTTTTGACACCGATGGGTCGTTCACCGGCAGCTTCGAGGCGGTGGCCCATGGCACCGTGGACTTAGTGGTGCGGGGCACCACCGCCACCCTGGGGCGCGATGGTGCCCTGGGCGTGGACTTCTCCGCTCCGTATCAGCTCACCAATCTGCAGGTACTCACCCACCGCGACAGCGGCATTGTGAGCTTCGCCGATCTCAACGGCGTGCGGGTGGGCCTGGTGGCCGGCACCACCGGCGTAGCGGGCTTTGAGCGCAGCCTGGAGCGGCGCAACATCTGGAGCAAGGTGCGCACCTACGCCAGCGTGGCCGAATTGCAGGCCGCCCTGGTGGCCGATGAGGTGGAGGCGATCGCCACCGATGCCTCCCAGCTGGAGCCCTTCTCCCGTGAGCAGGCCCAGTCTGGCCGGCCCACCCGCTTCCTGGCGGAGTCCCTCAGCGATGAGCCGATTGCAGTGGTGCTGGCCGAAAACCAGTCGGATCTGCGGGTGCGGGTGAACGCGGTGATCCAGATCCTGCGCAGCGCTGCCCAGCTAGGGGTCACCGCCGCCAAGGCGGCCGAACGGGCCCAAGAAGCCCTCCATCCCGATGCCGATCTGGCCCTGAGGGAACTGTTCGGCACGGCGCCCGGATCGGGCCTGGCCACCATCGGCCTGGATGCCGATCGCGTCAGGGCGGTGATCGAAACCCGCGGCAATTTGGCTGAGATCCTGGCCCGCCATGGCCTGGAAACCGAGGCCCCGGGCCAAAGCCTGTCGCGTCTGGTGGACACCCCCTTCGGCGCCGCCACCCCGCCGCCGGCAGCTCCGGCCAACCGGCCGGCGGTGATCGGTGATCCCGGTGCAACCGCTGTGCACGAAGACGCCTCGGTGATCGATGGGGTCCTGGTGGCCAGCGGCCATTTGACCATTCGCGATGCCGACGGCCCGCAGCAGGAGGGCTTCCGCCTCACGGTCACCCGTGAGGGCGACCCCTGGGGGAACCTGAATCTGGATGGCACGGGCCATTACCGCTATCAGGTGGCCAACGATGATCACCGCCTGCAGGCTCTGCGGGATGGGGAGCGCCACAGCGACCGCTTCACGGTGACGGCCTGGGACGGAACCGTCCGAGCTCTGGAGTTCACGGTGGTGGGCGCGGCGGATCGGCGTCCGGTGCGGGTGATCGACGGGTATCTGGCGGGGGCCACGGTGTTCGTCGACCTCGACGCCGACGGGATCCTGGATCATGACCAGGAACCCTCGGCCGTCACCAATGGCCAGGGCCTGGCGGAGCTGGATCCTGGGGCTGGCCTTGCCCCCCTGGTGAGCCAAGGCGGCATCGACATCAGCACGGGCGTGGGCTTCGAGGGCAGCCTGCGCACCCTGCCCGGAGCGTCGGTGATCAGTCCGCTCACCACCGTGGTGGCCGAGTTGGTGATCAGCCGCGGCCTTGCGGATGGCGAGGAGCGCCTGCGGGCCAGCCTCGGGCTCCCAGAGGTGACTCTGACCCAATTCGATCCTTTTGAGGCCGGTGCCGACCGGCCCGTCGTAGCCCTGCAGGTGCAGCTAGCCGCCGCCCAGGTGGCCTTGCTGCTGCAGCTCGGCCAGCGGGCCGGCTTGGCCGGCCAGGACCTGGTCAAGGCCATCGCCGACCGTGTGGTGGTCGACAGCGGAGATGGCCTCAACCTGACCAGCCCCAGTCAGATCCTGCAGCTGTTGCGGACGGCGGCTCCCTTGCTGACCACGGCCAGCCTGGAGGCCCTGGCCACAGGGATTGCCCGCAGCAATGGTCAAATTGCGAATGCCGACAGCCTGGAGGCCATCGCCAGCGCCCAGGGGCGGGCCCTGCGGGGAGAGACCGAGGCGCCCGAGGAGCCACGGGCGTCTGACCCTCCCCTCGAGCTACCGACGGCACCGGAGCCCGGTTCGACTTCTCCGGCCACTGAACTGCCGTCAGCCTCCACCCCCGACAACAGTTGGCGACGGCTCTACCAGAAGCTGGTGGTTCGACTCGTGGGTCACAGGTCTTCCAGACGGACCCGTCGCAAGATTCGTCAGCTGATGCACTCCCGGAACTGGTCAGATGAATGACGCTGTTGAGTTGATCACGCGGTAATGCTTGCCGCGGCGGTAGCTCTCAGTGCCGACACCAATCCCCCAGTGACGCCATGGACTTAGCCGGAAGTTAACCCTATTTTGCTAGCATGATATGTGCCTATTTCTTGAAAACAATGGACGAACACGCGATGGGCCATGGGCCTTCCCAGGCTCCGTCATCGGACAACTCCCCGAACGTTGAAGCGGGTCAGGGTGCCGATCGAACTCCCATGGTTCTCCTCAGCGTGGCCCAGCGCAATTCCCTGATCGAGTACCTGGCCAAACAGCCCTACCAGGATGTGGCGAACGGCATCGACTTTCTGCGCAACGCCCCCGTGATCAACGTCAACCTGATCACGGATGGAGATGCCGATGCCTGAGTGAGGGGGCCCCTGAGGCCACCCCCCCTCGACAACGGGCGCTAGACCTGGCAGAACGGGGTGGTTCATCCGTACTGGCCAGCCCGTCGTGGTTTTCAACGCTTCGCAGGAGCTCACCCCCGCCCAGCGGGAGCTCTACGACTGGCTGGCCGATTACATCGGCAGCCACCGCCACAGCCCCTCGATCCGCCAGATGATGGAGGCGATGGGCCTGCGGTCGCCGGCGCCGATCCAGAGCCGCCTGCGCCACCTGCAACAGAAGGGCTGGATCACCTGGCAGGAGGGCCAGGCCCGCACCCTGCAGCTGCTCGGGGGCGCGGCAGCGGGCATCCCCGTGCTGGGGGCGGTGGCCGCCGGCGGCCTGGTGGAAACATTCCATGATGTGCAGGAGCACCTCGACCTGAGTGGCGTGCTCGAGACCCGCGGCCTGTTCGCCCTCACCGTGAACGGTGATTCGATGGTGGAGGCCCACATCGCCGATGGGGATGTGGTGCTGATGGAGCCGGTGAGCGATCCAGCCCGGCTGCGCAACGGCACGATCGTGAGTGCCCAGGTGAGCGGCAGCGGCACCACCCTCAAATACTTCCAACGCCAGGGCCCCCAGGTGCGCCTGGAGCCGGCCAACCCGGCCTACACACCGATCGTGCTGCCGGCGGAGCAGGTGCGGGTCCAGGGGAGGCTGGTGGCGGTATGGCGCCAGGTGTGACGGCCTCCGGAGGCCGACAGGTCACGGTGTAAGCTCAAAAAGCGCCCGGCCCACCACCGATGCGCAGCACCACGGGGCCATAGCTCAGCTGGTAGAGCACCTGCATGGCATGCAGGGGGTCAGCGGTTCGAATCCGCTTGGCTCCATCCTTTCAGACTCCTTGCGCCGCAGGGGGTCTTTTTTGTCGGTCAAGGTGTCGCTGGCAGGCCCGGCGGGGCCAAAAAGCGCAAAATCAAGCGCCCCGAATCGGTCCGGATCGGAATGGCCGCGGCTGCTCAGGCGAGGGACCGCGCGATGGCATTGCAGTCCGACGCCAGGGCCTGCCGCGCGATCAAAGTGATACCAGTGCCGTGAATAGCGGTCGCCCTCACCTCGGTCTCCTTGGTGCATGGGGTTGGGCGTGGATCAGCCGCAGTAAACGGAACCCCG
>Ga0114971_10002914_pt1 | contig 11678 bp, 14 predicted proteins | sample M_140625_MF_Meta_FD_87320 | JGI IMG/M metagenome (GOLD analysis project Ga0114971, IMG submission 87320) | Freshwater microbial communities from Lake Montjoie, Canada to study carbon cycling - M_140625_MF_MetaG | ecosystem: Environmental > Aquatic > Freshwater > Lake | place: Lake Montjoie... | reverse complement strand
TTTTATAATGTAGATATATATATATTGATCGATGGATTTCGAACATGGCTATGCAAAATATAAATATAAATATACTGAATTACAAAAGAAATATATAAAACTATATAGACAACATATTCAAAAAGGAGGAGGACAAATAAATGAAGCAGAAGTTGCACTCGCCTTCAAAAAATTGATGGATGCATTTAAAATATTTGATGATGAAAATAATTCGGCATCATCACAATATTATGATTATGAATATTCTAAAAATGATCTAGTAAAATTAAAATCAAAATTTGATGACCTATTTCAGGCTAATGAAAAATTAAAAGATTTAATGACACAATTAGATAAAGATAAAGAAACTTTAACACATCAAATAGATGAACTACAAAAAACTAAACTAAAATTAAATGCAGATCTAAGTACGTTAAACAGTAAATGGGCTCCAGATAATTGGGAAAAAGAAATGCCAATTAAAGATGAGCTACGAAAAGTCGATAGTAGTATCTCTAAAATAAGACAAGATATATTTAAATTTGACTTTGATCCTTCTAAATTAACATATAAAAGAAATTTAGAAGATATTGAACGTTTAAAACAAGACATACAAAAACACAGTATTGAAGTAGATATATTTGAAAGTAGATATCATGTATCATCTGGGTTTGTTAGCGAAGCATCAATTGATGACATACGGAAACATGTATTAGAAAGACATGGACTGATAATAAAAAAAATGTTAAAAGAATTCATATATCCAACATATGTGATGACATTGGATGATATTGTTTCTAAAGGTGTATCACCACAATCATATCAGGAAATAATAGATGATTGTAAGGATATTGTTCCAAAAGATATTTATTATGGAATATCAATGAAAAAACATCCTCAACACAAAATATGTTATTCCCACGTTCATAAATTTAAATTGGGCGAAATATTAAAAATATGTAAGTCTAATAGAACAAGTTTTCCAATTGAAAATTTTGTTGAAATAACACATTTATTTATGAATTATTATAATAGTGAAAATGATAATGAGGAATTATTTGTTCCACATCTCGATATGTTTGAACGCAATATTAGAGATAGATTGTTAAGCGTTAAAAAAATTGTATTTGATATGGATATTATACCATTAGGTAGGACTAATACTGAAGGTACAATGCATCTGCTTCGTGATATTAATTATTATAAAAATTTTGTATCAATATTAAAAAAATTAAATGATCTCAAAAATATATTATTTATTGATTATACAGGTCATATTTCATCATTCGTTCATGGATTATTAGATTTTGGTGTTGATGTTGTGTTACAATTACCGGAATCTGCATCTTATCAAATGCATAATGTTTTAGATGAATTACAAGATATATGTCATCGACTTAACTCTAAAAAAATTACAAATAAAACATGTTTAGGAATATCATTAATGCATCCACATAGTCAATTTAAGCCAACATTTGATGTTAGAAGATTACCAACTAAAGATGACATTTTACGATATGGATTTAAAAGAGTAGTCGTAACTACCGAATTAGCATATCGTACTGCAGACCCACAAGATATTCGTGATGAAACACCAAGAGAACTCGATATTGTATTCGCACGATACAAACCTAATAATTTTCACACATATTTACAATCTTTAGATAATGTAGAAGTATTATATTATGGATTAAATGAATTTGAGTCGAAAGGTGCATCATTTAAATGTTAAAATAGAAAATATTGATATTTTTATAATCTATATAATTCATATATATATTGAAGTCATATATATGAATTCTGTAATGGCAACTCAATCTAATGATAACTCTGTTGATAATATTAATCAAATTTTGGTCGATATGTCTCTAAATGACGTTCAACCATCTATTAGTTCAATGATAAATTATATTAAATCTAATGATAATAGAGGATACGATTTGATATCTAAATTTATTACAACTGTTTATAATGATCTAAATAATAATGAAGTTCAAGTAGTTCTACCAGAAATAGTAATAAATCCAGTTCAAGCTCCAATTGCAGTTCAAGCTCCTGAAGCTGAAGTTGCAAATGCAGATCCAGCTGCAGTTCCAGCTGCAGTTCCAGCACCAGTTTTAAATAATCCATCTGATTTATTAGTTAATTTAATTGATACTCAATATCAAAAACAGATTGTAGCGAACATCTGGACTGAAAGTAAATATAAAAATTTACCAGATTTAAAATCAAATAATATTGGGAATGTAGGTGAAAACCTTCTTCAAAATATTTGTATGAAAAATAATATTGTTTCAACTATAGATGGAACCAAAACCAAGAAGAGAGGTGGTGGTGATATTGGTGATGGTAAAATCAAAAATAAATCAGTTGAAATTAAAACAGCTCATTTAGGTTCCAACGGAAAATCATTTCAACATGAACTTGGAGAACATCCTTGGACTGCAGATTATATTGCATTTATTGATGTCGCACCAACTGTTACATATATCACCATATTTAAAAATTTTACTGAAGAACAATATAAAAATATATATTTTAAATGTGATCCATATTATCCTACTAAATCAATAACCAGACGTAAGAAAGAAGGTAATTTTAAATTAGATACCAGTCCTGATGCAAATGAATTCTGTGTTTCAAAAGGATATTCAATTAAAATAACAGATGCCACAACATATGTAGAAGTTGGAACTTATATTAATCGTATTATCGTATAAATTAAATTATTTTATGAATTATTTTATTAATAAACAAAAAAAATAAAAATATATATAGTCCATTAGCGTATTCCAAATCTTTAACAGATTTAATTAAAAATTCATATATACATTGTTATTTGGTTTTCAATTAAGGTAAAATAAAAATGTACTATACAATGTATATATGAATTTTCTTAACAACAACTTAAATTTTAAAAACAATGATTGAACCAAACAGATGTATTATAATTATAACCACCGTGTGTGTTTAAAATAGCAAGTAATTGTTTTCTTGCATTAGGTACATCGCCAAAACTAAATTTCTCCCCGTATGTTTCTCTAAATATATCAAAAATTGCTTCATCTGTCAGATTTTCTATATATATTTTTTTAACGTAGTCACTCGTATTTCTGTCTTTCAATACATTTAAAAGATGTTGTACTTGTGATTGTTCCGATAGAAATTGTTCCATTTCTTTAGACCAAAATGGACCTTCAAATGGTTCTTCATCTGGTACTGCTGCCATTTCTGGACCAGACTGACTATATGCTGCCGTCCGATGTCTTTGTTTTGGTTCCAATATAAATGGTTGCATTTGTTTTGACCTAAATGGATCTGGACTGGGTGCTGCTGCCATTTCAGTTAAACGACGTAATGCACTGGGTTTAATCATGCTATATATATCATATGCAATCATTTTATCTAAACTAGATCCTGTTGATTCAAAGTCAAAATCACCAATCAGACGGTGTATGTTTGTATCATCCAGCTCATCTATAAAGCGTTTCCATTCTTGTTCGTTACATGATATAAGTATACCATCAATGATCTGTACACGTTTTCTGCGTTCAGCTGGTGTGTCCTTATAGTGTTTTAATAAGTTTTTCATGTTAGAAATTTGCATGAAACTACTTTCTTTATTCATAATATATATATATCTAGATAATAATATTATGGTAAATACAAATTGATTGACTCGATTAATTATGCATTTTTAATGAGAACATGCTATTAAAATAACAGATGCCACAACATTTGTTAATGTTGGAACCTATATTAATCGTATCGTATAAATTAAATTATTTTATGAATTATTTTATAAATATTATATATATATACACATGGGTGTTTTTTTTACAGACACATATTCTTTACTTCATTTTGCAACAGGAATTATATTATATTATTTCGGCTTTTCATTTTTATTGATGACTATTATACATATAATATTTGAAGTGGTTGAAAATTCTAATTATGGTATGATGATAATTAGAAATATTAAAATATGGCCTGGTGGCAAAGAAACAGCTGATACATTAATAAATAATTTAGGAGATCAATTTTATGCATCTTTAGGTTGGCTACTTTCATATTATATAAATAAATTTTATAAGAATTAAATTAAATTAAAGCATTAATTATTAAAGTAGTTCTAAGATTATATGCAGAATTAGTTGATAAGAAAGCAATTTGAGTCCAATCAATCGTTATACTCTTATCTACCATTATTTCTTTATCTTTTAAAAATACAATTCCATAACCCTTTCTATTTGGTAAGCTCTCAAATGTATCATATATTCTCATATTATCTTTGCCAAAACATGTTGATGGTATATATATATCACATTTATCTAACATGTTTTTGTTCCTGGTAGATGCAACAGTTCCACCATCCGAAAGCGAATATACTTTTATTTTATCATTCGCATTTGAATTAATAGTATATTCATCATTAGAAGTATGTTTAGACCATATTTGAAATACACCGTTGATTTCAACTCTTGTATTTGTTGGTGTATGAAACAATCCTGTGATTTTCTCACTATGAATTAAATTGTATCCAATTACTCTTTTTCTTGGAGAGCCTTTACCATCGCTTTCAAATAGTTGAGGCAGAATAAATGCTACATAATCCGCAAAACCATATGAATGATTAATAAAATTTAAAGCAACGTGTCCTCTAAGACCAAAAGGCGGATTACCAATTACGATGTATTTTTTGGCACTATCATCTGGACTCCACTTTAAATAATCTTGTTTCAAAATACCGTTATATCTGGGTTCAATGTCTAAAGCAATTGTATTAGGAGGCAAAATTTTAACAAAACTACCATCACCAGCAGATGGTTCTATAAATGTATATTCATTTAAATCAACATCAAGAGTGTCTTTAAAAATGTCATAACATTTTATAGCAATATTATTTGGTGTAAAAAATTGGTCTTTTTCTGACGATTTATACAAACTATAATCTATTTCCTTATTTAATAGTCTTAACAAATCGAAAGTATAATGTCGAGGTATATTGTCAAGGTCGAGCCACCGTTGAACTGTTCCAATTGCTAAATTTAATTTTTTTGCAATATCTTTCATCGTATGGTTTGTTAGAAGTTCAGTTAATAGTGTCTTATTGTATTGTTCTGATTCTAAATCTTTATTTTCATTTAAATCTAAAAGACCTAATTCTGATATTTCATTAAATAGTTCATTATCAACGTCAGTATTATTATTTTTTTTATTTTTATTTTTTTGTCTTCGTCGAATAGGTTTTGAATCAGTATCCATTAATATATATCAATAATTATATCATTAAATAATTATATATTTAAAAAATCAATTTTTTAGATATATGTATTTAATATAATGAATAATCTATCCCTCAAAAATGGACTTTATATGAAAACTTATAACGATATCATAAATGAATATAATGAAAATAGTTCACAGATTTTTGATAAAATTAAAGAAAACCATCTATTTTGTTTTAATACAGGCATAAATATTGACAAAGATGGAATAATGTTATTTAAAATTGAAAATAATGATGTCGTGTTTTTTATGTTTATAAAAAATGAGTCAGATGAAGAAATATCATTATGGTCTGTCTGTTCCAGATATTTAAAAAAAGGATTGTTATTAGAAGGTTTAAAAGAACTTACAAAATATTACAAAGATAATGTAAAAGTTGGTCTTAAAGTGGAAGGTAAAACAATTAGAAATACTACATTTGAAAATCGTGTAAAAATTTATTCAAAATATGGATTTAATATTGGGAATAAATTTTATAAAGAAGATAATACACTATATGGTCTGGAAGATTATAAAAAAAATAATATTATAATAGAAATGAATACATCAATAAAAGAAATTAAAAAAAAAGTATTATTAAAAGATTATCGTTTTTATATAAATAAATTATTCACTCATGTATTTTGAATTAAAGTAGGATGCAAGATGGAGGAATAGGCGAGAATATTCCTTTGTTTTCTATTTTTTCAACAATTGGTTTATCACATTTTGAATCGATAGATGTTTCAAGATCTGGCATATTGCAACGTTCTTGAATCCATTTGTCAGAATAATATTTATACATAATATAATTAAATTGTGTAATAGAACTCATATGATTTATTTATGTTTTACATCTTTAGATTTTATTTTTTGTTTTTTTTGTTTTTTTTTGTTTTTTTTTTGTTTTTATTAAAGAATATATATTTATTAAATAATTAAATAATTAGAATATTAATTTTGAATAGATGTAGCCTTAGCTTTGGCACTAAGGAGCTTCATAATTTTTCCACAAGCAGTTTGTAAATCATCACGAATTTCTTCGTATATATTTTTCAAAAATGACAATTCTAATTCTAAATCAATTAATTCTTTATCGTTAGATTTCAATGATTCAATAATACACTGTTTATCTTCAGGTCTAACAATATTTCTGTCAGCATAATATTTTTTCAATCTATTATATTCATCAATTACATCAGAACTGTTATGGTTACATTCGCCTTTTTGAATAGTTAAATTCATATCAGCTAATGATTTATAAACGTCTTCGTTATATTCAATATTTCTATTGATTTTAACTTTGAGGTCAGATTTTCGAATATTCATAGTTTCTTGGTTCATCATATATGAATATCAAATGTATTATAGAAATAATAAGGACAAAAAATATCAATTTTTTCTATATAAAAATTATATGATATCAAAAGAGTTTTTCATAGAAAGGAGACGTTATAGTGTATTTTCGGGCGAAAGTCCTGACAAAAATATGTATCCATTATTCTATCGAGCTAAAAAAATAGAGGTTATTCTGAATGAAGGGCAATATCTATTTATTCCAGCCGGATGGTTTCATTATGTATTTTCAGAGCCATTAAACAATGAACCTCTAAATATTGCTCTCAGCCATTTTATAAAGACAGAGAAGGGATGTGCGATATGTGAGCCAAACGAGCATGAAGATTATAATTTATCGTGTCCTAAGTTAGATGATGAATATATTGATCTAAATTTATTTAATAAATGTAGGAAGGAGTCGCGACCATTTATATCAGAAAATTTCAAGAAACAGAATGATTGGACTTGCTTTTCATGGGATAAAGAGTATTTATTAGATAAATATAAAGATCAGGTGATGACGGTAAATAGTTCAGTGTCTCCAATGTTTGTGTCAAATACTCTAACCGATATATATCCGAATAATTGGATTCAAAGTCAGATGACATTTAAAAATTTTATGGATACAAATGGGTATGCAAATGGTCTATATTATTATTTATTACAGACAAACTTTAATTTTTTAGATAAGTTGAAGGATGACATAAGATTGCCACCTATAATTCAAAATTCGAAAGAGGAGACTTATGCAATTTGGATTAATTTTTCGAATGTATATTCTGGACTGCATTTTGATAATTCAGATAATATATTATTACAGATTAGAGGGAGAAAAAGAATACTATTATTTCCTCCTTCAGAAAGAAAATATTTATATACAGCGACACCTTATTCAAATTATTCAATATGTAAGATGGTTAATCGTTAGAAAATAAAAAATAAAAATAAAAATATTTGTATATTTATAGTAATGATAACATCAATATTTAAATTTTGTGGAACTATAATAAAGTCCTGTTATACAATAGTTAAAACAACTTGTCAATGCATCAGCTATACATATGATTTTGTTAAAATGGTAGTGGTTGATTTGCCAAAGTATAAACAATATGTTGCAACTGCATCTGCCATATATATGTTATATATCAAAGATTTTAAACTATAAAAAATTGATTTTTCAAATCATTTATATCTGTATATATAAAAATAATATTTATATATAATGATGAATGACGATGAATACAACATTAATGCATTTATGCATCAATTAAGAACTGCAATTAACACAATCAATGTAAATGACTACACTGAATGTTTTAGACTTTTAACCATTAAATTGAATCGAAATTTAGATAATAATAATGAACGTTTCCAAGAATATTGTATCAATAATGTTGAATATTATTTTCAAATACAATCTTTTAATTCTAAAAATAATTCATTAGATGATAAAGACTTATGTAATCAAACTAAAAGTAATATTTTAATCATTATTAGTGATATTAATGAAATTATTGATGAAGAGGATGAAAAGGAAGAGGAAGAAGAAGAGAAAGAAGAAGATAAAGAAGAAGATAAAGAGGAAGAGGAAGAGGAAGAGGAAGAGGAAGAGGAAGAGGAAGATAAAGAATGTCCGTTTATTCTCGCTCAACCAGTTAAAATTAATAGAAATTTGATAGAAGAGTTTAATGAAAATTCAGATTTCGAAGATGATTTTATAGATATGAATAAATATGAAATCTTTTCACAAATAAATAAGATATATTTAGGTCTTCGTATTTTAAAAAATAAAGAATTGTATGAAAAGGCAAAATTAGTATTACATAGAGTAAATGAGTGTAAAATTGGTGAATTAAAAGTACTGGATAGAAAATTAGATGCGAATGAAGAATTTGATGAACTTTATAAAGATTATCGTTCTAATTTATGTGTTGCAGGAATAAATAATTACTATGATTTGAAAAAAAAAGTTAAGGTAGAAGGATGGAAAGACCAGATATTTAAATTATTGACTATTATCAGTCATAATATTAGAAAATAAAAAATTGATAATTTTTAACATTCATTTATAAATAATAATACATATATATATATTATGAATTATGATTTCAAAAGCAATTGGATGACTGTTATTAGTCCATTGTTAGAATTATCTATAGTTAAAGAAAGTATTGAAAACGGCATAACTGATTTTATAAATAGTGGCAATGCATGGTCTCACAAAATCAAATATGATAATACAAGATGTCCGGCGTCGTATGGACGTAGTGATTGGTGGCATTGTCACGTGTTAGATGATTTTCGGGATAAAAAGAGTGTTGAATTGGTGGAAAAAGGAATATTGCTATCGTATAAAGATTTTTGTAAAAAAAATAATTATGATATTGAAGGAGATGGATATGAAGATGATTACGTTCAAGAATATTTTGATTATAAGGCTGAAGTGTTTATACCATATATAAAAGAATTTGAAAGAACAGATTATAGATCACATTTAGTATTTTCTGCATGTCATTGGTGGAATCCGACATTTTGTTTAACATTAGCAAAACTAATATATCCATTAGAAGAGTGGAAAGTTTTAAATGGGATGTATCATACGACGATAACAAATAAAGATCAAAGTATGATATTTGATATTATAGTGTATGATGAAAAAGATGAGTTTAAAGGAGGAAAGATAGCGATTGAAGCTACAAAAAAAACAACAATGGAATTTAATTAAATTTTTTCATATAAATTAATTATTATTTTATTACAAATTGTATAAATCATCAAATTTTTTAAATAGCTCTGCTTTAGTACCATTATTTTCAAAATCGTGTTCTACATCCAATTTATCAATATATGTTTCAGACTCATGAACTACCACAAAATCATTATCGTTCTTATCAATATTACGTTTGACCCTAATAATCGTTCCATTCAATTCTTTTATTAAATTAATTTCATTCGGAAACCTTAAATCTGTTAAAACAATCTTTTGTTTGGGATTAGTCTTCCATAATTCAACTATTTGTCTCTTGACAACTTCGATCCAGATATTGTTTCCAATATTTGGTAAAATTTTACTGATTTGATGTCTAAATAAATCAGTACCAACAAATTGCATTATTGAACGAGGCGGAATTTTCCAATATGGATCAGGTTTCTCTTTATCTTCACCGTATAGTTGTTCGTCATTAAAATGAAAAACAGTCCTGAGAACCTCTTTTAAAGGATCCGCAAATGCTAAACGTTTATAACCATATTTTGATAAATAATTACCTAATGTGTCTTTACCATTGAATTTCTTACCTGTAATACCAATGATTATTGGTAAATTATCATATGTGACTTCCTCTGATAATTCTATTTGAATATCATCTTTTAAAATTTCATCAGTTTGAAGGTCGTCTGTTTGAAGGTCGTCTGTTTGAAGGTCGTCTGTTTGAAGGTCGTCTGTTTGCACTTCTTTGTTTTGCACTTCATCTGTTTGAATTGCATCAGTTTGAATACCAACATCACAATTGTTAAATTTTCGAAAAGTATATGTATTGCATAGTGGGAAAAGAGATTTATAATATTGGTTCAACATATTTATAATAATAAGAAAGATGTTTAAATTATTTAGACAATTTAATTATCAATTTTTTATATATACTAATACACATGATGGAACAAATAATTTGGATAATTATATCCTCCTTCTTTAGGTTGAACGGGAAAAAACGGAGTTTTTTCTCGTCCAAGGTCTTTTTTTTCGCTTGGCGAAAAAACCGGACCTTCAATTACTTTGCCTAATTGATAGTACAAACTATTTTCTCCTAACAAGAAACTAAAAGGTCTTAATGGTGGAACGACGGCAAATATTGGTGTTCCAATTGCACCAAGAGTAGTACCAATTTTTTTAAGACCTTTGCCAACAATTTTTCTTGATTTATATAGTTTTGAATTTTTTTTATCATTATTTTGTTTATCATTTTTTGTTGTAACACTCTGAGACATATATATAATTTAATCAAACAAATTTAATTTTTGAATTTTGTATGATACAATTATAAATATATTCATTGATATGTGTATTATTTAGTTTATTTACACGTCTATAAGCACTATCAATCATTGGTTTATAAGCATCAATATCCGTAGTGTCGTAAATTTTTTTTAGTTTTTTAGTAATTTTGATATATTCTTTGTAATTCAATTCTTTTACTTTTTCTGGATTTTTTGAGTGGTAGTAGGTCATTTTTAAATTTATATATTCTTTATTTGGACGAACGATATGATTTATTAGAGATATCCATGGTAAATCATTAAATTCATTTTCCAGACTAACAGAATAAACATCTATATTGACGATTATAGATTTCATTAAAAATAAATATTTAAAACGATTAGACCATGGATATCTTCCAGGTAGATTCAATAAAAATTTATAATTGCAGAAGCTTTCAATATTGATAAAATTGGTCCATCCATCTAACCGTACATTTAACCATTTATTTTTCAGAGAGTATTTTTGTAAATTTTCTCTTATTCTTGAATTTCGAACAGTAGTAGCAGTACCTTTAAAATACATTTGATTGGTTTTATCTTTTAGCTCTATATTAGAACAATTATCAACAATAATATTTTTAACTTTATCCCAATCGTGACAAAGACCGACATATTTTTGACTAATAGTCAAACATCCGAATGTATTATCGGGTAATAGGAGATAGTTAGTTTTCAATGGTTTAGCAAAGAGGAATATGGGGAATTTTTTATCAATATCATTATACCATGGAATACGATCACTAATCCATACATGTAAAGTAGTATCTGGTACATATAATTTATTTAAAATTGCGTATTCAATAGATTTATTAATTAATTCATATATCTGTTCTACTCGTTTGTCCTGTAAAGTACTCATATATGTTTTATCAAATTTCTCATTGTTTATTTCATATTCTACATCTAAGTTAGTATCTTTGATAATGTATTTAATTAATGGGAAAAAGCTTGCATCTATTCTTTGTTTTCTGTCTTCTTTTAAAGGATCTGTTTCATCTAAAGTATAATATGATTTTTTTAATTCGTCCAATTCTTTCAAATATACGACTTTA
>Ga0114971_10002913_pt1 | contig 11678 bp, 9 predicted proteins | sample M_140625_MF_Meta_FD_87320 | JGI IMG/M metagenome (GOLD analysis project Ga0114971, IMG submission 87320) | Freshwater microbial communities from Lake Montjoie, Canada to study carbon cycling - M_140625_MF_MetaG | ecosystem: Environmental > Aquatic > Freshwater > Lake | place: Lake Montjoie... | reverse complement strand
TTCGGCCGGGGTCATGTTCTTGTGGATCACGCCGATGCCTCCGGCCTGGGCCATGGCGATCGCCATATTGGCCTCGGTGACAGTGTCCATCGCTGCGGCGACTAGGGGAATGTTGAGATAGATCTCGCGTGTCAGGCGGGTTCGGGTATCTGTCTGGTGCGGCAACACCGTGGAGTAGGCCGGCACCAACAGCACATCGTCGAAGGCATAGGCTTCCGCGATCAACGGGCTGCGGCGGGCGCCGGGGGCATCGGACAGGGTTTCTGGCATGCGGCGTGGCCTTTCGCGCGTGCTGCTGCCGGCCCGTCGCCAGGGCAGCTATCCGCGACCTTGACGAGTCTCTCTACCCGGATTGTCTGCGCCGGGGCAAGCCTCACAAGGGCTCCGTCTTGCAAACCGGTACAGGCTTCGGGATAACCGGAATAGAAAAGGTTCATCCAAGCATGTGCACCTGGTGTACCCCCCTGATGTCGGCCTTCCTGGCCAGCCGGCGCGGCGCCTTGCGGGCGGGTGGGGCGCTGGTTGCCGCGGCCGTTGTGCCGGCCGCCTCGGCGCAGCCGGCTTTGGCGCCTGATACAGCCGACCTCATCATAGTGGGTGGTCCGATCATCACCATGGACCCGGTTCGGCCGGATGCCGAGGCGGTGGCGATCGCCGGCGGTCAGATCATGGGGGTGGGTGGCCGGGCAGAGATCGAGGCTCGCTTCGCCGGCCCCGCAACCGAACGGCTGGATCTCGCCGGTCGGACGCTGTTGCCGGGCTTCATCGACCCGCACTCGCACATCGCGCAATATGTCCTCACTTGGGGTACGCCAGTGCTCAGCCCACCGCCGGTCGGCACGGTGCGGTCGATCCCGGACATCATCAAGCTGCTGCGGGACGATATTGCCCGGCGGAAAATCCCGGCCGGCGAGACGGTCTTCGCCATGGGTTACGACGACAGCCTGCTTGCGGAAGCGCGGCATCCGAACCGAGCGGATCTCGATCAGGTATCCACCGCGCATCCGGTGATCATCATCCACGCCTCAGGCCATCTGGTCGCGACCAATAGTGCGGCGCTGGCGGCCGCCGGCATCATGCGCGAGACGAAGGCGCCGGAGGGCGGCGTCATTCGTCGCAGTGCCGACGGCGAGCCTGACGGGGTACTCGAGGAATTGGCAGCGATGCCGATGCTCGGGCTGATCAAGCCGCTGCCGATGGACGAACAACTGCGCCGCTTCGCCGAGGTCCAGGCCTATTACGCGAGCCTCGGCGTCACGACCGCGCAAGATGGTATCTCGATGCAAGGGGACGTTGCGTTGCTGCGGGAAGCTGCGCGGCGCGGCCAGCTGGTCCTCGATGTCGTCTCCTATCCGCGCTGGGACATGTTCAACGAGGTCATCGCCGGCCGCCAGTCGCTGGATGTCGAGATTGTCCCACCAGCCGTGGCGGGTGCTACGGGTTTGACCCGCTACCTGCCCACGCAGCCGCCGCAGATCGGCGCGGCAACGCGCGCCCAGATTGGCGTCTACAACCGCGGGCTCAAATTCGGGGGCATCAAGATCACTGGTGATGGGTCTCCGCAGGGCAAGACGGCTTATCTGACACGGCCCTACGTCAAGCCCCCACCTGGGATGCCGGCCAATTATCGTGGCTATCCGACGGTCACGCAGGACGAAGCAGATCTCTGGTTCGACATCGCCTGGCGCTATGGCCTGCAGATCATCATGCATTGCAATGGCGATGCCGCGGCCGACATGATGCTGGCCAGCGTGCGGCGTGCGATCAATACCCATGGCAAGCGTGAACTACGGCCAGTGATGATCCATGCCCAGATGATCCGCGAGGATCAGGTTCAACAGATCGCCGAACTCGGCATCGTGCCGAGCTTCTTCACCGCCCATACCTTCTATTGGGGCGATTGGCACATTGCGGAGACAGTCGGACCCGACCGTGCTGCAGGCATGAGCCCGGCGGCGAGCGCGCTCCGGCTGGGTGTGCCTTTCACCAACCACACCGATGCCAATGTGGTACCGCCTGACCACCTGATGGCGGTCTGGACTGCGGTGAACCGGATCAGCCGCAGCGGTGTTGTGGTGGGGCCCGCGCAACGCATCCCCGTGCAGGCGGCGCTCGCGGCGGTGACCATCAACGCCGCGCGGCAGTATTTCGAGGAAGACCGCAAGGGTTCGATCACGGTCGGTAAGTTGGCCGACCTCGTCATCCTGGACCGCAACCCGCTGACTGTGGATCCGATCGCCATCAAGGATATCCGGGTCCAGGCGACCTATAAGGCCGGCAAGGCAATCTGGCAGGCTGCCTCAGGCGGCAAATGATCAAAATAGCAGCAATCAGGGCCGGCGATCCGCGTTAGTCTTTGGCCACGAACGGGTCCCGCCGGATGTCGCTTTGGCATGGCTAATGCTTACCTCCACGACGTCTTTCGCCGTTGTCTTAGGAAACACTCTGCTGTCCCCCCAGGCCAAAGAGCCGCAACGCCGCGGCGTCATTGAACTGTCCGGCGTTACCAAACGCTTTGGGGATTCTGCTGCCGTGGATCGGCTTGATCTGCGCATTGCGGCCGGGACTTATTGCTGCCTCCTCGGTCCCTCGGGATGTGGCAAGACCACGACATTGAGATTGCTTGCGGGGCATGAGACCCCGACGGCGGGCGATATCCTGCTCGACGACCAATCGATCATCGGGCTGCCGCCGGCGCGCCGAGGGACGGCCATGATGTTCCAGTCTTATGCGTTGTTCCCGCATTTGAACGTCCTCGATAACGTCGCGTTCAGTCTGCGCATGCGCGGTATCGGCAAGGCAGAGCGGCATGCCCGAGCCCGGGACATGCTCTCCCTGGTCGAAATGGAGGCGTACCTCACGCGCCTGCCCATCCAATTGTCTGGCGGGCAGCAGCAGCGGGTTGCGTTGGCCCGAGCATTGGTGACAGACCCCTCAGCTTTGCTGCTCGATGAGCCGCTGTCGGCGCTCGACCCCTTCCTGCGGGGCAAGGTCCGCAGCGAGTTGAAGCGGCTGCATCGAGAACTCGGCATCAGCTTCGTGCACGTGACCCATAGCCAGGACGAGGCCTTGGCGCTCGCTGACCTGATCGTTCTGATGCGGGCCGGGCGGATCGAGCAGCAGGGGGAACCGGAAGCGCTGTTCGACCGACCGCGGACCGCTTTCGTTGCCCGCTTCATGGGCGGGCACAACATCGTGCGCCGCGCCGGGCGGGCCATTGCCGTGCGCGCCGATCGGACGCGCCTCGGCGACGCAGGATTGGCAGCCCACATCGTGGGCATTGAATACATGGGGACCGGCTTCTCGATCGCGCTGAAGGATGCGGAAGGTGAGGAATACAGCGTGCTTCAGCCAGAGGTCACAGGCCTCGCGCCTGGCCAGGCGGCGCATCTCGCTTGGGATAGGGCCGATGAAAGATTGCTCGACGCCGCTTGAGGCGGGAGCCAGCAAGGGAGAGTGCGATGGAACGGAAGGCTTTCGGGCGGCGTGCCGCAGTCAAGGCAGGCGCTGCTATGGCCCTCGCGGCCCCTGCGGCTCTGGCGCAGGAGACCATGGTGCTGCGCTATCTTGGTACCGCAGTGAATCAGCATCAGGGCATCAAGGAAAAGGTTAAACAGGATCTCGGGATCACGCTGGAATACATCCCGGTCACATCCGATGACGTGGTCCGCAGGGCGGTCACCCAGCCGAACAGCTTCGATATCCTCGATTCCGAGTACTGGATGCTGAAGAAGATTGTCCCCTCGGGCAATCTCGTCGGTATGGATGCCAAGCGCATCAAGCTGGTCGATGATCTCACCACTGTTTTCACCAAGGGGACGGTGAACGGCAAGCAGATCGGCGACCACGGCACGGCACCGAAGGAGGTGATGTATCTGCCGGCCAAGGACGGTAAGCGCTTCGCGGCCTCTCCGACCCAATGGCTGACGCTGATCCCCACCGTCTACAATGCGGACACGCTGGGCATTCGTCCCGACAAGATTGGCCGGCCGATCAACAGCTGGGCCGAACTGCTGAACCCGGAGTTCAAGGGCAAGGCCAGCATCCTCAATATTCCCTCGATCGGCATCATGGATGCGGCGATGGCCGTTGAAGCGCTCGGTCAGTACAAATACGCCGACAAAGGCAACATGACGAAGCCCGAGATCGACCTGACCATCAAGGTCCTGACGGAGGCGAAGCGCGCCGGGCAGTTCCGCGCCTTCTGGAAAGACTTCAACGAGAGTGTGAACCTGATGGCCGCTGGCGAAACGGTGATCCAGTCGATGTGGTCGCCCGCTGTGACTGCCGTTCGTAGCCGAGGCGTCCCCTGCGTCTACCAGCCGCTCAAGGAAGGGTATCGCGCCTGGGCCGCCGGCTTTGGCCTGCCGAAGACGCTCTCCGGCAAGAAGCTCGACGCGGCCTATGATTTCGTCAACTGGTTCCTCTCCGGCTGGGCCGGCGCCTTCCTGAATCGCCAGGGCTACTATTCGGCCGTGCTGTCCACAGCCAAGGCTAATATGGCGCCCTATGAATGGGCGTATTGGATGGAAGGCAAGCCGGCGGAGCAGGATATCAAGGCGCCCGATGGCTCGCTGCTCGAGAAAAAAGGCGCTGTGCGCGATGGCGGCAGCTTTGAGCAGCGTATGGGTTCCGTTGCGTGCTGGAACGCCGTGATGGACGAGAACGACTACATGGTCAGGAAATGGAATGAGTTCATCGCCGCCTGAGGCCGGCGCGCTGCCGGCGGTGACGTCGGCAGCCGTTGCGCAGGCGCCGCTCTGGCAAGCCGCGCCTCTTACCCTGGTGCTTCTGGGTTTTTTCGTCTTCCCATTGCTGGCGACCGCGGTCGTGAGCTTTTGGGACTACACCGAGTATGCGCTGATCCCGGATTTCACGTTCCGGAATTATCACGAGATGTTCCAGGGCTGCGCGGATTTCTCCGCTGGCGGTTGTACAACGCTCAGGACCTATCTTTCGACCTTCCGGCTGTGCGTCATGGTCTGGGCGATCACTCTCGTGCTCGGCGTGGCGGTGGCCTACTTCCTGGCCTTTTGCGTCCGTTCCGACATGCTCCGCATGGCGCTATTTCTGCTCTGCACCGCCCCGTTCCTGACCTCCAATATCATCCGGATGGTCTCCTGGGTGCCCCTGCTGGGGCGAGAGGGAGCGATCAATCGCGGCCTGATGCAGATCGGTCTGGTCGCGGAGCCGCTGGAGTGGTTGTTATTCTCGGAGTTCTCGGTCGTCCTCGCCTTCGTGCATCTCTACACGCTGTTCGTCACCGTACCTGTGTTCAACAGTATGCTCCGTATTGACCCGCGGTTGTTGGAGGCGGCACGCGATGCTGGCGCCGGATTTTGGCGGACGCTCTGGCATGTGGTGCTGCCCCTTGCCAAGCCTGGCATGGTGATCGGCTCCATCTTCGTCATCGTCCTGGTGATGGGCGATTTCGTCACCGTCGGGGTCATGGGCGGACAGCAGATCGCTTCGGTTGGCAAGATCATCCAGGTGCAGATGTCCTACCTGCAGTTCCCTGCTGCGGCGGCGCAGGCGATGGTCCTGCTCGGCCTCGTGTTGTTGCTTATCATTGCTCTGACGCGGATCGTCGATATCCGGCGGGAGTTGTAGATGGATCGGCCGCCCGGCTTTTGGCCGCTTGCTCTGCTGTTCGGGCTGTTCGTGCTGTTTTTGTACGGCCCGACATTGACCATCCTGATCCTCTCCTTCCAAGGGCCCGAAGGCGGCCTGACCTTTCCGATGCGCGGCTTTTCGACGCATTGGTACGGAAAACTCTGGGAAGGGCTTGGCGTGGTCGATATCTGGGCCGCCTTCCGGCGCTCTGTCCGGCTGGGGCTCGTGGTCATGGTCCTGACCACCCTTTTCGCTCTCTCAGCCGGATATGCCTTCCGCCGCCGTTTCCGGGGCCAGGGTGCTTTGTTCCAGCTGACCATTGCCAGCCTGATCGTTCCCTCGATCGTCGTCTCGCTCGGCATCGCTCTCGAGTTCCGGCTCATCGATGATGGCGTGAAGGCGCTCGGCGAAGCTTACGGTATCGCCTGGATCACCGAAGACTATGCGACCGCCATGGGCCTCTTTACCTCTGGTCTTGGCGCGCACCTGACATGGACGCTGCCTTTCGGTCTGCTGATCATGTTTGCCGTGTTCAATCGGTTTCCCGGAAATCTGGAGGAGGCGGCAAGGGATTTGGGCGCGTCTCCCCGGCAGGTGTTCCAGCATGTCGTCTTGCCGGTGATCGCACCGAGCTTGATCGGCGTGGCGCTCTTTGGCTTCACGCTCTCCTGGGATGAGGTGGCGCGCTCCTCGCAAGCCTTGGGTGATCTCAATACCTTGCCGCTCGAATTGCAGGGGCTGACGACAACGGTCACCACGCCTGACATCTATGCGCTCGGGACCCTGACCACCGGCGTCTCGGTCCTCGTCATTGGCCTTGCATTCGGGGCCGTCCAACTCTGGCGGCGCCGGGATCGATGCCTTGCCGGCCGGCAGGCGCCCCCGAGCTGAGGGATACAGGTCTTCCCGCGCCCCCTGCGCCTCGGCTACCCCATGTGCCATGACGATCCGTCGCCACCTGCTGCTTGGCGCCCCCGCGCTACTCCTCCGCCCCGCCTTGGCCCAGGATTGGCCCGGGCGGCCCTTGCGCATGATCATCCCCTTCCCGGCCGGCGCGACGCCTGATCTGGCAGGCCGAGCGGTGGCCACGCATTTCGCCAAGGCGCTGGGCCAGGCTTGTGTGATCGAGAATAAGTCAGGCGCCGGCGGCAATATCGGCACTGATGCGATCGCCAAGGCGACCGATGAACACACGATCGGCGTCTCCATCAATGGCCCGCTGGCGACCGCCCCAGCGTTGTTCCCGAACTTGCCGTATGATCCGCGCAAGGATCTGGCGCCGATCTCGCTGCTGACCCGGACCGCGCAGGTCCTGGTGGTCAATCCGCGGCTGCCGCCCGCCGACCTTGCGGGCTTCGTCACGTATCTGAAGGCCAATCCGGGGAAGCTGTCTTTTGGCTCGATCGGCTCGGGCTCGGGCGGGCATCTTGCGATGGTGGACCTGATGGCTCGCACCGGGACCGAGATGCTGCACGTCCCCTATCGCGGCTTTCCTCAGGCGACCGTTGATCTGCTGGCCGGGCGGATCGACGCCATGGTCATCATCGTCGCCGGCATCCTGCCGCAGCTCCGCGAAGGTAGCGCCCGGGCCCTCGCCGTTACGGCCGAGCAGCGTTTGCCGACCCTGCCGGACGTGCCGACCCTTGCCGATGCGGGGATAGCCGGTGCCGCGAGCTATGCCTGGAACGGTCTCGTCGCGCCCATCAGTATGCCGCCCGCGCGGATCGATCTGCTGGCCCGCGAGACCGCGGTCGCGCTCAACGATCCTGCCACCCGGCGGGGGCTTGAGGCGGCCGGCTTCGAGGTGGCGCCAGGCACACCGGCCGCCTTCGCCGCCCTGATAGCCGCCGAGGCGGCACGCTGGGGGGCCTTGATCGCCCGCCTCGGCATCAAGCCGGAGGCTTAAGGCGGCCTTGCCGGACATGCCCCGCTTCCCCATCTGAGGTTTGCGCTGCCCGGTGGGTGGCACTAATGTTGGTTGTCGGCTTTGCGCTGGCATCGCATCTGGGTCATCGGGGCGTCACATGGGTTCCTTCAGCATTTGGCACTGGCTCATCGTCCTGTTGGTGGTGTTGCTGCTTTTCGGCAGCGGCAAGATCAGCACCCTGATGGGAGACCTCGCCACCGGTATTAAATCCTTCAAAAAAAATATGAAGGAGGAGGACGCCTCGCTCGCCGAAAGCGCCCCGCCTGCCGCCGGTTCGGCCGGCAACATCACTGGTCCTTCCAGCCAGCAGAAGACCGGCCAGTCGAGCTGAACGGTCCTTTCTGCCGGCGGTCGGAAGGCGCTCTGGGTCTTCGGCCTGTGGGCCGGCAACCCTCGCGGTGATGCGGCGGGCTTCCGACCCGGGAGGCCCAAGCCCACCTTAACGCGCGTCCTCCAGGCACCGCGTCCGCCCGGTATTTGATGCCCGGCACGCGGATGTGACGATTTGTTCCCGTTTGCCCCTGCGCCTGATTACCAAATACCGCCGCGTCACTCGGATGAACCTGGGACGGCCGGGTGACAGACAGGAATGCCAAGGCTAGAAGCGCTCAGCCCGACCGGCCGGGAGTGCCGCTATGCTCACCACCTACACCGTCGAGAACGGCCAAATCCTGGTGCGCGAAGGCCCCCAGCCTGCGGAGGCGCTTCGCTGCGCCATATGGATTGACCTGCTCTCCCCGACCCAGAACGAGGAGCGGGACGTCCAGGACGCCCTCTGCCTCGAAGTCCCCACCCGCGAAGAGATGCAGGAGATCGAAAGCTCCTCCCGCCTCTATCGGGAAGGCGATGTGCTCTTCCTGACGGCGCCCTTTCTTTTCGGGGTTGATGGTGGGGAGATGGGCTCGACGCCCATCACCTTCGTACTGGGCGAAGCGAACCTGATCACCGTGCGCTACGCGACGCCAAAGGCGTTTTCTGTGTTCAGCGCGCGTTGCCTGCGCAATCCGCAGCCTTTGCAGGGTACCTCTGATGCCGCGATGCTGCATCTGATGGAGCAGATCGTCGATCGGCTGGCCGATATCCTGGAGCGGATCGCCGCCGATATGGACCGCGCCAGCCGTGCCGCCTTCCGCACTGCCCGAGCCGATGTGAAGGTCTCTCGCAAAGACGCCGATCTGAAGGAGGCGCTGCTGACCCTGGGCGAGGTCGGGGATGTCACGACCCGGGCGAATGAGACGCTTCTGGGCCTCTCTCGCATCCTGACCTACCTGAATGCCGAGAAGGGCATTGGCATTCGAAAAGAAAATCAAACCCTGGTCAAATCGCTGGTCCGCGACGTCCGCTCGCTGAACGAACACGCGCATTTTCTCAACAGTAAGGCGCAGTTCCTGCTCGATGCAGTGCTCGGCATCATCAATGTCGAGCAGACCGGCATCATCAAGACCTTCTCGGTGGTCTCCGTCGCGTTGATGCCGCCGACGCTGATCGCCAGCATCTACGGGATGAATTTCGAGTTTATGCCCGAGCTGAAATGGGTTGCTGGCTACCCGCTGTCGCTGGGGCTGATGGTGATCTCCGCGGTGCTGCCGATCTGGTACTTCAAGCGCAAGGGGTGGTTGTGATGGCGGGCTTCGATCTGCTGCTGCGCGGCGGGCGACTGGTATTGCCATGGGGCGAGGCTGACGCCGATATCGGCGTCAGGGACGGGCGGATCGCCGCCATCGGCGATCTGCGGTCCGCCAGTGCGGCCGAGACCATCGAGTGCCGCGGCCTGCATGTGCTGCCGGGGCTGATCGATGCGCATGTGCATCTGCGCGAGCCAGGCGATCCGCAGGTCGAGGATCTGGAACATGGCACCCGCGCCGCCCTGCTCGGCGGGTTGGCGGCGGTCTTTGATATGCCGAACACGGCGCCCGCGATCACCGACCGCGAGCGGCTGGACTGGAAGCGAGACCACCTGCATGGCCGCGCCTGGGTGGATGTCGGCCTTTACGTCGGCGCCTCCAAGAAAAACATGGCTGAACTTGCCGGGCTCGAACTCCAGCCCAACGTCTGTGCCGTGAAGGTCTTCGCCGGCAGCTCGACCGGTGACCTGCTGATTGAGGACGATGCCTCACTGGAGGCGGTGATGCGGAGCGGGCGCCGCCGCATCGCCTATCACTCGGAAGACGAGTATCGGCTGCAGGCCCGCAAGCCGCTTTTCACAAGCGGCATGCCGCATCGGAACCATATGGTCTGGCGCGATGTCGAATGCGCACTCCTCGGAACCCGCCGCCTGGTTGGGCTGTCCCGCAAGACCCGCCGCCCGGCCCATATCCTGCACGTCTCAACTGCCGAGGAGCTGGGGTATCTGCGCGACTGCCGCGATATCGCGACTGTCGAAGTCCTCCTCAATCACCTGACCCAGACGGATGAAGCCTATGACCGGCTTGGCGGGTATGCGGTCATGAATCCGCCGATCCGCGACCAACGGCATCTGGATGCCGCCTGGGCGGCGGTCGCTGACGGCACGGTCGACGTTGTCGGCTCCGACCACGCGCCGCATTCGCGCGCTGCGAAGGAGCGGCCCTGGCCGGACTGCGCGGCCGGCCTGACCGGCGTGCAGACAATCGTACCGCTCATGCTCGACCACGTCGCAGCTGGCCGCCTCTCGCTCTCTCGGCTGGTCGATCTGATGTGTGCCGGCCCGGCGCGGGTCTATGGCGTCACCGGCAAGGGCCGGCTCGCCGCGGGCTATGATGCTGATTTCACCCTGGTTGACATGAAGATGCAGCGGGTGATCGAGGAGAGCTGGATCGTCTCCCCTTGCGGCTGGACGCCATTTGCTGGGCATCGCTGCACCGGCTGGCCGGTTGGGGTGGTGATCCGTGGCCGGCACGCCATGCAGGACGATACGGTGATCGGCGCCCCCGGCGGCCGTGCCGTCGATTTCGCCGAGGCGCGCGGCGTGGCCGATTGACCGCCCACGATGGGCACGGGACCATGCGCTTACCGTGCTGCGGAGCTGATCCATGACCGAACTCTGGCGCCTGACCGCCACCGAACTCGCCGCGCTGATCCGGGCGCGCAAGGCTTCGGCGCGGGAGGCGACGCAGGCCGCGCTCGCCCGGCTCGACGCGGTCAACCCGCGGATCAACGCGGTCATCGCCCATGATCCCGATGCCGCGCTGGCGGCGGCTGAGGCGGTGGACGCGGCGCTTGCCCGCGGCGAGGACCCCGGGCCGCTGGCCGGTGTGCCGGTCACCGTGAAAGTGAATGTCGATCAAGCGGGTTGGGCCACGACCAATGGCCTGCGGCTGCAGAAGGATAACATCGCCCGGCAGGACAGCCCGGTTGTTGCCAATCTGAAGCGGGCCGGGGCGGTGATCCTGGGCCGGACCAATACTCCGGCCTTTTCGCTACGCTGGTTCACCCGCAATGGCCTCCATGGCGCTACGCGCAATCCACGCAATCCGGCGATCACCCCGGGTGGTTCCTCCGGCGGTGCGGCGGCGGCGGTCGCGGCCGGCATTGGCGCCTTGGCGCACGGCACCGATATCGGCGGCTCTATCCGCTACCCGGCCTATGCCTGCGGCATCCACGGGTTGCGCCCGACGCTGGGCCGGATTCCGGCCTGGAATGCGTCCGGCCCGGATCGGCTGATCGGCGCACAGTTGATGGCTGTCTCCGGCCCGCTTGGGCGGAGCATCGCCGATCTCCGCCTTGGGCTTGCCGCGATGAGCGCACCCGATTTCCATGACCCGTGGTGGACGCCGGCACCGCTGACCGGTCCTGATTTTCCGCGCCGTGCCGCCTTGGCGATCGCGCCGGAAGGCATGCCCGTGGTGCCCGAGGTTGCCGCCGCCCTGCAGGATGCGGCGCAGCGCCTGCGGGCCGCGGGTTGGACGGTCGAGGAAGTGGCGCCGCCACCGCTTAAGGAAACTGCTGAGTTGCAGGCGATCCTCTGGCTTGCCGAGACCCGGCGGACAGGGACCGAGCTGATGCAGCGCGAGGGCGATGCGGACGCCCTCACGATCTTCGGTTTTATGGAAAGGCTTTGCCCGCCGACCGATACGCATGCGCTGGCCGATGCTTTGCAACGTCGGCTTGGGCTGCTGCGGGAATGGCTGGTATTTCTCGAACGCTATCCGGTTCTGCT
>Ga0114971_10002910_pt1 | contig 11684 bp, 4 predicted proteins | sample M_140625_MF_Meta_FD_87320 | JGI IMG/M metagenome (GOLD analysis project Ga0114971, IMG submission 87320) | Freshwater microbial communities from Lake Montjoie, Canada to study carbon cycling - M_140625_MF_MetaG | ecosystem: Environmental > Aquatic > Freshwater > Lake | place: Lake Montjoie... | reverse complement strand
GTGCGCACCCAGCGCGTTTTCGGCGACTACCCGCCCCGCGAGGCGCTCGACCGCCTGCTCGCCGGCACCCGCCTGCGGGCCCTCGAAGCGGCCGATACCGGTGGCTTCGTCATCGCGCCCGCCCCATCCGCACCCACCCTCGCCGCCGACGCACACTCTTCCTCCAACCCCATGAAAACAAAATCCACCCTCGCCGCGCTCGCCGGCTGGTTTGCGCTCGGCGCCTTCACTGCAGTTCCGGCCCAGACTCCGGCCGCCCACTCAACCAACGGCACGCCCACCGGCGCCGTCGAGGGCCGCGTGAAAAACGCTGTCACCGGCGCCTATCTGAACAACGCCCGCGTGTCCGTGGCGGGCACCGCGCTGCTGGCGTTTACCGACGAGTCCGGCTCGTTCCGACTGGCCGGCGTGGCGGCAGGTACGGCAACCCTCGAGGTGTTCTACACCGGGCTAGATTCCCAGGCCGTGGCCGTGGTGGTCGCGGCCGGACTGAAGGTCGAGCGCAACGTCGAGCTCACGAGCGTCGCGCGTTATGGCGACGCTGAGAAGGTCGTGAAACTGGGCGCCTACACGGTCGCCTCGTCGCGCGAGACCGATATCGAGGCCATCGCAATCAACGAGCAGCGGTTTGCCCCCAACCTCAAGAACGTCATCTCAACCGAGACGCTGGGCGATCCGCTCGGCGGGAGTATGGGCGATTTTCTGCGGTTCCTGCCCGGCGTGTCCGCGGCCTACGGCGCACTGGAGACCGAGGGCGTCCTGATCCGCGGTTTTCCCAGCAACCTCTCGGTCGTCTCATTCGATGGCCAGCAGCTCGCGGGCGCGAGTGCCGCGGGCGAGCGCGATTTCAGTCCGTCGCGCATCGGCGTAAACAGCATCTCCCGCGTCGAGGTGACCAAGGTCCCCTTGCCCTCGACCCCGGCCGACACGATGTCGGGCTCGATCAACATGGTCAGCAAGAGCGCGTTTGAGCGCAGCACCGCGGAGTTCAAATACCGCGCCGGCCTCTCGTCCAACCAGCAGCGTTTCTCGCTCAGGAAAACCCCAGCCCCGAGCAACGAACAGACCTACAAATTTTATCCGGATCTCAGTTTCGACTACACGCTGCCGATCAACCAGCGACTTGGCATCGTGATCACGGGCCTGCACTCGATCACGTCGTTCGAGACCGACACGTGGTATACGGACTACCGCGCCACCGCCACGGGGCTGGCCAGCGTCACACCCGCCAATCCCTACCTGTGGCGCAACCGTAACGTCGAAGTGTCGCGCTCATACGAACGCGACTCGATCTCCGCCAAGGTGGACTGGCGCCCCTCGGCGCACGCCGTGCTTTCCTTCGGCGCGATGGCGACGTTCTACGACGCGCTGAACTGGAACTCCCAGTTCAACCCCACGGCGGGCAACGTCGCCACCTCGAGCATCGCGGGCGGCACCGCGCTGTCGTTCACCCCCGATCGCGTCGTCGGCGCCACCGGCCGCGGCACGGTGCCGATGGCCTACAGTTTCTCCAAGAGCGGCGGCCTCACGCAGTCCGCCAATCTCCGCTACCGGCTCGACGACGGCGTCTGGCGGATCCAATCGGCGTTCAGCCGCTCGAATTCTACAGCCACGCGCCGCGATGTGGACGCGGGTTTCTTCAACGGCGTCACCGTCGGCCTGCGGAATCCTGTGCGCGTGACCTACACGGGAATCAGCGATGGCCAGATCGGGGATTTCCAGGTCTTCGACAACGCCAACCAACCGGTCGACGCCTTCGATCTCAACAACTACACGATCACGTCAGCCAGCAACACGCCCAAGACCGACATCCGCGCGACCATCACGACCGGCGATCTCGATGTGCGCCGGCAATTGCGCTGGTTAGCCTTTCCGGCCGCTATCCAGGTCGGCGGCCTGCACCGCATCCAAACCAACGACGACCGCCGCGTGAACGGCCGCACCTACAATTACAACGGCGTCAACGGCTCGCTCTCCGCCGCACCCTACCTGTCCGACGTTTACTTTGGCGAGGTGAAGCTCGCCTCCTACCCGGACAAACCCTCCGTGCCGTGGGTCTCGCCGCACAGGGTGTGGTCGGCGCTGCAGGCCAACCCAGCGCTCTTCACGCAGACCGTCGCCCAGCAGCGCACCACGGCGAGCAATAACATTCTGAACTCAAAATACATCGAGGAAACCGTGTCGGCCGCCTACGTGCAGGCCGAGGCTCGGCTCTTTGCGAACCGGCTCAACGTCGTGACCGGCGTGCGCTTCGAGAAAACCACGGACGAGGGCGTCGGCCCGCTGCAGGATCCCAATGCGGTCTTCATCCGCAACGCCAACGGTGCCTTCGCCCGCACCCCAGCCGGCGCCCGTATCCGGAAACCGGAGTCGGGCGCAGCAGGCTCCCTCGACGAAGTTTCGCTGATCTACAAGGAGCGCGCCTCGCGGGCCGAACGCGCCTACCAAGGCTCTTACCCGAGCCTGCACATCGCGTCCAACGCCACCGAGACGGTCCTCCTGCGCGCCGCCTACGCGAAGACTTACGGTCGGCCGAACTTCAGTAACATCATCCCCAATACCACCGTAAACCAGGACGACGACCTGAACCAGAATTCCGAAAACACGCTCGGCCGGATCACGCTCAGCAACATCGGCCTGAAGCCGTGGACCGCCGACAACTACGACGTGTCGGTCGAATACTACACCCGCCACGGCGGCGTGGTGAGCGGAGGCCTGTTCCTGAAAGATGTGAAGGATTTCTTCGGCGCCTTCGTGAAGGACGCGACTGCGGAAGACTTGGAGGCGCTCGGCCTCGATCCGCGCTACCTGGGCTGGCGCGTGACAACGCAGTTCAACTCGGGCTCGGCGCGCGTCCGCGGCGCGGAATTCAACCTCCGCCACTCGCTCACGCCTTTCGGTGCGTGGGGTCAGAACGTCATCCTGTTCGCCAACGCCACGAAACTGAAGCTCGACGGGCACGATCTCGCCGACTTCACGGGCTTCCTACCGGAGTCCGTGAACTGGGGCTTCACCGTGAGCGTGAAGCGCGCGACGCTACTCACCAAGTGGAACTACCGCGGCGAGCAGAAGGCCGTCGCCTTTCCCGACATGGGGCCGGATGCGTTTCGTTTTCCCCAGCCGCGCGTCCAGCTCGACGTGAGCCTCGACTACCGACTGGGCAAGCGGACCTCGTTCTATTTCAACCTGCGCAACGCCACGAACGAGGTGCAGAACGAATTCGCCTACGGATCCCAAACACCCAGCTACGCCCGCGAATTCTACCACGGAAAATTCGGCCGCGCGTTCACCGTCGGGCTCAAGGGGTCATTCTGAGGATGCGAGCGCCACGCCTCCGATTCTTCGGCCCCTCCGGCCGCAGTTTACTCCTCGTCGGAGCACGTGGGTTCGCACACGCTGCGCCCGCTCCCGCCACGCTCGACTTCGGCCGCGACATCCTGCCGATCCTTTCAAATAACCGCTTCCACTGTCACGGCCCGGAGGATTCCCATCGGAAAGGACAACTCCGCCTCGACACTTACGCCGGCGTGCTCGGGGCCGGGAAGAGCGGCGCCACCGCCGGGGTCCCCGGAAAAAGTAATCAGAGCGATCGGGATCTCCGCATCTCGTCCCCGGACGACGAGGACGTCATGCCGCCGCGCGACGCAAAGGAGAAACTCACCCCGCCGCAGATCGCCCTCCTGCCGAAACCAGCCCCACCGTCGACGCACACTCTTCCCCGAACTCCATGAAGATAAAATCTACCCTCGCCGCGATCGCCGGCTGGTTTGCGCTCGCGCTCGCACCCGTCACCGCCACCCGCGCCGCCGACAGCACGCTGCCCACCGGCACGGTCGAGGGGCGCGTGCTCAACGCCACGAGCGGCGCGCATCTCAACAACGCGCGCGTGACCGTGCCCGGCACGACGCTCGAAGCGTTCACGGGTGAGAGCGGAGACTTCCGCCTCGCGCCGGTGCCCGCTGGAGAAGCTAAAATCGTCGTGACCTTCACCGGCCTACAGGCGCAGGCGGCGACGGTCACGGTCGCCTCGGGCTCGGTGGTGAAACGTGATTTCAATCTCACCCGCACCGGCTCACCGGCCGAGCCCCGGCCGGACGGTTTCACCCAGCTCGATCCCTTCCTCGTCGCGACGAATCGCGAGATGAACGCCGCCGACATCGCGAGCCAGGAACAGCGCTACGCGCCCAACATCAAGAACGTCGTCGCCGCCGATGCGTTTGGCGATGCGGGCGAGGGCAACCTCGGCGAGTTCATCAAGTTCATCCCCGGCGTGACCGTGAATTACTCCGGCTTCGATGCGCGCACGATCTCCGTGCGCGGCCTGCCTTCGTATACGACGCCGGTGATGGTCGACGGCAACCGCATGTCGAGCGCCGCCTCTTCCGGAGTGACGCGCGATGTCGAGGTGGGCGGCCTGATCATGAACAACATCTCTCGCGTCGAAGTCTCGAAGACGCCGACGCCCGATTCGCCCGCCGACTCGATGGGCGGCACGGTGAATGTCATCAGCAAGGGCGCGTTCGATCGCAGCAAGCCGCAGTTCAGTTACCGACTGAATGCCGTCATGAACAGCCTGTGGCTCACGTTCAAGGAATTGCCGGGCGGACAGCCCGAGACGAATGGACGACGCATTCTGCCGGGCGGCGATTTCTCCTACGTTGCACCGTTCTCGAAGACGTTTGGCATCACGATCAACGGGTTTTACACAGAGCGCTACAGCGGCACGCAGGCCTCTCAGCCCACCTGGCGGCCGGTCAACGGCGCCTCGGCGTTCGGCACAGTCACCAATCCGTTTCTCAGCGGACACAGCTACCAAGACAGCCCAACCTTTTGGCGGCGCCAATCACTGGGCACCTCCCTCGATTGGAAGATCGGCCGGAAGGGCATGCTCACGGTGGGCGGCCAGATCACGACGACGGATGTCTGGCAAAACATCGAACAGTTCACCACCTCGCTTACCGGCACGAGCAACGTGCGCCCGCAGGGCTACGATTATTCGTATGCGCTCAGCGCGCCCGGTGCGGCGTCGGCGGTCATCACCACGAACGCCCGTCGCAAAACCGATCGCAACGTGCACACCAGCCTCGCCTACCGCTACGATGGTTCCGTCTGGAAATTCGACGCCGGCGGTTCGTATTCGCACGCCCAAAACGGCTACCGCGACATCGATTTCGGTTTTTTCAGCGCCGCGCTGCTGCGGACGCGCAACCTCACCCTGCGGTATAGCGACATCAATGCGGGCGGCATCCAGGGGCCTCTGAAGATCTCAGCCACGAACACCGCAGGCGCGCCCTTCAACCTCTACTCGATCGACGGTTACTCGCTCCAGACCTCCAGCAGCGGCGCGCAGTCGAGCGCCGATACCGTCATGACCGCGCGTGCCAATGTCCGTCGCGACTTCCTTCTCAATATTCCGTTCACACTGCGCACCGGCTTCAACGTGCGGCAGCAAGATCGCGACATCCGTACCAACGGCGGCGCGTGGACCTTTGTCGGCCCGGACCGGGTCGCCAACACCGCCGATGACCTCGCCTCCCGCTACGACGTGCTCGACACGAACTACTCCGGCGCCAACGCGCCGTTTCACCAGCCGCCCACCCCTCGCGCCAGCCCTTACAAGCTGTGGCAGCTCTATCAGGCCCATCCGGAATACTTCACCTTCGACCAGGTCGCGAAGGTCACCTCCATGGCGACGGGTTCGCGCAAGCTGATCGAGCGCGTCTCCGCGGGCTACCTCCGCGCTGACACGCGCCTGTTCCGGAGCCGACTCCTGCTCGTCGGCGGCGTCCGTTATGAATTCACCGCGGACGAAGGTTACGGCCTGAAGAACGACGTGCGCGCCACCTACCAGCAGGACGCCAGCGGCAATCTCCTCCGAAACTCGGCCGGCGCTCCCCTCCGCATCCCCGGCGACGCGCTCACGATCGCCCGCACCCAATACGTCGATCGCGGCTCGCATGCCGTGCGCGACTACGGCAACGTTTACCCGAGCTTTAACTCGACCTGGCAGATCACGGAAAATTTCCAGGCGCGCGCCGCTTATGCCAAAACCATCAGCCGGCCTAATCTGAACGAAATCATCCCCAGCATGACCGTCACCGATCCGACCGCCACGACGGACAATCGCACGATCACCGTCACCAACACCGGCCTCAAGCCGTGGAACGCGGATAATTTCGATCTCTCGCTCGAGTATTATTTTTCGAAAGGCGGTCGCGCGACGTTTGGCGCCTTCAAGAAGAACATTCACGATTTCTTCGGTGCGACGCGCACGCGCGCCACCGTGGAGCAACTCGCCGAATTCGGGCTCAACGACGACTACCTCGACTACACCATCGTCACGAAAAACAATGTCGGCGACGCGCGCGTCACGGGCATCGATTTCGAATTCCAGCAGCCGCTCACATTTCTGCCGAACTGGGCGCGCGGTGTCATCGCGCAGTTTAACCTCACGGAGTCACGGCTGGGCGGCGGATCGACGGTCGATTTCACCGGTTTCACTCGCGAAACAATCAACTGGGGCTTCAGCCTCAATCGTCCGCGCTACAACGTGAAGTTGAACTGGAACTATCGCGGGATCCAACGCTTGGGGGCCGTCACCGGCGCAGGCATTCCGGAGGGTACCTACACGTACAACGCGCCCTTCCTAACCCTGAACGTGAACGCGGAATATCGCATCACGCGCCGCCTCGGCGCCTACGTCACCATCCGCAACATTGGCAACACCGGCCAGGTCGTGGAGATCTACAGCAAGGAAACGCCAAAATACGCGCGCGTGGACAACTACCAGAATCTCGGCTCCCAGATTTCGCTGGGTATCAAGGGCGAGTTTTGACCTCGCGTGAAAAGCTCCCACACTCCGGGCCTTTCCCTCTAATGTTCGACCGCCACCCCGCTCTCTTCCGCATCGTCACCCGCACGGGCCTGCTGATGGCGTGCGCCGCGACGTGGGCGGCGCGCGGGGCGGAGACCGCCAAAATTGACTTCGGCCGCGACATCCTGCCGATCCTCTCGAATAACTGCTTCCACTGTCACGGCCCGGAGGACGGCGAGCGGAAAGGCAAACTGCGGCTCGACACCCACGCGGGTGCGCTCGGCACCGGCAAGAGCGGTGCGACCACCGTCGTGCCCGGCAAAACCGCCGACAGTGAGCTCATCCAGCGCATCATCTCGCAGGACGACGACGAGGTGATGCCGCCGCGCGCCGCGAAAGAGAAACTCTCGGCGAAACAAATCGAGTTACTCACGCGCTGGGTCGAGCAGGGCGCGCCTTGGGGGAAATTCTGGGCCTTCGAAGCGCCCGCCAAGCCCTCGATCCCCAAAATCGAAAACCCCGCAGCGGAAATCCAAAATCCCGTCGACGCCTTCGTTCTCGCTCGCCTCGAAAAAGAAAAGCTCGCCGCCTCACCCGCCGCCGACCGCCGCACCCTCATCCGCCGTCTCAGCCTCGACCTCACCGGCCTCCCGCCCGACCTCGCCACCGTCGACGCCTTCGTCCGCGACACCCGCCCCGACGCCTACGAGCGCCTCGTTGACACGCTCCTCGCCTCGCCGCACTTCGGCGAGCGCTGGGGTCGCCACTGGCTCGACCTCGCCCGCTTCGCCGACAGCGCCGGCTACCTCAACGACACCCTCCGCCCCTACGCCTACCTCTACCGCGATTGGGTGATCGACGCCGTGAACCGCGACGTGCCTTTCGACCGTTTCACCGTCGAACAACTCGCCGGCGATCTCCTCCCCGACGCCACGCTCGAGCAAAAAATAGCGACCGGCTTCCACCGCAATTCCCTCAAAAACGACGAGGCCGGCGCCGACCTCGAGCTCGACCGCACCAAAGCCGCCGTCGATCGCACCGCCACCACCGGCGCCGTCTGGCTCGGCCTTACCGTCGGCTGCGCCGAGTGCCACACGCACAAATACGACCCGCTCTCCCACCGCGAATTCTACCAGCTCTACTCGTTCTTCAACGCCACCGCCGAGCGCGAGATCTCCGCGCCGCGCCCCGCCGAACTCGCCGAGTTCAACCGTAAGCAGGCCGCTTGGGAAAAAGAACGCGACCGCCTCGCAGCCCCGCTACGCGACCACGTCGCCACGCTCGTCGGCCCGCCGAGCGCCGCATGGGAAGCCGCGCTCGCTCGCCCCGTCGAACGCTGGACCCTGCTCGCGCCCGAGGAGATCACGACGATCACCGAGGACGAAGAACGCATGGGCCCGCCCAACGCCGACGGCTCTTTCACCACCGGCGCCCGCGACTCCGTCCGCACGCGCTACGTCGTGAAAGCCCCCATCGCAGCCCGCGGTATCACCGGCCTCCGCCTCGAAGCCCTCGCCGACCTCGGCGGCAAAGTCGGCCGCGCCCGCACCGGCGATTTTCACCTCGCCGAATTTTCCGCCATGCTGAAGACGCCCGACGGCGCACAGCACAAACTTGAGTTCGCCCACGCCCGCGCCGACTTCGAAACCAAGTCCGCGCCCGCGAAGGGCACCCTCGACGGCGACAACACCACCGGCTGGAGCATCATCGGCAAGACCGATGCCGCGCACGTCATCGTCTTCGAATTAAAATCACCCCAAGATTTTCCCGTCGGCTCGCAGCTCTACGTCGAACTCGAGCACCGTATCACCGGCGTCATGACGCGCTTCCGCCTAGCGACGACCGCCGGTGCGCTGCCGCTCACGCCCGATCTGCTGCCCGACGAACTCGTCGCGATCCTCGATCAACCCGCCGAGCGCCGCACGCCCGAACAAGCCCTCGTCGTCGCGCGCCACGTCGCGCGTTTCTCCGACGCGACGGGCCAGAAGCTCTTCGCGCCACTCGCCGCACATTACTCCAAGCAGCCCGAATACCCCAAGACGGCTGCGCCGATTCTCGTCACGCATGAGCGCAAGACGCGCATCCACCTCCGCGGCGAATATCAGAGACCGGGCGACGAAGTGGAGCCGGGCACACCTGCCGTCCTACCGCCCTTGCGCCCGCGCGGCGCCCGACCCGACCGCCTCGATCTCGCGCGCTGGCTCGTCGATCCCGCCAACCCGCTCACAGCCCGCGTCACCGTCAACCACGTCTGGCAGCACCTCTTCAGCCGCGGCCTCGTCGCCACCGTCGACAACTTCGGCGTCCTCGGCGAACCGCCGTCGCACCCCGAACTTCTCGATTATCTCGCCGCCGAGTTCGTGCAGCTCGGCTGGAGTCGGAAAAAACTCATCCGCCTGATCGTCACCTCCGCCACCTACCGGCAGTCCTCGGTCCTCCGCCAGGATTTGGCCGAGCGCGATCCGCAGAACGTCCTGCTCGCTCGCCAGAGCCGACAGCGCCTCGAGGCCGAAATCGTCCGCGATGTTTTCCTCGCCAGCAGCGGACTGCTCAACCCTCGCATCGGCGGCCCCAGCATCTACCCAGCGCTGCCGCCCTTCGTCCTCGCCTTCGGCCGCAATAAATCGTGGCCCGAGACGAAGGGTCCGGAAAAATATCGCCGCGGCCTCTATATCCACCTTCGCCGCAACGTCCCTTACCCCATGCTCGCCACCTTCGACGCGTCCGATGCCAGCGTCGCCTGCCTACATCGCGAGCGCTCTAATTCCCCTCTGCAGGCCCTCACGCTCCTCAATGATCCCGTCTTCGTCGAGTGCCACGAACGCCTCGGCGAGCAACTCGCCGCGCAACCGGCCGACACCACCGTCGAAGCGCGCCTGCGCCACGCCTTCGAACGCTGCCTCAGCCGGCCGCCCGCCGCCGCCGAGCTCGCCGCGATGCAGCGCCATTTCGACCACCAGCTCCTCCTCGCACAGGGCGACCGCAGACTCGCCTTCGTCGCCGCCGCGCGCCTGATCATGAACCTCGACGAATTCATCACTCGCGAGTGACCGCCGCATCCCTTTCCTCCTCTCCGCCCACTCCGATGCACGCCTCTGTTCCCTTTTCTTCCCGCCGCTCGTTTCTCATGCAGGCCTGCGGCGGCGTCGGCGGCGTCGCCCTCTCGCACCTCCTCGGCCAGGACGGCCTGCTCGCCGCCCCGTCCTCCGCCGTGACCGGCCCGCCCGGCCGCACACACCACCAGCCGCGCGCGAAAAACATCATCTACATTTACCTCGAGGGCGGCCCAAGCCAGATGGATCTCTACGATCCGAAGCCGATGCTGAACCAGCTCGACGGGCAGGCGCTGCCCGAATCGATGTTGAAGAACATGCGCTTCGCCTTCCTCGCAAAGGAGTCCGCGCGTATCATGGGTACGCCGCGCACCTTCGAGAAATACGGACAGTGTGGTATGGAGCTCTCCGATCTTCTCCCGCACATCGGCTCCATCGCGGACGACATCTGTCTCGTGCGCTCGATGCACACGGATCAGTTCAACCACGTGCCAGGCCAGCTCCTCATGAACACCGGATCGGCCATCTCCGGCCGGCCGAGCATGGGTTCGTGGCTCTCCTACGGTCTCGGCAGTGGTTCGAAAAACCTGCCCGAGTTTGTCGTCCTCATCTGCGTCGGCCGCGGCGTGCCCGGCGGCTCTGCGAGCTGGGCCAGCGGTTTCCTCCCGTCGAAATACTCCGGCGTCATGTTCCGCAACGAGGGCGCGCCCGTCCTCAATCTCGACAATCCCACCGGCTTCACCGCCGCCATGCAGGAGCGCAACATCCGCGGCGTCGCCGAACTCAACGCCCTGCGTCACGCCGAAGTGCGCGACCCCGAGATCGACAGCCGCATCGCCGCCTACGAGCTCGCCTTCCGCATGCAGAGCGCCGCGCCCGAGCTGATGGACCTCTCCGGCGAAACGCAGTCCACGCTGGACATGTATGGCGTCGACCGCACCGAGCCGAAGATCGAGGGCGGCAACCAGCTCGGCGGCACCGGCCTCTTCGGCACGTTCGCGCGCAATTGTCTCATGGCGCGCCGCCTCGTCGAGCGCGGCACCCGCGTCGTCCAAGTCATCCACGCGTCCTGGGATCACCACAGCAGAATCAACACCGACCTCCCGCACAACTGCCTCATGGCGGACCAGCCCATCGCTGCGCTCGTGAAAGATCTCAAGCAACGCGGTATGCTCGACGACACGCTCATTGTCTGCGGCTCCGAATTCGGCCGCACCGCACTCGGTGAAAATCGACCGGGGCAACGTGCCGTCACCGGCCGCGATCATCACCCGAACGCTTTCAGCCTCTGGCTCGCGGGCGGCGGCATCAAAGGCGGACAAGTCGTCGGCGAGACCGACGACATCGCGTGGAACGTCACCAAAGATCCCATCCACGTGCACGACCTGCACGCGACGATTCTGCACCAGTTCGGCTTCGACCACACGAAGCTCACCTATCGCTTCCAAGGCCGCGACTACCGCCTCACCGACGTCCACGGGCACGTCGTAAAAAAACTTCTCGCCTGACGCGCGCGATAAAACCGCGCCCCTCCTCCTCGCATCCGACCCACCGGTCGCCATCGACGAACTCAAACCCGGCGACATCAGCCGCAGGAACCTCACGAGCGAGCCAAAAGGCCACCGGCCCACTGCACCGCGCTCTGAATCACCGACGCCACCGGAAACGCCGCAGCTAACGCGCCGAGCGAAACGAGATCTACCGGCGTGAAGCAGGCCAATCCTGCCAAGCGGACATAGAATCCTCTCGTCTTGGCGTGGTCGTCGCTCGACTTGGCGTGCTGAACGCAGTTTGCGCGCGGCCGTCGGCCGTTGAAG
>Ga0114971_10002908_pt1 | contig 11696 bp, 10 predicted proteins | sample M_140625_MF_Meta_FD_87320 | JGI IMG/M metagenome (GOLD analysis project Ga0114971, IMG submission 87320) | Freshwater microbial communities from Lake Montjoie, Canada to study carbon cycling - M_140625_MF_MetaG | ecosystem: Environmental > Aquatic > Freshwater > Lake | place: Lake Montjoie... | reverse complement strand
TCCGATGCTTTCTGGCGTGTATTTTCCAAGAAAAATTGCTCCGGCGTTATTAATTTTTGGTAAAAATTTTGCAGAATTTTTGCAGCAAATTTCTAAATGTTCTGGGGCTATAAAATTGGCAATATCAATGCTTTGACTTAAGTTTTTAATTACAAAAATTGCGCTATTTTTTAGCGATTTTTCAATAATGTTTTTGCGTGGTAATTCGGTCGCTAATTTTTGAATTGATTCAGTAATTTTAAGCGCAAATTTTGCGTCGTCGGTAATAATAAACGCCTTTGAGTCTGCGCCGTGTTCAAGCTGCGAAAGCGCGTCAGCGGCGATCCAGTCGGGGTTGTTATTATTGTCGCAAATTATTGTTACATCGGTTGGGCCGGCGATCATGTCAATTCCGACTTCGCCAAATAATATTTTTTTTGCTAAGGCAACGTAAGAATTTCCGGGGCCGACAATTTTATCAACTTTTTTTACAGATTCAGTGCCATATGCCAAGGCCGCAATGGCTTGAGATCCGCCGATTTTATAGATTTTTTCAATGCCGCAAATTTTTGCCGCAACTAAAATTGCATCATTAATTTTTCCGTCAATAGAGGGGCTGCAAAGCGATATTTCTTTAGTGCCCGCAACAATTGCTGGAACAGCCGACATTAGCACCGAACTTAGATATGGCGCGGTTCCAGCCGGGGCGTAAACTGCAACCGATTCAATTGCGCGCCATTGATTTCCTAAAATTACTCCGGCAGAATCTTTGTAGGAAAAACTTTTTGGCAGCTGTTTTTTGTGATAAGCAGAAATTCTTTTATAGGCTGTTTTCAAGGCAGCAAGAACCTTTTTATCAATATTTTTTAATGCTAGATCAATTTCTTTTTTAGTAACGATGAAATCGGACGATTTTAAAAAATTAGCGCGATCAAATTTATTGCTATAATCGATTAAGGCCTTGTCACCGCTGCTTTTAACGGTTGCGATAATTTCTGTAACTGGCTTTGTAATGTCGGGGCCGGTTTTTTTTGAAGATAATAAAAAACGATAAAATTCAGTCGCCTCTAAGCCATTTAAATTGGCAGAAATTTTATTTGTTATTTCAAAAATTTTCATAAATTATTTTTTGCCCAATTTTAATGCCAAATTTTTTACATAAACCGCCATTTATTTCTAAAACTTTCGTAACATTTTTTTGCGATGAAATAATGTCAAGAGAAAGTGCTGCGGCATTTTGTTTAATATTAACGATATTACCATTTTGGTCAATAAAAATCATATCAAGCGAAATTAGGGTGTTTTTCATCCACATATTGACAATTTGCGGTGTAGAAAAAATAAATAACATGCCATTTTCTTCTTTTAAATGACGCAGATTCATTAATCCATATTGCTCTTTAGCCTTTGTTTTAGCGACCGCAACCATAAATTGCGCAATTTGTTTTTCTTTGTCAAAAATTTGCAACTTAACATTGTAGTTTTTGGGATTGCGGTTAAAATCGGCAACTTCATCGGCAAATGCTTGATTAATTGCCAAGATAAAAAATATTATCGCCAAAAATTTTTTCATGATTGTTAGGGTCATTTTTTCAGTTTTTATTGTGCTGCTAACTGTTGCAAATTCTTCTTTCGCGCAGACGAAAAAAATTATTCCAACTAGAATAACTTCAGACGTAATCGACATCAAGAGAAAAACGCAAACCATCGATTTTATCGGCAATGTTTTCGTAAAAAAAGGTGCAGAAACAATGCTTGCAGAAAAAATGACAGTCTATTATTTTGAAGAAAATGAGGCTAAGCCAGTTGACGAAAATGGCAAAGCGGCGTCAATTAAAAAAATTGAAGCAAAAGAAAAAGTGAAAATTTCAAACGCCGATTTTGTTGCAACTGGCGATTACGGATACTACGATCCAATTCCGAATCTGTTCATTTTGCAAGACAATGTTGTCGTAAATAATGGCAGTTCAATTGCGCATGGCACTAAGTTTGTTTATAATTTAAATACTAAAAAAGGAAACCTAATTGGTGGCGAAAAGCAATTGCTAAAAGATAGCTTAACACCAGAAGACAAGCGTGTTGTCGTTATAATTAATGAAGATAAAGAAAAACAAAAAAAGAAGAAATGAAAATTTTAAGTATAAAAAATCTTAATAAATCTTACGGAAAAAAACTGGTTGTGCGCGACATTAGTCTTGACATTAAGCAAGGCGAGGTCGTTGGATTGCTTGGCCCGAATGGTGCGGGAAAAACCACTTGTTTTTACATGATTGTCGGCTTGGTTGCGGCAAGCAAGGGAAACATTTTTATCAATGATCTTGAAATTACCGACATGCCAATGTATCAACGCGCGCGCCTTGGAATTGGCTATTTGCCGCAAGAGGCATCAATTTTTCGCGGCATGAATGTTGAAGAAAATATTTACGCGATTCTTGAAATTGCTGAACCAAATGAATTTAAGCGCCAAGAAAAACTTGAACAATTATTGAATGAATTTTCCATTCAGCATATTCGCAAATCTTCAGCGTTGGCGCTGTCTGGTGGCGAAAGACGTCGCGTTGAAATTGCGCGCGCTTTGGCGACGAATCCATCTTTTATTTTGCTTGATGAACCATTTGCGGGCGTTGATCCTATTGCGGTGAACGACATTCGCCAAATGGTGACGCATTTAAAAGATCGTAATATTGGCGTTTTAATTACTGACCATAATGTGCGCGAAACCTTGTCAATCGTCGATCACGCCTATATTGTTTATGACGGAAAAATTTTAACCGCCGGAAGTCGCGACGAAATTGTCAATAATAACGATGTGCGCAGAGTTTATCTTGGGGAAGATTTTAAAATATAATTAAGTTTAAAAATGAGCAAATCGCAATGTAAGATATCTGAGAGTGGTTATCTTTACAGTGATCACGATATTTTATTGATAAATAAGGCGAGAAATTATATTGAAGACAGAAGATACGCATTTTCGCAGTATTATGTTTCTGGTGATTATCATGCGATCTCAAGTGGCATTTTACTTAACGGGAATAATTCTGCGCAGCACTTACGAGACCAAAACATCGATTCGCTGCAATACGATTCTTTTGTTAGAAACGATCGAAACGGAATTGTCGTTGAATGCCCCGCAATGTCTCTTAACCGTCAAGAGGCAGGATCTGCCAGCGTTTATTTATCAACGGCTATTAGTGATATTATTGCTTTTTCTCAGAATGATCGGTTTCAAGTTTATCCCGCAAAAATTCTTTTCCCCTATAACCCCGGTGGAGGTCATTGGATTGTGGGCGAGGTGATTTTAAATCGTGAAGTTGATGGAAATTTTACCGCACAGATGACTGAATATAATCCGCTGCGCGCTCAATCCAATGAAATGAATGATGATTTTAAGCGGAAATTTCGAACGGTTTTTCAAAGTGTTGCGGTGGGAAGAAATCTGGAAATTCTTAGGTATAACGCGGTTGCAATAGGGCAACCCAATCCTGCTAACACCGCCATTCAAATAGACGGCTCTTCTTGCGGCGTTTTCACGGCACATGCTTTTGATAAATTGAAAACTGGCAATGGAACAAACATGTGGAGTGATTTTTTAGAATCTGCTACCTCAGGAGCTGTTGCGCAAAGACGCGCAGATGAACGATTGGTCAGAGATGTTGCGAGTATAGATCAAGGCATTATCACCCCGCAGTCGCTGGAAACATTTGGTTTGCGAGATCGTCATGCTGGTTTGCCAATGAGAAGTTTCGGTTCTTCAATGACATCGAATCCTAGATTTAGCAAGGAATTGCCTACATTAAATCAATTGCAGCAGGAATATATTCAGCGTTTTTTAGCATTCTCAACGCACTCACAAAAAGAAATTAATGACCTAGAAAGAGAAGTTGATGTTTGTGAAAGAAAGTATGGAATCAAGCTTTGGAAGAAAATTTTTTCCGATAAAAGGCTTTTAACAGAAGTGGTAAATAATAATCAAGGAAGGGGATTTTTATTTATATTATTTAATGACAAAACTTCTTCGGCAGAAAAAGAAGAAATTGTACGTAATACTTTTTCTGATCCCTCTGACTCTGCATTAATTAGCACTCTGGTCAATAAGCTAGAGCAGTTGCGTACTAATTCTCGTACTAATCATAATCCCCATGTCAGTCATGAAGAAAGAAAATTAATGGCGGTTGCGCAGAAAGCTGCAGAAATTCAGAATAAAATTGAGCAATTTATAAAACTTTTGCGATCACGCGGTCCTGCTGAAGATACACAAGGTGATGTTGCGGCAAGAAATGCTGAAAAAATCGCCGCTCTAAATTTGTTAATAAAAAAATATAGCGCCGAACCGCAATTCTTTAGTTTATTGTTAGAAGGGGTTCTTAGCGATGACGATTGGGAGGGTCTAGAGGGTATTAAGCAATTTGTGGTTTACACGCTTCTAGAAAATGGTGCTGCTACAAAAAAACCAGAAGATTTCTCCGCTTTATATGGAGATGATAATTATGTTTTGCGTCACGAAACTCTCTTGCAAATGTTAGCTGATTCTAGTGCTGATGATATAAAAAAGTTCTTTGAACATCATAAAGAGCCTAATGATATTAAGGCTAAAGAATATCGCTCAGTACAAGATGGCTCTAGCGCTCTTCATCAAGCGGCAAAAAATCGAGATCCGCGAGTGTTGGAAAAAATGTTTAGATATTTGGAAGATACTGACATTAACAATTTAGACAATTACTGCCAAACGCCATTAATGATTGCGGTGCGATATGGAAATGCTAAAAATGCTGAGTTTCTAATTAGAAATGGCGCCGACTTAAGTTTACTTAACAATGAAGGATATAACGTAGAGCAAATTGCGCAAGAAATGCAAGCTTTATTCAAAGGCGATTCCGCAAAAAGTGGCGAATATGAAGATGTTTTACGAATTATAAATGAGGCGGTGGCTGCGGCAGCTAAAAAAGCGGCGCCAGTAAGCCATGCTGCTGTTCATGCCCCAGCATTGACGCCGACGCCATTGCCTGCACCTGCCACGCCCACCACGCCCACCACGTCAGCTGCACCATTAATTTCTGCGCCATCGCCTGCTTCTGCTATTCCGACGCCGACGCCTCCACCTGTGCCACAATCCATAGTCGGATCTGCAGGAAAATTAGATCTGTCACAAAATGCTCGCCAGATGCGCGAACATAAGCCATCAAGGCGCTTTGTGCCAAAAAATCTATCAATTTCTCCATTTGATTTTTTAACTGACGAAGAAATTAGATTGCAAAAAACAGCAAATCCTAACAAGAAAATTATCGAAATTACTGGCGACGATCTTTCATTTTCAGCAATTCCTGACAGCGAAGATCGCAAAGGATACGTAAAATTAGAAGGTGCCTTAAAAGATATTTTTAAAACCGAAAACACCAAGCCAGACGGCACTTTTCAGCCGTATTATGCAAATTTTAACGGTTTGCTTTTTAGTGAAACATCAGGTAAAAAAATCTTCGGCAATGCTAATTTATTCATGGCAAATTTTAATCGATGCGAATTTCAAAATGTTGATTTTTCGGCAATGTCGAAAGAAATTTTTTTAACAATGCAATTTGATACTTGTACCTTTACAGGCTGTAATCTTCCTAAGGGTGTAGTAATGGAAGATATTGAAAGGCCAAAAGAACCAGAAGAAAAAGCGGCGGTTTCTGTTGCAAGACTAAGCGGAACAACAAGACCAATTTCTTATGAGTGCGTGATGGATGGGCACAGAATTTCGAGGTCTCGCTAATGAAAAACATCAATCATAAAATTTTTGCCATAATTTTTTCTTCAGAAATATTATTACTATTTGCAACTATTTTTGCAATTTTAGTTGCAAATAGCAGCTATTTTGATTTATATCACGATTTTTTCAAAACCACTCTAAACTTTGGCCTGCCTGCATTTGAACATGTTTCGTTAAAGTTTTTAATTGACGATTGTTTAATGTCGATATTTTTCATTCTTGTTGGATTAGAGCTTAAAAAAGAAATAACCATCGGAGAATTATCAAGCAAATCAAAACTTTTGCTTCCAGTACTGGCGGCACTTGGCGGCGTTATTTTTCCAGCGTTAATATTTTACAACTTAAACATAAATCACCCAGAAAATTTGCGCGGATTCGCCATTCCATGCGCCACCGACATTGCTTTTACTTATGCAATAATCAAGGCTTTTGGCAATAAAATTCCAAGTGCATTAAAAATTTTCATCGTCACTTTGGCGGTCGCAGACGACTTGATGGCCATTGTAATTATCGCATTTTTCTATACTGCAAAATTACAATTATTTTATTTATTTTTAGCATTTTTAGTAACGATATTTTTATTTTTATTAAATTTTCGAAACATAAAAAACCTAATGCCCTATATTTTTGGTGGATTATTTTTGTGGTTTTTTATATTAAAATCAGGAATTCATCCAACCATTGCCGGAGTAGTGTTGGCAATGTTTATTCCTTATCGCATTGACCAAAAATTTCTGTTAAAAAACTTTGCGCAAACAATTGCACCTTTTGTTAATTTTATAATTTTGCCGCTTTTTGCTTTTGCAAATGCTGGCGTAAAAATTTCAAATATTTCTTTTGCAATTTTTCTTGACCCTTTGGTTATAGGCATTACGCTAGGATTATTTCTTGGAAAACAATTTGGAATTACTTTTGTCAGTTATATTTTAATAAAATTAAAAATATGCAACTTGCCAAAAAACACCAGCTGGCCAGAATTTTACGCCGTGACAATTTTTGCAGGCATTGGTTTTACCATGAGTTTATTCGTTGGAAATTTAGCTTTTTATCACGATGATTTTCTTGACAAAGTCAGAATCGGCGTGCTTAGCGGGTCATTAATTTCAGTTGTTGCAGGAAGTTTAGTGTTGCTTTTTTTGCAAAATTTAAAACGTAAAAAATAAAATATGTCAAAGCAAGAATTTCAGCTGCGGCGCAGCGTTAGTCAAGAAGATCTTTCTTTAAAAATTGAAGAATCTGTTGCAAATTTTGCGCAAGCTTTGCAAGGTCGCGGCGTAAAAACTTTGATGATAAATTCATATTATATAGACACCAGAAAAGGTGAGGGCATGCGAGAAAAACAAAAATTTTTCTTTGCTAAACTTTTCGAAGAATTTGCGGCCAAAGGAATGCAAATTGGTTTTTTTACGCCTTATTATCGCAAAGAAGAAGGCGGCGGTTTGTCAATATTAAACAAGCAATTGTGCGAAATTCTTTCTTTGGGTGCAGAAAATTTTGCTGGATCTTACCCTTGTTTTAATTGCGCAGTTTTTGAACAAGAGGCAGAAAGAAAAAGTGCAGCGCTTAGTAAAATAAAAGTTCTAAACGAAGAATCTGCAAAAAAAGATTTCGGAAAAATTTTTATTTATGACGATTTTGTGCAAGACATAGAAGAAAACCGTGGCGAGCGTCGTTTTATGTTATGCGAAGAAAATTCGAATACCATAGAAGAATTCATGTCAACAAAGCAAGTGCCCTATCGGCTTAATGTTATTGACACAGGTTTTTGCGAATATATTTCTACTTCATTTTCTAAAGTAATTGATGCACAACCTTCTGCTGCTGGTCGCGCACCATCTAGTGCTTTTAACCTTCAAGGGCAACCACAAAACGTGTCACAGCAAGCAAGCAGCTTTAAGTGTTGCTAGTTAATTGTTTTATAATGATGCAATTAAAAGTAAGTGCGTTAATTTTTCTTGATTTGTTTAAGGGCTTTATGTTTACTGGCTTTATGACTAAATTTTAATTTAAACTTATTTTATGCCTGAAGAAAAGAAATGGTTTTGGAGTGGCTGGGGCGAAAGAATTGCAGCTTTTTTTGGTGGTGTGAAGGGGGATGATAGTGCGGCTTCTAATGTTACTCGAACGACTGAACTTTCTGGTTCTGAGGATGCGGGTCCTAGTTTGGTTGATTTTGCCAAAAAGAATGGAGTGGAGATTGAAAATCCGCTTTTTGATGATGGCGATGATGATGTAACCGAAGAAGGAGTGAATGCATTTAAGAGTGAATATAATGACGTTTCTCCTGGCGACATGACCTTTTCTTCAGGTTCGCAACGGGCGGGTGATGAGTTAAAATATTTAACAGAATCACCACAGCGGTATTACGCAGTAAATGCAGTAAATGCAGGGTCGACCGGAGAACTTTATGCAACTACTACTGCGCAAAATAATGCTAGAGATGATTCGCGCGCAACTCTTTTTGATGATGGTCTGGTTGCGCCCTATTCTGTTGTTAATATTAACAGTCTGCCGCCTCATGGATATGAAGAAATCGGGGCTGGAGAGAATCCTTACGAAACTCCTTATCCTTTATATAGAATGTTTCCGAGTGAAGCGTTGCAACCACCAAGAGTTGAATATTTTGAAGTAAGTGGTCGTGATCGTACCTATGATAAAATGACTACAGCAAAAACTGCTATAACGGCGGATTCTCTAGGGGAGGAAGAGGAATTTTTCCTTAATGGTGGAGAGGTTTTTGAAAGTGAATCTCTTCTAGCAAACATTACTGTTAAGGCAACTCAAGAGCGGCATGGAGAATTAATGGTGGATGAAGGCATGAATAAGGAATCTCTAGCGCCTCCATCTTCATCACCAACACACCCATCTTCACGTGGTGGATCATTTCGCCTTATGAATGATGAAAAAGGAGCAGTGTTAAATTAATCCTTCTTAAAAAAAGGGGGTCAGGTCATTTTCCTAACCCTCAAGCGGAATTTATCCTTTGAGGGCGAGGAAAATGACCTGACCCCCCTTTTTTTTATGGAAAAGTAAGAAGGAAGATATTTCAGATTGGCTGATATTTTCTTAAAAATTGTGAATTTACAGGCAGCTTCCGCTTTAAAAATTCTTCAAGGTGAAACCATTTAATATCTTCTTTCAAAAAAGCAATTGGCTCTTTGGCAATGGGTGCAAAGCTTGCCAAGCAAAGAATTTAGCCGCAAAGATGCGATTGAAGCGACGGGATTTCTAGCAAGAACAGCTGAATCGATAATTAAAAAATTGTTCGAAATGAAGAAGTTAGTCAGAATTGGTCAGGGTAGGAGTGTGAGGTATAAAATTAGCAATGGCTGAGCAGTGCACCGCAAATTTTTGGCAAAGGGCGCGGCGTAACTTATGGGATATGAGTAATAAATATGAAGAAAAAAACTATAAAATTTAATCAAGAAATTGAGGATCGTATAGAGACGCAAATCATTGTGGATACTTACGATGAGTCCGAAGCGGCTATGGGATGGTACTGCTATTTACAAGATACTATTACCTTTCCCTTTAATGCTAAATGTATCAAAAAAGTCAGCACCTCACCATTATTGCTGAGTGAGGATGTAGAGGTTATTGCTATGGATGAAGCAGAAAATTGCGAGCACGAGATGCTAGTTGAGGTTAAGTTGAGAGGTGAGTCAATTTGTGTTCCGTTGGAGCAGCTCGATGGCGTTGGCGTTGATGACAAGACCAAGCAAGCCCTAAATGACTGGGCTTACTGGGTATATCAAGGATATTCTTTTTAAATTTTGCAACTTTAAGAATGTCTGATTCTATCCATGAAAAAATCCAATTTTTAGAAAATCAGCTTCAAGATTTGGAGAGACAAAAAGCCTCTTTGCAAACTGAGCTCAAAAATACACAGGAAGAACTACAAAAATTACCATCTACCCCTGTCACCCTTACTCCCCCACATCACTCACCCGCTCTTCAAAAAAACTCCACAAAGGATTTCGACGGATTGATCAAAGAATGTGGAAACCGCTCTAAGTCCCAGTTTAAAAAGGCTAATAGAGTTTTTATATGTAGAGCAGAGTTTTTTTTAACATCGTTAACTTGCGTTTCTAAAAAGTTTCCAAGCACAACAATAAACAGGTGCGAGATAGCAATACAGTAAAGTAGACGCCTAAATCGATTATATCTCCTAATCTTAGTTTTTTCAATATCAAAGCCAGAAGATTTAATATCTTGAAAAAGCTTCTCGATTTTAAATCTTTTCTCATATAATTCTACAGCGTTTAAGTTTTTTGTTCCATTCAATAAAAACCATGTTGAGCCTGCTTTGGTAGCGATTTCAAAGGTTGCGTTTTCTTTCCATGATTCAACAAATATTTTCAAATTTGTTTGATTTGTTTGATCAAAATCTTGTAATGTTTTAATTTCTTTTTTTTCATCAACTTTAATTTTACGATTTGATGCGATTCGCAAAACATATTCAAAATTATTTTCTTTACAAATATTTGCAAATCTTTGGTTGCCAAATCCACGATCTGCAACTATAACATATCGATATTGTTTTGATAAAACATGCCTTAAGCCTTTAATAAAGGCATCTTCCATCTTTTTTAAATCGAGCTTATTTTTTGTTTTTGGATAAAGTCTGGTGGTAAAATAAAGCATGACCGCTTTATTATTTATAATTACACTTGCCGATAAAATTAGGAAATGGTCTTCGTGGCTTGTTAAATCAATGTTTATTTGTATTGGATCGATATTGTTTATAAGATTCTGTTCGCTCATAAAATCAAAAAGTAGATTGGTGTGATTGCGCCAGAAAGAATCGTCTATTTGAAATTTATCTGATTGTAGAAATCTTGATAAATGAATATCGTTGGTGTGAAAGTCTTTGCCGTTGAATTTTGACATTTCTTTTGCGATTAATGCGGTGTTTGCCGTTCCAGATCTGAGGATAGCTGGGATTATTAATGATAGATTATTGCAAAAAACATTGCCGTTTTTGGAGAAGTATTTTGAGAAGATTTCGTTGAGGTTTTTCATGCAATTATTTGTTTCAATTGTTTTAGAAAATAAATGATGATTGTATGAATATATTGTTTATTTTATTTTGCTAGGGGAATGTGGGGGAGTAAGGGGGTAAGGGGTCAGGTCACTTTCCTCACCCTCAAAGGATAAATTCTGTTTGATGGTGAGGAAAGTGACCTGACCCATTTTTTTTCTATTTAATGTTATTTAGCCAATCTATCAACATTGGTGATAATCTTGATGACGGACTATTTTTACCAATTGGAATCATGCCGCCAATAACAATGGGGCATCCTCTATTGTCTATAGTTTGTTTATTTAGAAGTTTGTTAGTTTTTATATCATAAACAAATATGGTTAAGTCAACCGTATCCATGCTTGTTGGTTCATTAAACTGGCCATTTTTGCTTTGACTTGAAGCGCATAAAAAATAACTAGCATCTTTCCACTGTGAAATTTCTATATCTATCAAATACTGATTTCCCTTGGATAAGGCATCTTTGAAGGCCTCGTCCAATTTTAAATTGTTTTCACCTATCGTTAATTGCCCCAATTTTTCTGACAGAGCATTTCTGAATGTATTAACGACTTCTTTTGCGCTATCGGGGTTTTCTTCTAAATTTTGCGTTAGGATAGTTTTTTGAAACCCATTTTTTGGGTAATTCAGATAGAAGCTGCTTTGAGTATTAATCGGATTATCTTTATTAAAAACCTTGATTTGTTTACTAGTTCCAACCCAAGTGCAGCTAGATATAAATAAAGAAACAAGAAGAATAGAAAATAACGATTTTTTCATAGTAATGATGATTTGGTTTATATGTTGAGTGGTGAATGAATCATACCATTTCCCACAAATAATTATACATTTATGCTTCATAATTTAGGTCTAAGATTTCAAATAAAAATCATCCGTATCGCCTGATACGACTGATTTTTCTTTAAAATTTCATCCTCTAAATTA
>Ga0114971_10002902_pt1 | contig 11704 bp, 10 predicted proteins | sample M_140625_MF_Meta_FD_87320 | JGI IMG/M metagenome (GOLD analysis project Ga0114971, IMG submission 87320) | Freshwater microbial communities from Lake Montjoie, Canada to study carbon cycling - M_140625_MF_MetaG | ecosystem: Environmental > Aquatic > Freshwater > Lake | place: Lake Montjoie... | reverse complement strand
TCAGGCTTAAATCAGCTGACTTTGGAACCAGCTTTGACTGGCTTCTCAACCGTCAGCAGAACAACATTGCGTTCATCTGGACCAGGTTTAGCTTCTGGTTTAGCCGCTACCGCTGCTGCAGGCGCCGCTGCCGCTGCGACTGGCGCTTGTCCATCAGCCGCAAATGCCGCAACGTCAGGCGTCACAACGGCAAGTTCCTTCAAGTCGCTCGCAGCAAGAATCATTCCCGCGCTGATTTCTCCGCGCAATTGACGTGGTTCCAAGTTGGCCACGATGATCACTTGCTTGCCGATGAGAGTCGTTGGGTCATACCACGCTTTGATTCCAGCGCAGACTTGACGACCTTCTGGAGTTCCATCATCAAGACGAATCTTTAGCAATTTGTCTGCATTCGGATGCGCCTCCGCACTCAACACAGTGGCAACGCGAAAATCAATTTTCGCAAAGAGGTCGTATGCAATCGTTGGAAGCGGTTCGCTCATTGACCGGCCTTGGCAGGTGCGACAGGTGTAGCTTTCGTTGCATCTTTCGTTGCATCTTTCTTGCCATCCGCATCATCAGCATCATCAGCGCCTTCACCATCCTTCGCCTTCACAGGATTCGCAAGCGTAAAGCCATTGCGAGCGATGAGCGCTTCGAGCGTGAAAAGATCTTGCGGACTTCCCGTGGCTTGGTCCGATGCAACCACAGATCTGAATCGTTGGTTCATGACAAGCGCCGGAATATCGCCGCGAGTCATTTGTGTGATGCTGTCAATGCGAACGACGACCATCGCAAGTTTCTCTGGGGCTGGAATAACAAGGGTCCGTTCTGAGACGGGCATGTCGGAGATTTGTGTCCCACCAGTTGGAAGGCTCATCGCGCGTTCCACAACTGCTTTGACAACCGCTGCATCCGAACCCAAAATCGGCAATTGTCCTGGGATTTTCATTCCATATTGAAGGAATTGTTTTTCGCCTTGACGAAGATCGCGATATTGCTCGACCGAAGTTCCGTATGTCGTTGCAACTGCACCCAGACCTTGATCGAATGCCTCGCGTTGAATCTCAGACGTCATCCCAACCAACTTCTCATATCGATGCAAACGATTTACGTCGGCGATCAACGCATCGCGCACAATGTCAACTGATGTTGGTGCATGTGATGCTTCAACCGCAGTCACGCGGAATACAAAGAGATCACCAGCTGCGTCTTGCAGAACTGGGCTTGTGACGCCGATCTGTGCAATCAGAGTTGTCTTTGCACCGAATTCACGCAGCGCTTCGACGAGTTGCCCAGCATTCACCGGTTGTGCGCCGAAGCGAGTCGTGGTCGCAGTTCCCAAGCCAGATATCGCAGCGACATCTTTCGGTGAAGTCCAATTTTCACCGCTCGTAGACATTGTTGGAACTGGGATTGCGAATTTCTGTGCAACTTCTGCTGCGAGTTGAGCAAGCGGAAACTGTTTCGCAACCCAATCAGCTGGCAATGTGTAATAGCCGTTGACTTGCGGCATCCCGCGCATCGACAACTGCATTCGATCTGACATGAACTTGGATATTTCCTTGCTTTTTTCTGCAAGTGTTGCTGTCAGAACTTTCGCCTTGACTGCAGCTTGCGATGTCTCGAATGTTCCTGGACCGGATTCCAAGGAGAGTGATGATGGTGCAAACTCTGCCTGATGTTCCATCCAATACTTTCGCAGTTCGATGTTGGAAAGAGCAGGGCTCTGTTCGACAAGAGTGGTGATCGATGCGACTGGGACCATGAGCCATTCCATCTTGACTCGATCTGAGATGCGATAACCAAAGCCAAATTTCCCTTGGCCTGCTGGGACTGCGCCATATGCATTGAGTTGCTCTTGAAGCGCTGCCTCCGTTGGAGTTTCGACTTCAACCTTTGACTTGACGCCATCGAGGACAACGAGTTCGCCAGAGACTGCGGCCAACAATGCAGCAGCAGATTGTTCGAGTCGCGGAGCGGACAAGCGAGCAGGGCCACTCGTGACAAGGTTCACATATCGAAGGACACCGTTGAGTTTCGCAATCGTCTCGAAGACTTCCGTTGGCGTTTGTCTGCCTTCGCGGCAAAGTCCCGCAATCAAGTTCATCTCCGGAACTTTGTTTGCAGCTGCCATCGCCGCCAATCGAGCTTGTCCATCTGCAGCGCCACCGACAAGACCCGCGCGCTCTGCTTCAAGCGTCAGCAAATACCAGTGGATCGGATCTTTTTCCAAGCCAAGCGCGCGAACGGTCGGATCGCCGAGCATTCCGATGACGCGTACTTCTTGCTGCAATCGTGCGCGATCACCTTCCGTAACAGTCACACCATCGATCGTTGTCGCCCATGTTGCGCGGCCGATCAACAACTGGGTCAGAAACGAACTGCTCTTATCAAAAACCAGCCAAGAGACCATCAGGAATGTCATACCGACGATCAAGATCCAACGCGATGCAGTTTCGTTTTTTCGGAAAAATTTTAACATGATGGGTTCCCTCTATTTCTTTGAGTGCGTTTCGGTTGTTCTGTCGGTCGATTCTATCTGTTGTTATAAAAAAAACGCGCGGACGTTGTTCGTCCGCGCGTTCTGTAAATCAAACTTCACACGATCAGCGATAGAATTCGACGATGAGATTGGTGTTCACGTCGAATGGTATTTGTTCGGACGAGGGGGTCGCCAACACCTTGACGGCCAACTCTGCGGGATTGACTTCGATCCAACCTGGAACGACGTGTCCTGCGAGGCTTTCCATATTCTCGCGAACGAGTTTATGAAGTCCATCACGCATTGTGATGACCATGCCTGGTTCGCAGGCATATGACGGTCGATCAACCTTGCGGCCATTGACCAAGACATGTCCGTGAACCACAATTTGACGAGCTGCCCAAATCGTTCGAGCAAATCCTGCGCGTCGGACCAAGTTGTCCAATCGGCGCTCAAGATTCTGAAGCAACACTTCGCCAGTGTTGCCCTTGCTGCGACCTGCCTCGGCGAGGTAGCGGCGGAATTGTCGTTCGAGCACGCTGTAGTGATAGCGCAGCTTCTGCTTTTCATCCTTGCGAATGCCGTATGGCTTTGCGCGCTTTCCGCGGAAGCCGTGCATGCCAGGAGGCGTCAATTGTCGCTTTGCGGTGTGCTTCGGGATGTCCGCAATCGGAACACCAACGCGACGGGAGAGTTTGACTTTAGGACCTGTATAGCGTGCCATGGGTAGTCACGCATTGAACACCATTCAAGGGCAAATGTCAAGACAATGAGGGACGATGAGTCTTGGAACGCTTCGAGGCGGTCGCCGATTCATACAAAGGGGGGTTTATAGCCCCACTTTCAGCTAATACGACCGCGAGTCGCTGCGCTTGCACCAGTTGAGAAAAGCGCGATTCAGGACGCGATATCCGCCTGGAGTTGGGTAATCGCCAGTGAAATACCAGTCGCCGGTGTGATTTGGCATCGCTCGTCGCAGGCCTTCGATGGTCTGATAGACGACCTCGACCTCGCCGCGCCACTCGCCGGTCTTTGGGCGGATCAACCGCGCGATCTCGGCGGAGATCTCATCTTGGGTGAATCTGTCATAAATCAGCCGCACGTGATTTTTCATTCGGTCGGGCGGCAAAGAGTCCTGCGCCTTGCAGAGCGACTCGACTTCATCGAGGACCGCATCATCGCCGCGCGCTCGAAGCAAATTGATCGCTGCTTCGAATGCAATGAAGCGACCGAGTTGACTCATATCGATTCCGTAGCAGTCCGGATAAAGAATTGGCGGAGCGCTGCTGGCAACAAGAATGCGCGCGGGATTCAGTCGCGAAAGAATAGTGATGATCGAATCGCGAAGAGTTGTTCCTCGAACGATCGAATCATCGACTGCGATCAGCGTGTCGCCTGTTCGAACTGTTCCGCGAGTGATGTCATAGACGTGACTGACCAGATCGCGTCGCGCAGCATCATGCGTGATGAATGTCCGCAGTCGTTGATCCTTATGCGCAACTTTTTCCGCGCGCACGCGCACATCCATCAGCGCTCGAATTCGATCGGGAGTTGCTTTTCCTTCGGCAACAAGTTGGCAGACTTCGTCGGCGGCGCGTTCGCGCATGATGCGTTCGGTTTCCTGAATAAGTCCCAGGTATGCACTCTCAGATGTGTTGGGAATGAAGGAGAAAACAGCATGATCGACCGATTCTCCAAGTCGTTCCAGAATACGCGGCGCCAAGTTTTCGCCCAAGCGTTTGCGCTCGCCATAGATTTCGTGATCGTTGCCGCGACTAAAATAAATTCGCTCGAATGAGCATTGACGAATCGGTCGCGGTTGCGCGAAGCGTTGAATCGCAACTGTTCCATCTCGCTTGACGCTCAGCACGTGTCCAGGTTCGAGTGGCTGAATCGCATCGACGGCAACATCAAACACTGCGGCAAGAGCGGGGCGTTCGCTGGCAACTGCAACCACATCATCGGTGATCAGCATGAATGCAGGACGAATGCCAGCAGGATCTCGGCATGCGAAACAATCGCCATTGCCAACGAGAGCGCCGAGTGTGTATCCGCCGTCAAACTTTTCGGTGGCGCGTTCCAAGATGCGGCCATAATCCAATTGGGTTGAAACTTCTTTGGCAAGTGCGCGCCCTTCGAGACCTGCGAAAGAACCAGGACCCATTGTGGAAATCAAATGGTCGTGTTCGCAGTCAATCGAATAGCCAATCTTTTCCAAGACCACGCCCGTGTCGCTACCACCAACTGGAGAAAGTCCATATTCCACGAGCAAATCGAAAAGCTCGGGAGAATTCGTCAAATTGAAATTGCCTGCGAGCGCCAGATTTCTGCTGGCGATGATCGATCTGCGGACAAATGGATGGCAGGCATCCGCGGATCGTCCGCCGAATGTGCCGTATCGCAAATGTCCCAGCAGCACTTCGCCAAGAAGCGGCAACTTTTTTTTGAGGTCGAGAATCGAAATCGCACGCAGCGCTTCTTCGCTCATGCTGCGCACAGGTGTCAACGCATCATCAAAGAGTCGCTCGACTGGATTGCGCTTACCGCTGCGCGCGCGTTCGAGAAATGGCTCGCCCGCTGGCACATCAAAGCGCACGCTTGCGATACCGGCGCCATCTTGCCCGCGATTGTGTTGCTTCTCCATCAAGAGATAGAGCTTGCGAAGTCCCCATGTAGGGTCGCCGTACTGCTCCTGAAACCAAGTGATTGGCTTTCGCAGGCGGACAAGTGCAAGTCCGCATTCATGTGTGAGTCGATCACTCATGGAGAGTGCAGAAGGTTAGCGGATGCGAATGGAGGGCGTGGCGATGTGCAAACGCCGTGAATTCAAGCGATCGCAGGTTCGGATCGGCGAACGCACAGAATGGGAGTGGGCTCGTATGGCCGACTGATCGTCAGCGATGCCTTCATCACTGGCAGTTGCGCGTGAAAGAATTCGCGCACTAATGTTGGGCAATTGCAATCTTGCGAAAGATGGAGCAAGACCAAGTGTCGCACAGATCCGTTGGCGGTCAAGGCGCGCACGGCCTCGACCGATTGAACGTTGGACAAATGGCCTCGGCCGCCCATAATGCGCTGCTTGAGAAATGCTGGTCGTGGAGAATTGCGCTGCATCTCTTCGTCATAGTTGCTCTCGATCGAGAGCATGTCCAGATCCGCGAACGCTTCGAGCAATTCATCGCTGACAGAACCAAGATCTGTTGCATGTCCGATGTGTGCGTTTTCAGAATCGAAGCGAAATGCAGTTGAGCCGATCTCGTCGTGGGGAACTTTGACGAGTCGAACATCCGCTGTCTTGCCGAGTGCGAATGCTGCATCCATCGGTCGCAGACATTCTGCGGGAACGCCAGAAGCAAGCGCCAATTCTGTATGCGCGCGGCGGACGATCACCGGTACTGGAGAGCGTTGCAATTGTCGCGCCCACGAAGGTGACCAATGATCGCGATCAAGATGTGTTAGAAAAATCGCGCGCAGCGTGTGAAAGCGCGCTGTCGCACTTGCGGCGACGAGTGCAGTGCGCACGCCACGAGGAGTCAGTCCCGCATCAACCAAGATGAATTTGCCTGAATCGTCGAATGAAATTGCAGTCGCATTTCCGCGTGAGCTGCTGCCAAGAACGCAAATCGATGCGCTCATCGTGATTGTCCTGCGGAAAAAATGTAGGTCTCTTTCATGATGCGATCCTTGCACTGTCTTCGCTGACTGAAGCGCGTTCCATACGCTTGTTTATTCACTGCTGGTCTGACGACCATGCGTACTTACGATACCTCGTTTAGAGGATTCGACGAAGGAAATATATTCGTCAATCATCGGCTCTCCTGCGCGGGTTCGCAGAACTTCCAGAGCATTCTTTGGCAGCATTCGACTTCGGCAAAGCGTGGTGTAAGCCCATCGAGCTGCATCGATCGAAGCGGATGGGATTCCAGATCGACGCATGCCAACAATGTTCAGGCCGCGCGCATAATTTGTGTTGGTCACCAAGAAGAATGGACAGACGTCATAACTTGCTCCAGCAAGTCCGCTGATGAAGCAACCGCGGCCGAGTCGCACAAATTGATGCACTCCAGCAGATCCGCCGGTAATGACTCGATCCGCAACATCGACATGACCCGCAAGCAGAGTTCCATTGGCAAGCACGCAGTTGTTTCCCATTGTGCAGTCGTGGCCAGCGTGGGAATTCGCCATCCAATAATTACTGTCGCCGATGCGACCGGGAAGTTCCATCTTCGGTCGCGAAATTGTCACCCCTTCACGAAAGACATTGTTCGATCCGATGATGATTCCCTTGCCGGGAAAGTCGGGAGGCGTACCAAGATCCTGCGGCGCGCAGCCGATGCAAGTATTCGCATAGAACTGGTTGTTCTGGCCGATTGTCAGCGGGCCTTCCAATTGCACACGAGATCGGAGAATCGTTCCCGCACCGATTGTGATTGGGCCGAGTGTTCCCATGAGGTGGCACCAAGGGCCGATCACGACATCGTCGGCGAGCGTGACATTTCCTTCAATGATCGCAGTGGGGTGAATCGTTGGCACGACGAAAGAATAGCCCCGCACCCTACGATCGTCGATGATGGATTCCTCCCCCAAGATTCGCAGTGAATTGCCCAGCAAGAAAGATCGCGCAGATTGCGCGGATTTGGTGGAATTCATTGACCTTGGCGCACTCTCCTATGCGAGGGCTTATGCGATTCAGAAAGAAGCTCACGAGCGAGTCGTTGCAGCGCGACCTGAGATGGGCGCTCCATTTTCTGCGCAACTTCGTGCTGGTGAGATTTATTTTCTTGAACATCATCCTGCTGTCGTGACTGTTTCGAGAAGAATCGACGCACAAAAAAATGTTTTGTTTTCGCAAGAGCAATTGGCGCAGCGTGGCGTGGAATGCGTGGAGACTGATCGCGGCGGCGATGTGACGTGGCATGGGGCTGGTCAACTTGTCGTCTATTTGATCTTGGATCTCAATCGACTTGGTCTTCGGGTGAATGGATATTTACGGATGCTCGAAGGCGTGGTCATCGAGACGCTGGCGGATTTCGGCGTCGTGGGCGAGCGTGATCCCTGCGCAACTGGTGTCTGGGTGAATGGTCGCAAGATTTGTGCGATGGGAGTTCGATTATCGCGCTGGGTTTCGATGCATGGGATCGCACTCAATGTCAATCCCGATCTGAAGCAATTCGATTTGATCGTTCCTTGCGGATTGGTTGGCCGAGGAGTCACGAGCCTCCAGAGCGAACTGGCTTCCAAAGCACCCACCTTGGCCGAAGTGAAGAAAGCCCTTGCTTTTCGTCTCAATCTTGCGCTTTCTGCAGCAGGCCAAGCAGCGGCAGAGGCGGGAGAATCCTCTTGATGCGGTGCGAGTTCGGGTCTGCACTACACTTCAGGGCTCTCATCAGGTCTGTCGACTTCCAATGAACATTCGCAATTTCTCAATCATCGCACACATCGATCACGGCAAAAGCACGCTGGCCGATCGACTCTTGCAGGCGACCAACGCACTTTCGAAGCGCGAGGCGCGTGCGCAATTTTTAGACTCGATGGATTTGGAACGCGAGCGCGGCATCACCATCAAGGCAAGTGCTGTTTCTGTGCAGCACACTTGCGATGGCGAAGATTTCGAATTGAACTTTATTGATACGCCTGGTCACGTGGACTTCACATACGAAGTGAGTCGCGCATTGACTGCGTGCGAAGGCGCAATTCTTGTTGTCGATTCCACACAAGGCGTGCAGGCCCAAACTGTGGCCAACGCATATCTCGCCGTCGCGGCAGGATTGGAATTGATCCCAGTTATCAACAAGATTGATCTTCCAGCTGCCGATCCCGATGGAGTTGCGATGGAAATCGAACAGGTGCTTGGACTGCCTGCAGAAGACTGCATCTTAGTTTCTGCGAAAACTGGTCAGGGAATTCAAGAATTGCTCGATATGGTTTGTCGGAAGTTGCCTGCGCCGCGACCTGCAAAGACTGACAAGCTTCGCGGGCTGATTTTCGACGCAAAATATGATGATTATCGCGGAGTTGTGGTCTATGTCCGAATTTTCGATGGCACGCTAAAAGTCGGCGACAAGATTCGCATGATGGGAACTGGTCGACACTTTATGGTCAGCGAATTGACGCGCTATACGCCGCATATCACGCGAGTGAAAGAACTTGGATGGGCACAGGTCGGTTCGATCAGCGCGAGCATCAAGAGTCTGGGCGATGTTCGAGTTGGCGATACGGTGACGCTTGATGGCTCACCTGCAGAAGAGGCGCTCGCGGGTTATGAAGAGCCAAAGCAGATGGTGTTCTGCGATTTTTATCCTTCGAGCGCTGATGCCGAAACGGGTACTGGCAAGAAGGCAAGTTTCGAAGCACTGCGCGAAGCGATCGAAAAACTCAGTCTCAACGATGCAAGTTTCACTTTCGAGGTTCAGCATTCCGAAGCGCTTGGTTTCGGATATCGCTGCGGATTTCTTGGACTGCTCCACATGGACATCATTCAAGAACGACTCGAGCGCGAAGGTGGTGTTGAAATTGTGCAGACAGCGCCAACGGTCAAATATCTTGTGGACTTAACCACGGGAGAGCAAGTCGAAATTCATAATCCTGCGGATTTGCCAGATCCATCACAAATGGCTGCAATTCGCGAGCCAATTGCAAAGTTGGAGATCATGTGTCCGACCGAAAATATCGGCGACTTGATCAAGTTGTGCGATAGCCGACGCGGCATTTTTAAGGCGCAGCGATTTCTCAGCGAAGGCCGCCAGATTCTGGATTATGAATTGCCGATGGCAGAGATCATCTATGACTTTTATGACAAGTTGAAATCGCTCACACGCGGATATGGAACGATGGATTATCACGTTGTCGCATATCGAGCCGACAACTTGGCAAAGGTCAACATTCTGGTCAACGGCGAAGTGGTTGAAGCGCTCAGCTTGATTTGCCATCGATCAACCGCTGAGATTCGCAGTCGCTTGATCTTGTCGAAGTTGAAGAAGCAAATCGATCGACATCAATTCGAAATCGCGTTGCAGGCCGCAGTGGGTGGAAAAGTCATTGCTCGCGAATCGATCCAAGCGATGCGAAAAAATGTGACTGCGAAGTGCTATGGCGGCGATATCAGCCGCAAGCGCAAGTTGTTGGAAAAGCAGAAAGAAGGCAAAAAGCGAATGAAGCAGATCGGATCTGTTTCCATTCCGCAGGAAGCTTTCTTGGCAGTTCTCGAACAGAGCGAGTGATTGCGCACTCTTTGCCAGTTGCAAATCTTAAACTTCGGCTTGAACATCAGGCTATTCTTCGGCAATGCGAATGACAGCTTCTATCGTTGCCACATCCGTGCTTTCAAGCGCGCTCACGGCATTTTTTATGAGTGGTCTCGATCACTCGGCTTCGGCGCGCGTCATGCCTCTGCCGCAGGATATCGGGCCAGCCGATGCGCTTGTGCTTTCTGGCAAGAGTGATCTGCGCGTCACGAATGTTGATGGGCGAATCAGTTGGTCAGATCAGCCGAGTAGTCGAGCCTTTTCAATTGGCACAGTGCATGTGGGGCGAATTCTTGGCGCACTCTTGCAGAGCGATAAATTTTCGGCAGAGGAATCTGAATTGGCTTCATCGCGACAGAAAACAGGCGAAGAGTTTGAAGCTCGTTACAAGGCAATGTTGGAGAGGGCAAAAGGAATCGAAAAAGACTCGCCCGAATTTCCTGCGGCTCGTGCTGAGTTCGAGGACTTTCAGCAGGAATACACAGCATGGAATACTCAGAGCGAAAAGGAAGTGGATGCGATGCGCACCCGCCATTATCAAACTGCCTATGCCGATTTGCGTGAAGCGGTCGAAGTCGTTTCCGATCGTCGCAAGATTGACTTGGTCATGCGCTTCGTTCCCGCAAGTGACAAGATTGTTTCGGGCGAGGAAGCCAGCATTGCGCAACAGTTGATGGCACGCACATTCTTGCGATCGCCAGATTCCATCGACATCACAGAAGACATCTTGACGGAAATGAATTTGCAAGCACCAAAGAAAGACTGAGTTATTATGAGTCGAACCATGAATCCATCAACAAAACCATCCTCAGGTCAAGGTCTTCTCATCGTGTTTGGATCATTGCTCGCCGGAATGTTGGGCGCATTTCTCGCGCTTTCAGTTTCGGGAACGCCCGCAGTCGCAATGAGAATGTTGCCCACTGATCTCGGGCCTGCCGACGCGTTGATTCTTTCTGGCAAGGGTGGCAATGTCACAGTGACCAATCAAGAAGGCCGCATGGCGTGGTCTGATTCGCCGTCGTCTCGGGCATACAGCGTCGCATGTGTTTACATCGATCCGATTTTGAAGGGAATTTTATCTGGTGATCGATTCTCCAACGATCGATCGAAGTTTGACGAAGAGGCAAAAATTCAGGGACAGGAATTTGAACGAAAGAGCAAAGCGCTGCAAGAGAAATATCCAGATTTGAAGCAGGGAGATGCAGCGTATGAAAGTGCTCGCGGCGAATACAAAGCACTTCAAGGCGAGTATGAAAAATGGTTGACGGCTCTGCAAAAAGTTCAATCGAAGCACATGGCTGAACAAGTTGAGAAGGCATATGGAGAATTGATCGCTGCTGTGGACATCGTCGCCGAGCGCAGAAAGATCGACTTTGTTTATCGATTCATTCCGCCCGCACATGCGTTCGAGTCTTCAGAACTCGCATCTGCAATGATGCAAGTCCAGGCACGAACATTCTTGCGATCGCCTACCGGAACCGACATCTCCGAAGATGTGATCAAGGAACTGGGACTACCGGCGGCGCCGTAATTGGATCTTTGGCTGGATCTTTGGCTGCATCCTTTGCAGGCGCATTCACAGGCGCATTCACAGGCGGACAGTTTGATGCTGCTGGCGTGATCGGTCCGATTGGTGTGATTCGACGAAGTTCGCCAAGCGGAGTTGTCAGTGCCTCGTTCATCGGATCCGAGGATTTTTTTGATCCTGCATCTGATCCACCATCAGATCCAGAATTTTTGGCTTTCGATCCAACTGGACGATCGACGACCGCGCAGATCACAGGATTCTGCACAGATCCGTCAGAAAGCAATCTGATGTATTGGCCGTCGAAACTCCAAGTTCCATTGTGGCTCGCTCTGGAAAGAAGCGCAGGATCTTTCCTTGGTGGTGAACTTGCCGAAGCTGGACTTGATTCAAGTTGATACCTCCCATCTGCTGTAAGAATCAAACTTCCGCCGGGACCGCTCCACTTTCCAACATATAAATCTTCGGGTG
>Ga0114971_10002901_pt1 | contig 11707 bp, 14 predicted proteins | sample M_140625_MF_Meta_FD_87320 | JGI IMG/M metagenome (GOLD analysis project Ga0114971, IMG submission 87320) | Freshwater microbial communities from Lake Montjoie, Canada to study carbon cycling - M_140625_MF_MetaG | ecosystem: Environmental > Aquatic > Freshwater > Lake | place: Lake Montjoie... | reverse complement strand
TTTTTAATAGATAATTTGCCTGATGGTTATAAAATGGTATTCAATCTATATGCAATAGAAGGTTATAAACACCACGAAATTGCAGAGTTACTTGGTATTAAGGAAGGAACTTCCAAATCACAATTATCACATGCAAGAAAAATGTTACAGAATAATATTAGCAAATTAAAAAATTATACTAATGGAACCGAATAAATTAGAAACTCAAATAAGAGAGCAACTTAATGCTCGCGAAATCCAACCTAGCCCAACGGCATGGGATCGATTGGACGCGATGTTGACGTTAGCGGAAGATAAAAAAACCAAACGTATCGCTTTTCTTTCCTATAGAAATATCGGACTTGCAGCAAGTATTTTGCTTTTAGTTTCTTTAGGCTTGTTTTACTTTTCTCCAAAAGAAAACGTTACTAAACCAGAAGAAAATGTTGTAATTGTAAATGATAGCAATAACAATAACAATAACAATTTCAATGACAATAGCAATAACAAAATCAATAGGAATTACAATAGCAATAAAAATATAATTTACAACAATAATCAATCTTCAAGCATGAAACAAGTCGCAGAAACTCCAATACATGACCAGCAACCAATAGTTAATCCATTAATTATTCAGGAAAAAGAAATTGAGTTTATTAGTAACGAAGTTATTGCACAAAATCAATTTCCAAAAGTGATGGAGCTTTCACAAGAAATTAAGGTTTCCAATGCAATAAAAGTAAATGCTCTTGAATTATTAGCAGCTGTAGATAAACCAACAAAAATTAATACCAGCTCAAAAATTAAAGTAAACGCCAACAGTCTTTTATCTCAAGTCGACGGAGAATTAGACCAAACTTTTAAAGAAAAAGCATTAAAAAGAATAACCAAAAATTACAAGGAAATTAAAGTTGCTTTCCAAACAAGGAACAACGAATAATAGCAATTACAATTTCAAAAATCAATTTCAATCACAATTTTTAAAACCAACAAAATGAGAAATTTTACAATTTACTTAGCGCTAGCACTGTGTTTATTAGCTAGCAAATTAGTTGCTCAAGAAACTTTTGAAAGCAAGGCTAAAGCTATTGCCGAAAAAATAACTTTCATTACAAATGAAGAAAAAGCCAATTTAAAAAACGAAGTGGAAGAAGTGAATTTGCAACTTGAAAAAGGCACCATAACCAAAGAGCAAGCACAAACTAGAAAGAAACAACTAGCAGAAGATAGAGCAACAATTATTGAAAATAGAATTGCAGTTGCTCAACTGGAATTAAAAGATTTAGTGCAAAAACAAGTAGATGGGAAAATAGTTGAAAATGACACATTAATTCACGGAAGATACTCACTTGCTTTTCCATCTTTTAAAATTACAACTAAGGTAATAGATAGTACTTATATAGGAGTAGAAGGAGCTAGAAAAAAGTATTTTATGAATAATAAAGGTGATCACGAAAAGCGAACAACTACTCAAGCGATTTATGCAACAGGGGCTAACAATCTTGTTACTAATGGTGCAGTAGCCAATTCCGATTTTAATTACAATAGATCTTATTTTTTTGAATGGGGATTATCTTTCAACACCCGAATTTTTAAAACTAACAATATTTACCACTTTAAATACGGCTTAACAGGGGTTTATAATATGTTGACAGCATCGGAAAATCGTTATTTTGTAGATACTAATGGGCAAACAAATTTAGCAACTTACCCAACTGATTTGTGCCAAAAGTATACTTATTTTAAAAATGTTTTTGTAACTATCCCGTTGTACTTAGAATTTGATTTTTCTAAAAAACAATTCGATAAAAACAATAATAGAATCTTTCAAATTGAAAAAGGGTTTAGATTTGGTGTTGGAGGCTTTGTTGGGTATAATACTAATTCAAAACAATTTCTTTCTTATGAGGTAAACGGATACAGAATAGATGAAAGGCAAAAAGGAAATTGGAATGTTCCAGATTGGAATTATGGTTTGAGTACTTATGTTGGATATAAACAAACTAGTTTGTATTTGAAATACGATTTGAATCCAATGTTTGAAAACAATATTGTGAAACAAAATAATATTTCATTAGGAGTTCGGTTTGACTTCAATTAAAAAGAATTTGTTAAGTTAGTTGTATTTCAACCTACAAGGTTTTTAAAACCTTGTGGGTTTTTTTATTTAAAAACGTGTAACTTTGAAAGCTTAGAACCTATAATCATAGAACCTAAAATTGATTACCAAAGAAACCATAGATAAAGTTTATGATGCTGCTCGAGTAGAGGAGGTTATTGGCGATTTCGTACAATTAAAACGCGCCGGTAGCAACTACAAAGGGTTAAGTCCTTTTTCAGATGAGCGATCTCCTTCGTTCATGGTTTCGCCTGTGAAACAAATTTGGAAAGATTTTAGTTCCGGAAAAGGAGGAAATTCTGTGGCTTTTATAATGGAGCACGAACACTTTACCTACCCAGAAGCCATTCGTTATTTGGCAAGAAAATACAACATCGAAATTGAAGAAATCGAACTTTCGAACGAAGAAAAAGAAGTTGCCAACGAGAAAGAAAGTTTATATTTGGTTTCGGAATTTGCAAGCAATTATTTTCAAGATGTTTTGCTTAATACTGAAGAAGGAAAAGCAATTGCCTATACTTATTTCAAAGAACGTGGTTTTACTAACGAAACCATCAAAAAATTTAATTTAGGATATTCTCCCAACACCTGGGATGCTTTAACTAAAGAAGCTCTAGGAAAAGGATATAAATTAGAATTTTTAGAAAAAACAGGCCTTACCATTGTTGGCGAAGACAAACAGTTTGACCGATTTAAAGGTCGTGTAATGTTTCCTATTCAATCCATGTCGGGTCGGGTTTTAGGTTTTGGAGGAAGAATTTTAACCAACGATAAAAAAGCGGCCAAATATTTAAACTCCCCCGAAAGCGATTTGTACCACAAGAGCAAAGTCTTGTATGGGATTTTTCATGCCAAACAAGCCATTGCCAAATTAGATAATTGCTTTTTGGTTGAAGGATATACGGATGTTATTCAGATGCACCAAGCCGGAATTGAGAATGTTGTTTCCTCTTCGGGAACTGCTTTAACTTCGGATCAAATTCGTTTAATTAATAGACTTACTAAAAATATTACCGTTCTTTTTGATGGTGATGCTGCCGGATTAAGAGCTTCTATCAGAGGAATCGATTTGATTCTTGAAGAGGGAATGAATGTTAAAGTGTGTACTTTCCCTGATGGAGAGGATCCGGATAGTTTTGCAAAGAAAACACCGCTACAAGACTTGACGAAGTACCTTGAAGACAACGCTATGGACTTTATTCAGTTCAAAGCTTCTCTTTTAATGAAGGATGCTAAGAACGATCCTATCAAAAAAGCCGATTTAATTCGGGACATGGTGGCTAGTATTTCTAAAATTCCAGATAGAATAAAACGGGAAGTTTATATTCAAGAAGTATCCCGAATTATGGATATTTCAGAAGAAGTGCTTTTCAATACCTTGGCACAGCTAGTAAAAAAAGACATCAACGAATTAGGAAAAAAGCAAAAAGAGGAGCAAAAAGCATTTGAAGTTGTAAAAAATGAAAATGTTGTAGCTGCAGTTAATGTAGATATCCAATTTGAATTGGAACATAAAATTATTGAAATTTTATTAATCTATGGTAATGTAGAAGATGACTTTGAGGAAGTACTACTTAAAACTAATGAAAACGGAGAGCTAGAAGAGGTTAAAGAAGTGAATAAGTACAAAGTGCACCAACGCATTTTTTTAAGTCTTCAGGAAGATGAAATAGAATTCGCAAATCCTTTGTTTAAAAACATCTATAACGATTTGATTCATTATTTTAATCAAAACGAATCGTTTGTTTTAGACCAATATTTATCCCAACTACCAAGCGAATTTTCTCAGGAAGTTACCAGCATCTTGATGAACGATGAACGCGAAACTTTGCACAATTGGGAAGCAAAAAATATTTTCGTTAAAGGCAAAGATAAAACTATTAGCCAATACGTATCTGAAACGATAGTAACACTTCGTTGGTATTTGGTAAATAAAATAATAGATGAATTAAAATCCTCTATAACTAAAGATTCAGAAACTGATAATACCGAAACACTTTCTTTGGTGATGGATTATTTGGGCTTGACCAATATATTTTCTAAAAAACTAGGGAGAGTAATCTCAAGGCACAATTAAAAAAAATCTTGAAATCAATTGGTTTTGGGGCTTACCAATTGAAATATATTAAACTATCGCTAAATTTTTGGCTTTATTAACCAAATCAACTAAGTTGGATACGTTTAATTTTTGCAATAGACGAAGCTTGTAGGTACTTATCGTCTTTTCGTTTAATCCTAAAATCTTTGATATTTCGTTATTCTTCTTGCCATCACTAAGAAAACGCAACACTTCTACCTCTCTGTTAGATAATTTCCTGTGAAGTTGCCCATTTTTGTTTTGCTTAGAAATGAGTGCTAAATTTCTTTTAACCGGTTCATTCATTGTCACTATGCCTTGGGATACTTTTTGTATCATTAATTCTAAGGCTTCTAATTTTGATGATTTATGAATATAGCCACATGCACCAGCTTTTATTGCATTAGATGAATATATTTGTTCGTTTAAGTTGGTAAAAACTAAAACCTTTGTATTCGGAAAGCTCTTAATTATCGCTTTCAATTCATAAATGCTGTTCAATCCATGTAATTCGAGATCGATTACCAAAACATCTACTATTTTGTTTTTTAAAGCCTCCTGGATCATCAAATAACTTCCAATTTGAGAAGTTATATAAATGGCGGGATGGTCTTTAAAGTAAGATTTAACGCCATAATGCACCACAGGTACATTATCAGCTAGACAAACACTTATCATAACTTTAATTTTATTTCTTAATAATTAAAAACTCCTAATTATTTAAAGATATGAAAATAATTCTACAACACCAAGGAATTTTTAATTAATTTTTGAATTCCTTTGGTATTATACAGACCGGAATAGATTCCATCTTATGTTTGTTGGCATTGTTAAGTCTTATATATATTTTAAGAACTTCTTTTTCTCTTTCAGAATAAATAGGTTGAATAATTTCAGAATCATTTTCTAGCATCGCCCATTCTAACTCTTCGTAGCTTGCACCCAATTGATCTTCATCGGTTCGGTTGTCACCAAATAGTCCGTCAGTAGGTTGTGCTTCTTGAATTGAAATTGGAATTTGTAAATATTCGCCAAGCGCAAAAACATCACTTTTCATCAAATCGGCAATCGGACTTATATCTACTCCACCGTCCCCATATTTAGTATAAAATCCTACTCCAAAATCTTCTACTTTGTTCCCTGTTCCAGTAACTAAGTAGCTATTAATTCCAGCAAAATAATACAAAGTGGTCATTCGTAATCGTGCACGGGTATTTGCTAATGCCAAATTGTATTTAGTTTCGTCAGCACTAGTTGGCATTTGTTCTTTAAACGTATCGTAGATTGTTGTTAAATTAGCTTCAGAATTACTAACATTTGGAAATCTTTTTTGCAATTGGCTAATGTGTTCTTTTCCTCTGTTTACCTGATTTTCGGCTTGGTAAATAGGCATTTCCACACACAAAGTTGGCAAACCAGTTTGAGCACACAAGGTTGAAGTAACTGCAGAATCAATTCCGCCTGAAATTCCAACTACAAACCCACTAACTTTTGCAGTTGTAGCATAGTTTTTTAACCAGTTAACAATATGTTCATTAACTTTTTCTACTGCAATTGTGCTTTTTTTCCCCATTGTTTAAGAATTAATTTAGATTTGGTAATGTATATTTGCAAAAATATTAAATTTAAGTATGCAAAAATATATTTATCTCTTCGCATTTGCACTATTATTTTTTTCTTGTAATAAACAAAGTAAAATTGAAACTGCTGTTGAAAAAATTCCTATTAAAATGAAGTTGCATCGTTTTGAACAGGCCTTTTTTGATGCCAAAGTCGAAGATTTAGCCAAAGTAAAATTGAATTATCCTGATTTTTTCCCTATTGAAACGCCAGATAATATTTGGATTTCCAAAATGCAAAATCCACTATGGAGAGAATTGTATGCCGAAGTGGAAAAAAAATATAAAAATTTTGATAGCCAACAAGCCTATATTGAAGATTTATTTAAACATATTAAATACTATTTTCCAACCATTATAACGCCACAAATTTATACTGCAATTGGAGAAATGGATTATCTAAATAAAGCTATTTATTCTAACGATAAATTAGTTATTGCTTTGGAATTATATTTAGGTAAAGAGCATAAGTTTTATTCGGAATTCCCAGCTTATTTAAGACAAAATTTTGAACAAAGACAAATGCTTCCGGATGTTGTTTCTAGTTTTTCGTATGGAATTTTACCACCTTTAAAGGATAAAGAATTACTTTCTTTAATGATTGATTCAGGTAAAGAGTTGTATTTGAAAGATATTTTATTACCAAAATATACCGACGCTGAGCGAATAGGTTATACCGAAGAACAAATAAATTGGTGTGCTGAAAATGAAGATTATATGTGGCAGTTTTTTGTGAGTAATAAATTACTTTACAACACCGATTCAAGATTGCCAAATCGATTTATAAATTTGGCGCCATTTTCTAAATTTTATTTAGAAATCGATAACGAGACTCCGGGTAGAGTAGGGCAATGGTTGGGTTGGCAAATAGTTCGATCTTACATGGAAAACAATGAAGTTCCGGTTTCTCAATTGCTAAAAATGGATGCGAAAGAACTATTTGAACAATCAAAATACAAACCAAAGAAATAATGGATAAAAGCGAAACTTCCGAAATAAAATTTACAATTGAATTAGACGAAAATAAAGTTCCAGAAAAACTATCTTGGACTGCCCAAGATGGCGGAATTCAAGATGAAGCAGCCAAAGCAATAATGCTATCTATTTGGAATAGCGAAAAGAAAGAATCGCTGCGAATAGATTTATGGACGAAAGATATGCCTGTAGATGAGATGAAAATTTTTATTCACCAATCGCTTGTGGCAATGGCAGAAACCTATGAGCGTGCTACCAATGATGAAAAAATGACCGCTACTATGCGCGACTTTACGGATTATTTTGCAGAAAAATTGGAGTTGAAGTAGTTAAATTCACTTCGATTAAAACGTATTCAAATCTTTAAAGACTTCTTCATTTATTTCGTCAATATAATTCAAAAGTGCCTCTTTGCCAGTTCCTTCAGTTGCTGAGGTTACAAAATAAGGAGGAATTTCTTCCCAATTGTTGGCATGAAGTTGTTTTTTGTAAGCCGCAATATGGGAGTCGATTTTGGTTTTACTAATTTTGTCTGCTTTGGTAAAAATAATACAAAATGGAATCTCGGTTTCGCCAAGGTATTCTAAAAATTCTAAATCTATTTTTTGGGCTTCCAATCGAATGTCAATTAAAACAAAAGCACATACTAGTTGTTCTCTACTTTCAAAATAATCGGTGATAAATTCTTGAAACACCTGTTTTGTTTTTTTAGAAACACGGGCATAACCATAGCCAGGTAAATCTACTAAAAACCAATTAGCATTAATTTTAAAATGATTAATTAATTGTGTTTTCCCAGGTTTTCCAGAAGTTTTCGCCAAGTTTTTATGATTGGTAATCCTATTTATTAGCGATGATTTTCCAACATTAGATCGTCCAATAAAAGCATATTCAGGCAAACGTTCTAAAGGACATTTAGAAACGTCAGAGTTGCTAATTATAAATTCGGCGGTGTTAATTTTCATCTAGTAGTTTTTTTGCTTCTTCCAATAAAACAGGAATGTCTTTCATTATTATTTTCCAAATTAAAATATCATCCACAGAATCGTAAGTATGGATGACTCTATTTCGTAAGTCAACAATTATTCTGGAATAAGAAATGGATATGTTTGGATTTGTTTTTAAGAGTTTGCCCATAGCTTCGCCTATAATTTCAATCTCTCTTTCTACAGCTCTTCTTTTAGTTTTGTTAGATAGGTATATATCAAGAAGGCGTTGTTTGTCTAAATGGTCATCTATAGAATTAATAGCTTCAATAATATCTACCAAATATTTCTTTTCTTCACGGTTTATCATATTAACTGAATTTTTGTTTCGTTAATACTTTCAATAAGGTATGGATTTTTTAGTGTTTTTTCGGCAACTAAATCAACTTTTTTTTTTAATAATTGTTCTAAATCATTAACTAAATTGAAGTAGTTTGTGCCATAAATTTCATAATCTAAATCATCCGAAAATGCGTATAAAAAATCTACATCACTTTCTGAATTGAATTTATCAGTAGTAGCGCTTCCAAATAGGAAAGCTCTTATTACACCATACTTGGTGAAAAGCTCTTTAATTTTTGGTAAGTTTTTTTCTACTGATTTTTCCATACAAATAAGTTATTTTGATTCTTTTAAAGTTTCACTTTTTTCTTGCAACCACACTTCTAGTAATCTGTTAAATTCTTTAGGTTGCTCCATCATTGCTGCATGCCCGCATTTATCTATCCAATAAAGGGTAGAATTAGGTAGTAATTTTTCAAATTCTAAAGCAACTTCAGGAGGTGTAACACTATCGTTTCTTCCCCAAATAATACAAGTAGGCACGTGCATTTTTGGTAAATCTTTAGCCATATTATGACGAATAGCACTCTTAGCAATTGTAAGTGTTTTTATTAGTTTTATTCGGTCGTTTGCCATTTCATAAACTTCATCAACTATTTCTTTAGTGGCAATTTTTGGATCATAAAAAACCGCTTCTGCCTTTTTCTGAATATACTCATAATCACCTCTTCTAGGATAACTATCTCCCATGGCGCTTTCATAAAGTCCAGAGCTTCCTGTAATTACAAGTCCAAGCATTTTTTCAGGATACATTTTAGTATGGTACAAAGCAATATGTCCACCAAGAGAATTACCCAATAATATTACTCTCTCAAATCCTTTAAAAGTAATAAAGTCTTTTACGTATTTTGCAAATGCTTTTACATTAGTTTTTAAAATGTTTAGGGTATAAATTGGGAGTTCTGGAATAACAATTTTATAGCCTCTTTGCGAAAAATAATTAGTCACACCATCAAAATTACTAAGCCCTCCCATTAAGCCATGTAAAATTACAATTGGAATTCCTTCTCCAATTTCTAAATATTTATAGCGACCTTCTTTTTTAATGATTTTATCCATTTTAAAAACCCTTTTTTCAATTGTTACAAATATAGACTTTTATCTTAACAATAATATGTTGGTGTAATTATTTACTTCTATCCACTAGCTAAAGCAAATAGCTTACTATTTTATTTACATTTTCTTAATATCCGTTGCTTGAGTCCGTTGTTAAATATTTTTTAAAACTCCCACTTTATTTTTTTTAAATAATTAGCAATAAAATATTTATTTACGGTCAATTTTTTTAGAATAATTTATCATTTTAAGGTTTTATCTAATTATTTTCATGATTATTAGGAATGTTAAAACTTTAAAAATAATTTAAATTACAAAACTTATTAACAATGTGGTAGAAAGTGGTAAAAGGTGGTAAAATATTTTATATTTTTGCTAAAGTCATTTAATAATAACATTTTTTGAATTCAATAATCGGAACATATGAGTGCAAGGTAGATGCTAAAGGGAGGTTGCTGTTGCCAGCTCCTTTCAAAAAGCAATTAACCGATTGTCTTCAAGACGGATTTGTCTTGAAGCGCTCTGTTTTTCAACCTTGTTTGGAGTTGTATCCAATGAAGGAGTGGGAAGTTATGATGCAAAAAATCAACAAGTTAAATCGATTTGTAAAAAAGAATAATGATTTTATTCGACGTTTTACTGCAGGAGTAAAAGTGGTTGAGATTGATGCTCTAGGCCGCTTACTGGTTCCTAAAGATTTAACCAGTTTTGCTCAAATAAATAAAGATTTAGTATTGTCATCAGCAGTGAATATAATAGAAATCTGGGATAAAGATTTGTATGAAAAAGCAATCGACGATTCGATAATTGATTTTGCAGACTTAGCAGAGGAAGTAATGGGAGATGTAAATGATGTTGACAATGGAATATCATAATCCTGTTTTATTAAAAGAAACCGTTGATGGGTTAAATATAAATCCTAATGGAATTTATGTTGATGTCACTTTTGGAGGTGGAGGACATTCGAAAGAAATTTTGAGTCGTCTTGGACCTAATGGAAAATTATTTGGTTTTGATCAAGATGAAGATGCTTGGGAAAATACTTTGATAGATGATAGATTTATTTTAATTCAGGAGAATTTTAGATATATAAAACGTTTTTTGAGATTTCATGGAATAAAACAAGTTGATGGGATTCTTGCCGATTTGGGAGTTTCTTCACATCAATTTGACGTTCCCGAAAGAGGTTTTTCTACTCGTTTTGATGCCGATCTTGATATGCGAATGAGTAAAAAAAACCAGCTGGATGCTAGCAAAGTTATCAATGAATACGATGAAGCTAGTTTGAAACGGGTGTTTTTAGATTATGGCGAATTAAAAATCGCACCTGCATTAGCAAGAACAATTACCGAAGCAAGAGAGATTAAAGCTATTGCAACTTCAGATGAATTAAAAATTGTTTTGAATAGGTATTTGCCTGATCAATTTAAAAATAAAGTTTTAGCTCAGATTTACCAAGCAGTTCGAATTGAAGTGAACCAAGAAATGGAAGTACTGAAAGAGTTTTTAGAACAATCGCTAGAGATTCTCAAGCCAGAAGGAAGATTAAGTGTGATTTCCTATCATTCACTCGAAGACCGGTTGGTAAAACGTTTTATGAAAAATGGTTTATTTGAAGGAGAACCTGAGCGCGATTTCTTCGGAAATTTTTCGGTCCCGTTTAAAACCATTGGAAAACTAATTGTTCCAAACGAGGCAGAAATAAAAAGCAACAACCGAGCACGAAGTGCTAAATTACGAATAGCAGAAAAGAAATGATAAGCAGTGTTCAGTGTTCATTTTTTTTCTTACTGAACAATAATCACTGAGTACTGAATACTGATCTCTGAACACTAATGAAAATGAAAGGCGGAGTAATAAACATATTAAAAGCGAGATTTCTAGTAAATGAAGATGCCACTAAAACCTGGCGCTTTCTTCTTTTTTTAGTAGTATTAGCTATAATAATGATTGCCAATTCGCATCAATACGATCAAAAAATATTTCAAATTGCAGATTTGACTAACGAAGTAAAAGAATTGCGATCTGAGTTTGTAGACCGCCGTTCGGAGTTAATGAAATTACGTATGGAGTCAACGGTTTCTGAAAAAATGAAAAAAAGAGGGGTACTTTCATCGCAAGTGCCACCGCAAAAAATAAAAGTAAAAAAAACAGAAGAAAAAAGTTTCTTTAAAAAAATATGGCAGTAGAAGATAAACATATCTCTTACCGAATTTATTTGATTGCATCCGTTGTCTTTTTGATGGCGGTTGCAATTACCATTAAATTAACTAATATCCAATGGGTTCATGGTGATAAATACAGAAAATTAGCGAAAGAAAGAACAGTTAAAACTTTTGTAATTCAGGCTAATAAAGGAAATATTTATTCTTCAGACGGAAGCCTTTTGGCAACTTCCATACCAAATTATACTATTCGTTTTGACGCTGTAGTTCCTAAAGAAGAAGATTTTGAGAAATATGTAAAACCACTTTCGGATGATTTAGCAAAATTATTAGGTAAACCAAGTTCGTATTTTCAGGCAATATTGCGTAAAGCAAGAAACAATAAAAAC
>Ga0114971_10002900_pt1 | contig 11708 bp, 6 predicted proteins | sample M_140625_MF_Meta_FD_87320 | JGI IMG/M metagenome (GOLD analysis project Ga0114971, IMG submission 87320) | Freshwater microbial communities from Lake Montjoie, Canada to study carbon cycling - M_140625_MF_MetaG | ecosystem: Environmental > Aquatic > Freshwater > Lake | place: Lake Montjoie... | reverse complement strand
TATTGCAAACTGCCAGCAATCCATACATCAGTATTATAGGTCCGATAGAAAGTGCGGCAAAGAGAATTAGCATCATGGGGATTTGTAATAAAGTTGCGGGTATGCTAAGTCCATTAATATTGGGCGCGTTGGTTCTTAAAAATGCTGGTAAAATTGAAGAGGAAATTGGTAAAGCCACTGACCCTGCGATAAAGGAAAAGCTGTTAAATGAACTTGCCTCTAGAGTAATCACTCCTTATATCATAATAGCTATTGCATTGGTTTTATTAGCCCTCATGATTAAAAGATCATCACTTCCCGAAATAGACACCAATGCAGAAGATAGTACGGATCAAACTCAAGTTGCCAAAACCAATGTATTCCAGTTTCCCCATTTGGTATTGGGCGTGATCTGTCTATTTTTATATGTAGGAGTAGAAGTAATGGCAGGAGATGCGATTGGCGTATATGGAAGACAGTTAGGTATGCCACTTGATGAAACAAAATACTTTACCACCTTTACGCTATTGTCAATGCTAGTAGGATATGTTATTGGAATTTTTACGATTCCGAAATATTTATCTCAACAAAATGCATTGGCGATCTCAGCAGTGCTAGGTATCATTTTTAGTATCGGTGTATTTGTAACCCAAGGATATGTAGCCATCAGTTTTATTGCATTACTTGGATTAGCCAATGCTTTGATGTGGCCAGCGCTTTTCCCATTGGCTATTAGCGGATTGGGGAGATTTACCAAAACCGGTGCTGCATTGCTTATTATGGGTATTGCCGGCGGTGCAGTAGTGCCCTTATTATATACAACACTAAAGGATAAAGGAATTGCCACCAACGAAGTTTCTTTTCTTATTTGCATGCTTCCTGCCTATGTCTACATACTTTTTTATGCATTAAAAGGTTATGCAATTGGAAAGAAAGTTGCTGGTTAATTAAATAAATAATTCTTGTAAGTCTACCCAAAAATTTCATTGGGTAGACTTAATAAATTTCATAAATTCAATACTAAATATCCTCAAAAATTTTAAAATAAAAACTCTTTATTCAATGAACTATTTTTTTAATCGTTTTTATTTATCGATATTTTTTATTGCAGGTTTTATGCCAACAACAAAGGCGCAAAAAATAAATACTCTTCCAACTAATAATCAATCAACCACTAAAACAGATTGGCTGATAAGTCCTATCAGCCAAAAAGCTGAAGTAATTGAAGAGGGTAACCAAATTACGCTTAACAATGGTTTGGTGAAAAGAGTATTTAAAATTTCACGGAATCTAGTTTGTATAGATTATACCAATCTCACTAACGGACAACAGTTGCTGCGTGCAGTAAAGCCCGAAGCAAAGATATTTTTGGATGGTAAACAATACAATATTGGAGGCTTAGAAGGTCAAAAAGAAAATGCTTATCTACTCCCAGAGTGGTTAGAAGATATGCAGGTGGGCAATGAAGATTTTGTATTGGTCAACCATTCAGTAACCGATATAAAACCCTTTCTTAATTGGAAGCCTACCACCTGGATGATGAACCAACCTGCTGTTAAAGGAAAACAACTCATCCTTGAATTTGAATCCCCCTTACCAACTTTTAAAGGATTGATTGTAAAAGTAAACTATGAATTGTATGACGGCATTCCATTAATAGTAAAATGGATTTCTATTGAAAATAAAAGCGATAAAACTTTTAAACTGAACCGAGTTATCAATGAAGTTCTTGCATTGGTAGAAGAAGAAAGTGCGGTAGTAGGTACACCAGAGGAGATGAAAAAGCAGCATGGGATTTATGTAGAAACAAACTACGCCTTTAACAACGCCATGAGGTATGACATTAGTGATCAAACGACTCATTGGAAAACAGATTCTAATTACACCTCGCAAGTAAATTATAATTATCAAACTCCTTGCTTGTTGGAAGTATATCCTGAAAAGGCTCCTGGTATTGAATTACAGATTGGAGAAGTATTTAAATCTGTAAGAACGCATGAACTTTTAATGGACAGTTACGATCGGCAAAGAAGAGGTTTGATGATTAAAAAAATGTACCGAACGGTAGCACCCTGGACTACACAGAACCCTATTTTTATGCATTTAGTCAGCAGAAATGATGACCAAGTTCGATCAGCGATTGATCAATGTGTAGCTACAGGATATGAAGCGGTAATTTTAAGTTTCGGCAGTCATTTAAATATGGAGGACAGTTCTACGAGTAATATTTCCAGATGGAAAGAACTAACAAATTATGCTCACAGCAAACATATTTTATTGGGTGGATATTCATTGTTTAGCAGTCGAAAAATAAGTAATGAAGATGATGTGGTGGATGTAAAAACTGGAAAACCTGGAGGAGCTTTTTTTGGCAATGCCCCTTGCTTTGGTAGCAAATGGGGTTTGACTTACCGTGATAAAATAAAATATTTTTTTACACAAACAGGATTTGATATTTGGGAAAATGACGGTCCTTATCCTGGTGATGTTTGTGCATCAACCACCCATCCTGGCCACAAAGGATTCGATGACTCTCAATGGCGTCAGATGGAAATTCAAAAGGAATTGTATCATTGGCTAAATGAAAGAGGTGTTTATATCAATGCGCCCGATTGGTATTTTTTAGATGGAACCCACAAAATCGGCATTGGTTACCGAGAAGTAAATTTTTCTTTATCTAGAGATCAGCAGAAAATATTAAATCGCCAAAATATTCATGATGGCACAATTGAAAAAACAGGTGCTATGAGTTGGGGATTTGTACCACTCACTAAATATCAAGGAGGCAATCAATCAGCAGTACTTGAGCCATTGAGCGAACATCTGAAAGATTATGAACAACTGATGATCCAATATTATGGTGCTGGGGTGCAGGCTTGTTATCGTGGCCCTAGATTGTATGACACTGAAGTGACTAGATTACTGGTCGAGAAAACAATTAATTGGTATAAAAAATACCGCAATATTCTCAATTCAGATATGATTCAATTGCGTCGTGCAGACGGAAGGGATTGGGATGGATTTCTTCATGTAAGCCCTTCGCTTCAGCAAAAAGGATTGCTGATGGTTTATAATCCATTAAAAGAAAAGATTACTAGGACAATTAATGTACCACTTTATTATACAGGTCTTACCGATAAAGCAGTAGTTAAAATAAAAGATTCGAATCCCTTTTTAGCTAAACTAAACAGAAAATATGAAATTGAACTTACTCTAACGATTGAACCTGAAAATTACATTTGGGTGATTATTGAGTAAGCCAATGAAATTAAGTATCTTTAAAATCACGATTTTGCTATGAAATTATTTCTCTCAAAAAAAATGATTGGTGTTGTCAGCCTGCTTATTATTGCGGCTGTGCTAACCTTATTAGCGCTACCAAATGATAAGATTGACTTCAATACTCAAGTGAAACCAATTTTAAATAAAAAATGCATTACTTGTCATGGCGGTGTGAAACAAAAAGCTGGGTTTAGTCTTTTGTTTAGAGAAGAGGCATTAGGAAAAACTGAATCGGGTAAGCCTGCAATTATTCCTGGTCATCCTGAGCAAAGTGAATTAATCAAAAGAATCAATGCGAAAGATCCCGATGAAAGAATGCCCTATAAGCATGCTCCACTGACTGAAGCAGAGATAAATATTTTACAAAAGTGGATTAAACAAGGAGCTCAATGGGGTGAACACTGGGCTTATGTTTCAGTAAAAAATGAACCGATCCCTAACAATAGTAATTCATGGATAAAAAATAACATTGATCAATTTATTTTTTCTAAACTAAAAGAGGAAAATCTTTCTCCTTCAAAAGAAGCTGACAAATCTACCCTTCTCAGAAGAGTAAGTCTTGACCTTACCGGTTTGCCAGCTCCTGATAATATTGCTAACAAATTTTTACAAGCTGATAATGAAAAGGCTTATGAAAACCTAGTGGATGATTTATTATCTTCTCCCTCTTATGGTGAAAGGTGGACCTCTCTCTGGCTTGATTTATCTAGGTATGCAGATACCAAAGGATATGAAAAAGATGGCAATCGGAATATTTGGAAATACCGTGACTGGTTGATTCAGGCATTCAATGCAGACAAGCCTTACAATGAGTTTTTAACAGAGCAACTTGCAGGTGACTTAATGCCCAACCCCGATGATGCAAAATATATTGCTACCTCTTTTCACAGAAATACTATGACCAATGATGAGGGCGGTACCGATAATGAAGAGTTTAGAACAGCAGCAGTATTGGACAGAGTAAATACAACCTGGAGTGCATTAATGGGTACCACTTTTAATTGTGTACAATGTCACAGTCATCCCTACGACCCATTTAAGCACGATGAATATTATAAATTTTTAGCCTTTTTTAACAATAGTCGTGATGAAGATGCAGAATCGGATTACCCCCTTTTGCGACAGTTCAAAACAGAAGATAGTACAAAACTATTAGAGGTAATGGATTGGCTAAAGAAAAATACTACGGAAAATGAAGCGAAAGCATATTATTTATTTTTAAAAACTTGGCAACCCACTATCAACTCTTTAAACTGTGATGAGATCAATAATGGAACGGTGGCAACGGTAGTTAACCTTCGTAACAATGGATCTTGCAGGTTGAAAAATGCCCCTTTGAATGATCAAAAGCAATTAATTTTTAGATACCGATCAAGTTATAAAAATGTAAAATTGACTATCCATGTTGATAGCATCAACGGTCCTAAATTAGTTTCATTACCCATATCGGATACAAAAGGTTGGAAAATTGGAATCGTACCAATCACTCCTTTTTCTGGAAGACATTCATTGTATTTTAAAGCAAGCTGTCCTAGCTCTGCTGAAACCAATGCAGTCACACTTGAATGGTTTAAATTTTCTGATTATTTTCCAGGAAAAGGAAACCCTGGATATGAATTAGCTCAACAACAATTTATAGAATTGTTAAATACTTCTGCAGAAACTACCCCAGTGATGGTTGAAAATAGTCCTGAGTTATTTAGACCCTCCAATGTTTTTATAAGAGGGAATAGAACGGTGAAGGGCAAAGAAGTTACTCCTGATGTACCACAGGTGATGAATCCGATGCCCGCCAATGCTCCAAAAAACAGACTTGGAATGGCGATGTGGCTAACCGATAAAAAAAATCCTTTGGTAGCAAGAACAATGATCAACAGATTGTGGGAACAGTTGTTTGGATTTGGTATTGCTGAAACACTAGAAGATTTGGGAACACAAGGAATTACACCGACCCACAAAGAATTATTGGATTATCTTTCTTGGAAGTTTGCAAATGATCACCATTGGAGTATTAAAAAAATACTAAAAGAAATCGTTCTTTCCGCTACTTACCGACAAGACTCAAAGGTTACAAAAGAATTACTACAAAAAGATCCAAACAATAAAATGTATGCAAGAGGGCCAAGGGTAAGGTTATCAGCAGAACAAATCAGAGATCAAGCATTGAGCGTAAGTCATGTATTAAGTAACAAGATGTATGGAAAAAGTGTGATGCCATTTCAACCAGAAGGTGTATGGAAATCACCCTATTCCTCTAATACTTGGAAACTAAGTGAGGGAGATGATCAATTTAGAAGAGGTATTTATACTTTTTGGAAAAGATCAGCACCCTATCCATCGATGGCAACATTTGATGGAGCTACCAGAGAGGTTTGTATCACCCGAAGAATTAGAACCAATACTCCTTTGCAAGCATTGACAATAATGAACGATTCATCATACTTAGTGATGGCAAGATATTTTGCAAATCGAATAAATGAGATGGGAGAAAAAGAGGTAAGTAAAAAAATTGCGAAAGGATATCAAGCTATGATGTATAAATCAATTACAGAAAATAGATTGAATGCATTGATGGATTTATATAAAACATCCTTATCAAAATTCAAAAAAGATCCTTTAGCAGCCAATGAATTATTAGGGCTCGCCGAAAAAGAATCCAATGCTGATAAAGCTTCTTTAGTAATGGTAGCAAGTGCTTTGTTTAATATGGATGAGTGGTTGAATAAAAATTAGCGATCAAATTAAAAGTGGTTTTGAAATAAAAAAATGAAGTGCTAGAAATATAAATATTTTAAATTATGAAAAACGATACGCACAATCAGCGGTTGTTAAGGGAAGCGAATCAGTCTATTTTGCAGCAGTATACTCGCCGACATTTTTTAAAGGAAGGGGCCATGGGATTTGGTGCATTGGCACTAGGATCTATGTTAGGCAGTTGTGGATTCAATTCCTCCAACGCTTCTAATAATTTATTTGATGCAGCCAATCCGCTTGCACCAAAGCCACCTATGTTTCCTGGCAAAGCAAAGTCGGTCATCTACTTACACATGGCTGGCGCACCTTCTCAATTAGAATTATTTAGTTACAAACCTGAGCTAGCAAAATTGGATGGACAAGATTGTCCTCCCTCCTTATTAGCGGGTAAAAAGTTTGCATTTATTCAAGGCGTTCCAAAGATGTTAGGCCCTCAAGCAAATTTTAGGCAGCATGGAAAAAGTGGTTTGTGGCTATCGGATAATTTACCCCATCTTTCAACTGTAATCGATGATATCGCTATTCTTAATGCTGTCACTACCGACCAATTTAATCATGCGCCTGCTCAATTGTTAATGCATACTGGTTCGCCCAGATTGGGAAGACCAAGCATTGGTTCATGGGTGACTTATGGCATGGGATCTGAAAACAAAAATCTTCCAGGCTTTGTAGTTTTGACATCAGGAGGAAATGATCCTGATGCTGGAAAGAGTGTTTGGGGAAGTGGATTTTTACCAAGCGTGTACCAAGGAGTACAATGTAGAAGTGTAGGTGATCCTGTATTATTTATAAAAGATCCAAAGGGAATGAGCCGTGATTTAAGAAAGGCTTCCATTGATGCAATTAATAAAGTGAATCAGGAAGAATATGAAGAATACAATGACCCTGAAATACTTTCTCGCATTGCACAATATGAGATGGCTTATAAAATGCAAATATCTGTTCCTGAAGTAATGAATATTAATGATGAGCCAGCATATATTCATGAAATGTATGGAACCAAACCTGGAGAAGCTTGCTATGCAAACAATGTATTATTGGCAAGAAAATTAGTTGAAAAAGGAGTTCGCTTTGTACAATTATTTGATTGGGGATGGGATGCGCATGGTGACTCTGCAGGCAATGCAGTTGATATTGGATTGGTAAATAAATGTCGCAAAGTTGACAAGGCCATAACAGCATTACTACTTGATTTAAAACAAAGAGGATTGCTAGATGAGACATTGGTAATATGGGGCTCTGAATTTGGAAGAACGCCTATGATGGAAAATAGGGAAGGAAAAGTAATGCCTTTCAAAGGTAGAGATCACCATGGAGCTGCATTTAGTATGTGGATGGCAGGAGGTGGAATCAAGGGTGGGACTACCTATGGTGAATCTGATGAAATAGGATATAATATTGTAAGTGGTAAAACAGAAGCCTTCGATATACAGGCTACTATTTTAAATCAGCTAGGTTTTGATCATGAAAAATTTACGTACGAATCGCAAGGCCGTCCTTTCCGATTAACAGATGTGGCAGGCAAGGTGATTACAGATATTATTAGTTAAACAGATTTCTTTCTTTGAGTAAATATTTTATGAAACAGGATAGAAGGAAATTTATTAAAAATTCTGCAACTGCCACTACTGCCTTGTATTTGTCGTCATTGGAGCCATTTTACTTATCAAAAAAAACTGAATTTTCTATGGATAAAAACTATAAACTAACTATCATGGCTACCAGCTGGGGATTTGATGGGTCGATGGATGAGTTTTGTGCCAAAGTGAAAAAGGAAGGGTATGATGGAGTAGAATTATGGTGGCCAACGGATAATAAGAAAGCCCAGGATGAAATGTTTGCCGCTTTAAAAAAGTATGATTTAGAAATAGGATTCTTATGTGGAGGTTCACAAATTGATCCAAAGGAACACCTAGAATTTTATAAAAAAATGATAGATGCTGCTGCAAAACAGAAGATTCAACAACCACTTTATATCAACAATCATTCTGGAAGAGATCATTACAGTTTTGAACAAAATAAAAAATTTATTGAACATACTATTGCACTAGCAAAAGAAACTGGAATATCAATTGTTCATGAAACGCATAGAAGTAGAATTTTATTTGCAGCTCATGTTACCAAAGAATTTATCGAAAAAATTCCTGAATTAAGAATAAACCTTGATATATCGCATTGGTGTAACGTACATGAAAGTTTATTAGCAGATCAACAATCAACGGTTCAATTGGCTTTAGACAGAACTGATTTAATACATGCTAGAATTGGTCACCCAGAAGGGCCACAAGTGAATGACCCTCGTGCACCTGAATGGGAAAAAGTAGTAAAACAACATTTCGAATGGTGGGATACAGTAGTAGCACGCAAAAAGAAAAATGGAGAACGAATGGTATTCCTTACTGAATTTGGTCCACCAGATTATATGCCTACCATGGCTTATACCCGACAGCCATTAGCTGACCAATGGGCAATCAATGTACACATGATGAATTTATTAAGAAAAAGATATTCCTGATATTACTTTAAGTCCAAAAATGATTATTGCTATTTTACTATTTACAATCACTGAGTTAATTGGAAGGTTTCATCCTGTATTGGTTCACTTACCAATAGGGATGTTAGTTCTTGCGGCTATCTTTCAAATGATTTTGCTAAAACAAAAGAATTCTTCTTTAGGATCCGCCATACACATCACTTTATTTTTGGGAATGTTGAGTGCGATTTTTTCTTCTATCAGTGGCTATTTATTATCTACAACAGAGGATTATGATCCATCACTCATTAGCACACATCAATGGTTTGGTATAGCAGTGGCAGTCATATCAATTGGAGCGTATATTCTAAACAAGCTGCAAAAAAGCTATACGAAATGGGTAATACTACTTATGACTATTTTAGTAGTTATCACAGGTCATTTAGGTGGTTCAATCACCCATGGTTCAGATTATTTAACCAAAGTATTTTCAACTGATGAAAAAATATCTAGCAATACCAAAAGAAAACCGATCTCGAATGTACAGGAAGCTTTGGCATACACAGAGGTTATACAGCCTATTCTTAATTCTAAGTGCGTTGGTTGTCATGGAGTAAATAAACAAAAGGGTAAATTGAGATTAGATATTCCCGATTTGATTATGAAGGGTGGAAAAGATGGGGCAATTATTAATGCAGGAAAAGCAGATGAAAGTGAGTTAATCAAAAGAATCTTATTGACAAAAGACAATAAAGATCACATGCCTCCAATTGAAAAACCTCAACTAACTAAACAAGAAATAGAGCTTTTACATTGGTGGGTCAGTACCGGCGCTGATTTCACTCAAAAAGTAAAATCACTTCCTCAATCTGAAAAGATAAAACCAGTTTTACTTGCACTACAGTCGGGCGAAATACTGGAAGAAATAAAGCAATCAGACATTCCAGATCAAGCAATAGAAAAAGGTGATGACAAGGCTATTCAAAAATTAAAAGCCAGAGGTATTTCAGTATCTACAGTATCTCAAAAAAGTAATTACCTCACAATAAATTATGTAGCAGTTGACGCAATCACTGAAAAGGATTTGAATTTATTAGAACCCCTTCGCAAACAAATAATTTGGCTAAAAATCGGAAACACAAAGCTCTCCGACCAGCAGATGGAGATGATCAGTTCCCTTAACGCTCTAACTCGTTTATCATTAGAAAGAACTTCGTTTACTGACAAAGGAATTCTTACTCTTCAAAAACTTACCTCCCTACAATACATAAACCTTGTAGGAACTAAAGTTACGGCTAAAGAATTGGCACAATTAAAAGACTTGAATAAACTCCAAAAAATATTTTTATACCAAACTTCCATCACTGGAAATGATTGGAATGAACTTAAAAAAACATTCCCGAAGGCTATGATAGATTCTGGAGGTTATACAATGCCTTTACTGGAAGGGGACACCTCAGAAGTAAAGCCACCACCCATAACAAAAAAATAATTTATATTTAAGATTGATTAATCCATCTTTTTGACACTTTAATCCCTTTTTATCATTGATTATTATTTTATTTTTATTTAGTTAACTTATGTAAAATGTTACAACTTTCAATTTTATAACTTTCACTGATATTGTGATTAATTATTTAATTTATACATTTAAAAAAAAATAAATGAACAAAAAAGTATTCATAGTTCTAGCAATGGCAATAGTTTGCATAAGAATGGTATCCTTTTCGCAGCAAAAAGACAACCAGTTATCGAATGCAGAAAAAAAAGCTGGGTGGAAATTATTATTTGATGGAACAACCACGAATGGATGGCGGATGTATCAAAACAAGGCTACTGATTGTTGGGGTATCAACAATGGAGAACTTTATTGCAAGGGTGATAACAAGGATAAAACTAAGTTAAGAGCTGACATAATTACTACAGAGAAGTACGAGAATTTTGAATTATCAGTTGATTGGAAAATAGCTGCTGAAGCGAATAGCGGTATCATGTACCACGTCACAGAACAATTTGAAAAACCCTATCTCAGTGGACCTGAATATCAGATAATAGATGATGATGGCTTTCCACAAAAATTAGAAGAATGGCAAAAAACGGGTGCAGATTACGCCATGTACTTAGCAAGTTCTAGACCAACCAAACCAGTCGGAAAATACAATACTTCAAAAATTGTTGTGAAAGGTGCTCATAGAGAATATTGGTTAAACAATGTTAAAGTAGTAGAATTTGAGGCATGGACTCCTGATTGGGAGAAAAGAAAAGCAGAAGGAAAGTGGAAAATAGCTCCTGATTATGGAATAGCTAAAAATGGTTTTATCTGTTTACAAGATCATGGTGGTGGAGTGTGGTTTAAAAACATTAAAATCAGAAAATTATAAATCGGTACATTCAAGAATTATCTTTCAATTGTAGTCTTATTAAATGAAAAAAAGTATGAAAAAAATATTAAGTATTTTACTGTTGGTGATTTCATTTAACATGCAGGGGCAAAAAATATCTGCTGTTAATCCTGTACCCTCAAAGGCTCAAGTAGCATGGCATGATATGGAATATTATTGGTTTACTCATTTTGGTCCTAACACATTTACAGATAAAGAATGGGGGCATGGAGATGAACCAGAAGATATTTTTAACCCTACTCAATTGGATTGTAGGCAATGGGCAAGATTAGCCAAAGCTGCTGGAGCAAAGGGTATTATCATTACTGCAAAGCACCATGATGGATTTTGCTTATGGCCAAGCAAATATTCTACCCATACTGTAAGAGAGAGCAAATGGAAAAATGGAAAAGGTGATGTGGTAAAAGAATTGTCAATGGCTTGCAAAGAATATGGATTAAAGTTTGGTGTTTATCTATCACCGTGGGATCGAAATCATCCGAAATATGGAACACCAGAATACAATCAAGTATTTGTAAATATGATGGAAGAAATATTTGCAAACTACGGACCGATATGGGAATTCTGGTGGGATGGCGCCAATGGTGAAGGCCCTAACGGAAAAAAGCAACAATACGACTGGGAATTATTTAGGAATACTATCAAAAGATTATCGCCCAATACAGTCGTGTTTAGTGATGTTGGTCCGCAAATACGTTGGGTAGGAAATGAAAGCGGGATTGCAGGGGCAACCAATTGGAATTTACTAAACGTATCTGGATTTTCTGCAGGAGCAGCAGGCCCTCCAACGGATTCGCTCAACAGAGGAAATATGTTTG
>Ga0114971_10002897_pt1 | contig 11714 bp, 13 predicted proteins | sample M_140625_MF_Meta_FD_87320 | JGI IMG/M metagenome (GOLD analysis project Ga0114971, IMG submission 87320) | Freshwater microbial communities from Lake Montjoie, Canada to study carbon cycling - M_140625_MF_MetaG | ecosystem: Environmental > Aquatic > Freshwater > Lake | place: Lake Montjoie... | reverse complement strand
TCTTCCAACAAGATTAAGTTGAACTTCAACCACCCTTGTAAGGAACTCGTGTTCGTTGTTCAACCTGACTCCAACGTTGACTATTGCTCTTCATTGGATGCCAACGGTCTTCTTTACAAGACTTTGGGTGCTCAGCCATTCAACTATACTGATGCTGTCGATGCTCTTCCTAACGCTATCCATGCCTTCGGAGGACCTAACGATGTTGCTCAAACCACCAACTCATTCATTGACCAATCCGGTCTCTTCCAAGACGCTGGTGCCGTTGATTTGACTTCTGCTGGTGCTGCCTTCTGGAATTCCACTGTTGCCGGTGGTAACGGAGGTTTCGCTAACGGTTCAGGATTTGTTAACTCTGGTGTCTCTGATGCTGGTACTTTCGTTCTCTCAGAAGCTGCTTTGGACATGCACTGTTGGGGACAGAACCCAGTTGTCACTGCCAAGTTACAACTCAACGGTCAAGATAGATTCTCTGAACGTGAAGGTACTTACTTCGACCTCGTTCAACCTTATCAACACCACACTCGTGCCCCTGATACCGGTATTAACGTGTATTCATTTGCTCTTCGCCCTGAAGAACATCAACCAAGTGGTTCATGCAACTTCTCAAGAATTGATAACGCCACCTTACAATTGGTCCTCTCTAACGCTACCGTTCAGGGAACCAACACCGCTAAGGTCCGTGTCTATGCAGTTAATTACAACGTGTTGAGAGTGATGAGTGGTATGGGAGGTAAACTGAGTTATATTTTTCAATCGTTATTGAATATGTATGTAAATATGTATTTAATGACAATGATGAATATATGCTATGCCTCTAAGTGCTACAACCAAAATTGTAGCAAGTTTGTATCAGTATGACTATCTTTTGATAGCATACAAGCAACATCTTCAAATTGCGGGAAACTCCTGTCAAAATATTGGTACCGCTCTGGGGTTGAAAAACCAGCCCAGCAGCACCTTTGGGAAACTAAAGGGTATGGTAAGAATCCAATGTTTAGGGATTATCCGCAGCCAAGTCCTAATGATGACGCGAAAGCTCATCTATGGATGCAGTTCAGAGACTTAATGTGGGTGTGTCAACGACGATTTGTAGAACAAAACAATACGTTCTCAATGAGTTGGCATAAGATAAAGTCCGTCCCCTTGGAGACAAGGTTTGAAAGAGGAATTATAATTGGTTGATACCCAATTGTAAGGAGAGCTTTCAAGTTTTTATAATATAAAAACGGATGCAACGTTAGCATACAGTAATTAAAAAAATTAAAACTAAACAGTAATCACTAAAATTAAAAATAAAATAAAATAAATTATATGTTATAAACATTTATAACATATAAAATTGAAAATTAAAAATATAATTATCAGTATCATTACATAAAAATCATGAGCTCAACAAATAAAGAAATTATTAAATTAATTACTGAAAAGTATGATATAATTGAAACTATAGAAGGTCATTATTCGTCGCATTCAATTGAAAAAAAGAATCCATTTTGGAGAGTAAAAGAAACAGAAACTGGAAAAGAATATTTGCTGATGTATTGCGAGAAAGATACCATAGTTAAATTGTGTGATAAAAGTTATCAAGTGATAAAAGAATATGAAAAAAATGAAAATGACGGTAAAAAAATAACGTGGTATAAACATCAAAACGGGTATGTTTTATGCCATAAAAATTTATATATCCATCAAATCATTACTGGATGTCATGGAAACGGTCAAGGAACTAAAAATATAAGCGTCGACCATATAGACCAAGACCCATTAAATAATACATTTGAGAATTTGCGTATTGCTTCAAGGAAAGAACAAGAACAAAATAGTAATGGAATTAAAGACGGAACCAAACGTGCACGAAAATCAAACGCAAAAGATTTACCAGAAGGTATTGAACAAGAAATGATGAAAAAATATGTGGTTTATTATCACGAATGGTTAGATAAAGAACATACAAAACCGAGAGAATATTTCAAAGTTGAAACACATCCAAAATTGGATAAACCATGGATTGGTTCAAAATCAGGTAAAATTTCGGCAATGGAAAAACTACAACAAGCCAATAAAATAGTTGATGACTTGGAAAAAGGATGTTTATCCTGAAGTTAAAGAACATATATTACCAAAATATGTGTCGTTAGTTATTGTAAGAGAAAAACAACATTTTGTATTTGAAAAAAGAACTCAAGATAAAAGAATGGCATTGAAAATGGTTTTACCAGAAGAATATGATTTACAAGAACAACTGATAATTCTAAACGAAAAAATTAAAGAAAAATACGAAGGGGAAAGTGTTTTGTAGATTATAACAAAACGAATTCATCATGAATTGATGCTTCATATTTTTTATATTGATTATAATCATCGCCTTCAATCCATTTCAATAAACTTTCTATTATCATGATAAAATAAATAGAAACTTCTTTATCTACCATTTTATTACTATACATTTGATATTATATACTATATAGTATATAATATTTTTATATAACAATGCTGTTATAATCACATATTTTAAATATAATCACAAATAACAGGAACAACTTCATTTTTATCATTTTTTATTAATTTAAATGGTTTTCCACAACCATAAATAAGATCTTGTCGAACTAATTCATCACATATTCTTTTTTCAAGATGAGGAGGCATTTGAAGTCCGTTTTTTTTCAATACACCATGTCTAAATATAGCACAATTTATTTCGTTTTTCATTATAATAATTTGATGTAAACAATGAGGACATTCTATTTGTAAAAAATCTTCTGTATTTTTCATTTATTTTATAACAATATTATTATTTTCATTTTTACAATGTAAATACAGAACTTGTAATAAGTCCTATTGCGCCTCCAATTAAAAACGAATTACGAAGTCCTTCCAGAGAGAAAACGAATGAATCAAACTCACTCATTCTTTTACCATTTTTTATAGAATAATACGAATAAAGAATTCCTCCAAGCCAAGCAGATGACATTGTAATACATGCAACAGTTGCTGATTTACGTATGATTTGTGATGACATTTCGATAAAGAATATGATTACTATAATTGTCTTTATATTTTTTTCAATTTTTTAGTATAATATATAAAATTGAAATAATATTTGGCTCTATTGTATTTGTATACAATAACAACGAATATAGATGTCACAACAATCACAACAACATAAAAGAAACGTTAGAATTATTTCGATAGATGGTAACATTGGTTCTGGCAAATCAACACTAGTCGCAGATTTAAAAGAACGGTTGGGTTATGATAAAAATATTTGTTTTCTACAAGAACCTATTGACTTGTGGAATACAATTAGAGATGAAAATGATGTAACTATATTAGAAAATTATTATAAAGATCAGGTGAAATATGCATTTACGTTCCAGATGATGGCGTATATATCTCGTTTATCTATGTTGAAAAGAGAGATTAATAAAAATAAATATGATATTATCATTACAGAGAGAAGCACGAATACAGATAGATATGTATTTGCGAAAATGCTTTACGATGAAAAAAAAATAGACAAAATACAGTATGAAATTTATTTGCGTTGGTTTGATGAGTTTATTTCAGAAATACCACAAATAGAGGTTATTTATATCAGGACATTTCCACATGTTGCACACGAACGCGTAAAAAAAAGAGCGAGAGAAGGAGAATCTGTTATTGAATTGGAATATTTGAAACGTTGTCATGAATATCACGAGAATTGGTTGATGAAAAAAGAGAGAGGTTTGTGTCTTGTATTTGATGGCAATGTGAATATTTATGACGAACCTAAAGTGTTGGAAAATTGGATTGATACTATAAAAACGTATTTATATAACACGGTTATTGAAGAGTATAATGAATGCACTTTTTAGAAAATACTTTTTAGAAAAAAGTATCGCAGGTAGTGCTAACGCTTAAAAAAAACATGATAATTACAAAAACATGATAATTACAAAAACATGATAATTACAAAAACATAACAATATTACAAAACGCTGTTTTTTTTTAAAATATTTATTTCCTTTTCTTGTGTTTCAATTATATTTTGAATAAATGGTGATATACTATTTTCTTTTTCAATTAATTTTTTACTCATATGAACTGCCATTGAATGATGAGGTATCATACCTAATTTATATTGTGATTCAGTTACAAGAAATTGGTTTCTAATACACCATATGTTAATTAATACTAGGGATAAACCAATAAAAAATATACTTATTTCTTGATAAATCAATCCCATAAATAAAAACATCCATCCAGTCATTAGTAGTGTCATATATGCGTCATTTATACTAAATCTTATATCATCGTATTTGTCTACCCACACATTCATTGTTGATAATAAACCTGATAAAATCATAATAAAAAACATAATAGTATAATGATTATTTTGTAAATGTTTCATTATACATTATATTATATAAAAATCTGTGTGTTTTTTGCAGCACTTTTTTGAAGTAAAGTATATATACTTTTTGCCATAGAAGCGTTGCACTACCACTTTTTCCCAAAAAGTATATTTTTGCCATAGAAGCGTTGCACTACCACTTTTTCCCAAAAAGTATATATTTTTTGCCGCACTTTTTTCTAAAAAGTGCTTATTTGAGTAACATAACGTGTAAAATACGTCGCCCCTTGTATTTTAATATATCAAGCTCTTTTTTTGTTGTCAGAAATGCTTCTGTTCCATAAATATCTTGTAATAGAAGCCATTCAAATAATCCGCCTGGATATACAAAAACATTATAAAATCCAAGACCTACAAGTTGATTGTATTTTGTAACAATTGTTTCATCACTTGCATTTATACCATAAATAATAATACGAACACCTGTGTTTGATTGTAAATAATGATTTAATAATTCAACTTCATCAATAACTGAAATTGTTTTTTTTATTAGACAATCTTGTAAATCATTACTCATTGTATTAATAATAATTGATTCACTATCTGTTATTGCATATTGCATGTCCTCAAAGTTTATTTTTTGGACAGATGCGCGATTCCCCATATTAATTTACTATAATAATTATATTTTTATATAAGTATTATACTATTACTATTTATTATTATACATGAAGTAAATATATTTTATATATTCATTGTTATACATTTATTTAAAATTCTATGCTTAAATGTAGGTCCTGCAACTGTTGGACAAATCACATTTTGTTTATTGTTTGCTAACAAGTGTGCGGCAATAGATAATGATGAGTAATTTATAACTAAAATATCGGCATAAATAAAATCACTTAATACTTGTAATACATCCGTTTTTGAATTATAAATGATTGTATTATCACTTTGTAGATGATTTACGTCACCGTCAGTATGAATAATAACACGGTACTTGTTGTATTTTTGAAATTCTTTAATAACTTTAAATAAATGTTCATTATCTAAAATGCGTTGTCCTATAGCATCGCCTAGTCTAATATGACAACATACATTTATAAAATTATTATCATATGATTTATGTGGTAAATAAATATTTTTTTCAACAAATGCTTCTCTTAATTTTGGTAAAGTTTTTTCTATTTCATGGATTTGTTCAAAATTGGGAGGTAATTTATTTGGGATATTAGAAGATACGCCATCGTAAAAATAAATTGTATTTTCAATATTTGTGTCTTGGTTTAAAATATCATCAAATTGTCGTTGTTCTCTTAAAATAATATTAAAATTATTTAGTTTATCATCATTTTCAATATCATTTTTGTTTGATATGATTTTTAATGCCTCTTTCAAATATTGTTTTAATTTGTCTATTTCAAAATTCGTATGTTCAAAAATATATTTTTTATCGTAATTGTATTGGTATTCTGCTTTATTATTTAAAGATAATGACAATAAACGCAACATCCCTTCTAATTGATGTCCAAATCCATCTGTTCCATATTGACATATTTTTATTTTTTTAGATATATACCATTTATTATATTTTATCATTTTATCTTTTTTTTCGTGTCCTACTACCCAATTAAAATGAATTAAATAAGGTTGAATAACATTATTATACTGATAATAATAATTCCCTGTTGGAAATAATGACAATGGTAATTTTTTAAATTTTAATTTATATTTATTCGTATTAACGTATATTTGATCGCACCATCCTTCTTTATTTCTATATTTTTCTACATTTTCAGGATTAAAAAATGAAATTGTTTTTTCATTTGATTTTATGAACATAAGTCCAGAACAAAGACTAGAATTATCCAGACCTTCACTTTGAATTAACAAATCGTTATCATCTATATAAGTTAAAAAATAATCAAATAATCGATTATTTTCATAAACAATATCGCCATCTGTAAGACATACATATTCATTCTTTAATAAATTATTGTATATAATATTAATTTTATGAAATACAACATTAGACCATTTATTTTTTCTAAATTCTTGAAAGTTATTTGCATCTTCATCCTCAATTAATTCGCATACAATTTCTTTTTGTTTTTGTTTTAATATAGAATATCCTTCTTCTCCTATACAATAAACTTTTAGCGGTTTTTTCATGTTTATATTTTTTAATGATTGCAAACAATTTAATGTATAATCTATATAACCATTATTTGTTAAAGTTATAAAAGCAATATTATCATAATCTTTATTCTCATATTTTTTTTCTATATTTTTAATAATAGTTCCTTCTAATAAATTACTATAATAATTTTGTAAAATATTTATACTATTTTCTTTATATTTATTTATATATGGTAAATAAACAACACTATATGGAACATCATTTAACACTGAACATTGTTCACTAAATCCACTTCCGTGATGATAATAGCTAAAACAATACGTATGAGAAGAATTAGAAAGTATAATATATTCAATAATTGTAGACTCTAATTCAGTATGATTATTTAATTTTGCAGTATGAAATGATGTTTTGTCAATATAATGAAATCCAAATAAATTATTTATTTTTCTTTTTATGTTGTAATTATTACTCATTACAATTGTATTGTCGCTTAATTGAAGTTTTATTATTTCTGATATCAAATTATGGTCTTCAAACTCTGTATGAAACGCACTATCATTGCATCTAATATGTAAAACATTATACTTATTTAATTTAAATAATTCTTTTGATGTATCATAATAGTTTTGTTTAAATTTTAAAAAAGAATTAATATAATCTTTAATATCATTTGATACCAAATTCATATTATAATAAAGGTTTGTCGTTATATAAAGATATTCTTCGTTAGAATTTATAAATTTTTCAATTAATGATTGAAGTATAATGTCATTATTATCGTTTCCATTAAAACAAATTAAATTTATGTTTGGTTTTTTTGATAATACTTCTGTCTCATTTTCTAAATATTTGTTAATAGTATGATTTGTTACATCAAAATTTAAATTTATATTAAAATATTTTGCGTATTGTGCCAATAGAATAGAACCTCTTAAAAAATCACCAAATCCATTAGAAAAATCAATAATACTTACAATTGTTTTATTGCAATTTGGATTACTATTTATATTATTATGTAAATCAATAATATTATGTTTTGGTATTATAGTTCTCTTTTGTTCTTCATGTGGATTTGTGAATGGTAACCTATTTTGATTTTGTCGTGGTAATATATTATTATGATTTTGCGGTTGCGTCTGAGTCTGCGTCTGAGTCTGCGTCTGAGTCTGCGTCTGAGTCTGCGTCTGAGTCTGCGTCTGCTGAGGCGGTTTATTATTGTTTCTTTTAAAATTGTTTTTTAAAAAAAACATTATATATAACATTACAATATAGTTAAAATGTATAAATTTCGCATTTTTCTTTAATGATAATATTTATTTTACATAATTTTACATTATACTTAATATATTATATATCTCCTTTTGTCAATATAGAAGACATAAAACAATTTCCAGATAGAAGAGTTGTGCACTACCACTTTTTACACCAATGAAGATTTAAATCGGTAACGTTACCTTTGAATTTGAATGGAACGTGTTCCATTTTAATTATTCAAAGGTGTATATATAAGTACACATTTTTGTAATACTTTTTTTTAAAAAGTATATTTTTGCGACAGAAGCGCCAACGGCGCAAGTAGCACTACCACTTTTTCTTAAAAAGTGTCAATCAAATGTCACAATGATTTCTACATCTTCTTTTTTAATGCTTTTTGTAGCAGAAATAGACAATTCTTCTCTCTTTTTACGTGTTTGTTGAGTAACAGTAATCTTTCTCTTTGACGTGCTATTTCGACTATTCATATCTTTTTCAATAGAGCTATAATTTTGTTCGATAAATGTAATGACTTCATTTTCAAGCGCCCATTTAAAGAAATTTAATTGTCCGATTGTTGTCTGAATAGCATTTCCATCTTTATAAGGAATTGTAATTCTCTCCCATCTACAAAAAGGGTCAAATCTTTTTTTAGAATAGGCACGAAGTTTGAGTTTATAATCCATATAAACCTTGAATCTCTGATTATTTTTCAATGTATAGACAGTATAAAATTTCTTCGCATAATTTGTTGCAAACCAATCAACAATACGAAGAGAGATATTTGATTCACCGTTAATAATTCGAAGCATTTTGTCCATGTTGTCGTTTTCATCATAAAATTTTATAAGATTTGTCATTAATAAACTATTTTGTGTAGTATATGATGCAGATGTCATAATTAACATTATATGGTTGAACCGTTTAAACCTTTTTTATGATTTTTTATATAATATATCATTTCATTTCAAGAATTATTTAATTTCATCATAAGAAGATTTTGGCATAAGAAAATTTTGTTGAACTTCTAAATCTCTTATATAATTATTTTCAGTATTAAATGGATTTTGTCCTACTTGTCCTACAGAAAGTCTTTCATTCAGTTTTTCATTCACATTTTCTCTCTTATTACTGGCTTTTCTAAATTCTCCAATATGATTAGAAAATTCATTGATAGGATTATTATTTGCGGGGTTTGCATTTGTATTTGTATTTGTATTTGCATTCGTATTTTCTATTGGTTGTTTTTGTTGATTTATGTATGACTTTTCAGGTTTATCACCAAAAGTCCATTTGAATTCTTGCATTTGCATTTGCATATAGAGAGAAGTGATATAGTTTATATTATTATTTATCGTATTTATCTCTCTTTCTCTCTATCTTCCATTTTTATTTCAATCTACATATATTCAACTTCTTTGTAAATACAAACTTATCTTTGTTAATACATCTTCTTTTCAAATTACAATCCAAGCAAGAAACAATAGTATTTACACGTGAGTGTCCATGATCATTATCAATGCGGTCTAAACTCCATTGCTGATTATCTCTCACAACTTTATATATAATCTTCACATGTGTATTGCAATAATGGCAAGTTAGTTTACAACCAACAAGCATTTCTATTATATCTTCTTGTGTAATAAAGAGAGATTCATCATATTTATCTTTTTTGATATCTTGTTGTTTATAACCATTTCTTTTTATTTCCAATTCTCTCAGCATAATTGTTTTCATTTCAAAATCAACACACATATATAATTTATTTATCATTTCAACTTGTATATTATGAGAGATATCCAAAGCAATAATAGGATTCTTACGATCCTCTTTTGGTTTTGTAGAGATAATTATTGATTTATTCATATATGTTTATATGTTTATAATTATATATTAAAACGAGTTAAACTCATCTATTGTATACTATATAATAATATGAACGGAGGACAAGAACTTAAAAATATAATGTATAAGACTAAATTTTTAAATGAGGATACAGCACCATCTCAAAAGAATAACAGTGAGAATTTGGATTTATTTCTGGATAATGAAAGAGAAAATATTAAAAAAGAAACGTGGAGTCGTTTGGACAAAACAATCAAAATTCAAAAGTTGGATGAATATGTTGATTTAATGCGAGAAAAAAACCAATTGTCAGAAGATGAAGTCGTTGGATTAAAAGCTTATTTGGCGAATAGTATTGACCGTAAAAAATTGCAATGTGTTAAAGATGTTATTTATGATAAAACTACAAATAAAATTAAGTCGATACCATGTCTTCTTTTTAATACAGTAAACAGAACATACACATTGAAACGTAGTGAAAAACGCGTATCTACATTAAAGTCGCTTGGCATTGGTAAAAAGAAGACTGCAACTTCAACTGCATCGATTGTTGTATCTGAAGCAGAGAGTGTAGTCGAAAGACAAGTGTGTATAGATACATTATACTAAAAAATTGATATATAAAGATAGTTATATATTAATAGAAGAATATGCAATCTTTATTTAATTCTTGTAATGAACAATTAGATGAATTACAAAAAATAGTAAACAGTTTCATTATTATAAGTGAAAAAGAAAAAAGTGATTTGCTTGATAGTGCATATAGTTTAATTTGCGACACAGTTATCTCAGACCCAATGCTTTATATACAACCAACATTTCATGAAATGGTTGTTGTCTCCACATGTGAATTATTAAAACATCAATTGGGAGATATATTTACTGGGTCGATAGATGATGTATTATTAAAAATAGTAGAAGAAGCGATGGTAACATTTTATTCGCAAAATGCGCCTATACGTTCATATAAAAACACATTTATTCGGAAACCATGTAATAAAGAGAAAATGACTGAAAAGATTGATTATTTGAGAAATGTTCCACAGCCTGAACAGAGAACAACGGAATGGTATGAGTTTCGTCAAAAAGTGCTTACCGCGAGTAATATATGGAAAACATTTTCGACACCAAATACTCGTAATCAATTGATATATGAGAAATGCTGTCCTTTTGATAAAGAGAAATACAATAATTTTGGGACGAATACAGAATCACCGTTGCATTGGGGACAGAAATATGAACCAGTATCTGTTGTGTATTATGAGAGGACATATAATACAAAAGTTGGTGATTTTGGATGTATACCACATAAAACATATAATAGTATTGCAGCGTCTCCTGATGGGATTAATATTAAGATAGACTCAGATAGATATGGGCGAATGTTGGAAGTGAAGAATATTGTGAATCGTGTCATTGACGGAGTGCCTAAAATGGAATATTGGGTGCAAATGCAAGTTCAAATGGAGGTGTGTAATTTGAATGAATGTGATTTTTTAGAAACACGGTTTACTGAATATGATAATGAAGATGCGTTTTATGCTGAAAATGATAATAATAAACTGCGTGGAATGATGTTGTGTTTTAGTAATGGAGGACGTCCTTCATACGTATATTCTGAATGGGGAGTTACTACAAAAAGTGAATTAGAAATATGGGAACATTCTATGTTGGATAAACATAGTGATTGGTTGTGGATTAAAAACAATTACTGGAAATTAGAAGAGATTAGTTGTGTTCTTGTATTGCGTAATAAGTTGTGGTTTAATTCTGCAAAACCATTGATTGATGAAATTTGGGAAATTATTGATAGAGAGAAAAAGAATGGAGATTATAAGAAACGAGAACCCAAAAAAAGGATGAAGATAGAACCGGTTGTTGTTAATAAATGTATGATTGATTTTACAATGATTAACGAAATGGAAATGATTGAGGAAACAGATGAACTTGTATCCGCTGAAGAACTTGTATCCGCTGAAGAACTTGTATCCGCTGAAGAACTTGTATCCGCTGATCCAGAACCAGATATGGAATAAATATATTTTATCTTCGCTTTATAGTTTTGCTTCGCTTTATAGTTTTGCTTCGCTTTATAGTTTTGCTTCGCTTTATAGTTTTGCTTCGCTTTAT